>OGRJ01001832.1_pt1 | contig 16629 bp, 18 predicted proteins | sample 1553411 | NCBI WGS metagenome assembly OGRJ01 (sample SAMEA2580084, study PRJEB22360) | human gut metagenome | biome: human gut; feature: human-associated habitat; material: faeces | place: Denmark | collected 2008/2010
CGGACAAACGGTTTTCAAGACCGCCTCGTTATGACCACTTCGATACCTCTCCATAATACCTAATCATTGCCGATTAGCAATTCTTATTAAGTTGTTGTCGTTTCACTTGCGACGCTGATAATCTTATCATAAGGTGGACCTAAATGTCAACACCTTTTTTTCATTTTTTTCACATTTTTTTAACTTTCTTTGTTTTCCTTGATTTTTGGGGCTTTTTCCACACTTTACAACATCGGAAAATCCCCCTCTTTTCTTGAATTCCCTTGTATATTCCTACAGAAACGCTTCCGCCACAAGAAGATCTTCCGGTGTTGTGATTTTTATATTTTCATATGCTCCGGGATATAATTTAACAGTATGTCCCATCATCTGCTCGACTACCATCGCATCATCTGTCGCATTTTCGATTTTCTCGTTGATTAATTTCTGATAAGCTTCTTTGATCAGCTGGATATTAAAAACCTGTGGTGTCTGAACAAGCCAGAGTGTTTTTCGCTCCGGTGTGCCTTTCACATAATTCTTTTCGTCCACAACTTTGATTGTATCCTTTACAGGCATGCCGGCAACACATGCATTTGTTTCTTCCACGCAAGAATAGGCGCGTTCAATCATAGTATCATCCACAAAAGGTCTCGCCCCGTCATGAATATATACGAACCCATCTTCTTCTGTTATTTGCTGAAGACCATTCCAAACAGAATTATATCGCTCTGCTCCTCCAGATACAATTTTGCGTACTTTTGAAAAACCATATTTTTCTACGATTTCTTTTTGACAATATTCTTCTTCACCTGTACCGCTGACAAGAACGATTTCATCAATCCATGAGGAATCCTGAAATGCTTTCAGAGAATAATAAAGTACAGGATAACCTTTCAGCATCAAGTACTGTTTATGAACTTTTGTCCCCATTCTTTTTCCACTTCCGCCAGCAAGAACAACCGCTGTACAATATTTCTTCTCCATTTTTCTCTCCTGTTATTCACATTAAATACAGGATTTTGCAAAGTTATTCACAACTCATCACAAAATCCTGTTCATATCTCATTACAATTTAAAGAATCGTGTGGATAACTTTTCGTTTCCCACTTATTCCATTCATACTCACGGTACCTATACCATATGACAAAATCATGCCTCGATACACAAAATATTTCTATCTCTCTCCAAGCTTCAGGTTCGGCACAGCATTCAAATCCCATCCCGAACGAGTTCCGGCAAGGTATTCATAATAAGCCGCCGCTCCGATCATTGCCGCATTATCTGTACAGTAAATCGGTGACGGACGGTAGAATTTCATTCCACGTTTCTCACAAGCTTCTTCCATCGCTTCACGAAGTGCTGAATTAGACGCAACTCCTCCCGCAATCGCAAATTTCTTCATGCCGAGTTTTTCTACTGCACGCATTGAATTACCCACAAGAACTTCTACTACTGCCTTCTGGAAAGATGCTGCAAGATCTGCAGGATCAAATGTCTCACCTTTCATCTTACAGCCATTAATATAATTCAATACCGCTGATTTCAGTCCACTGAAACTAAAATCATACTCTGCATCATTTACCTTTGCCTTTGGGAACTGGATTGCATCCGGATTTCCCTCTTTGGCAATACGGTCAATCTTTGGACCGCCCGGATAACCGAGTCCGATTGCACGAGCCACTTTATCATAAGCTTCACCCGCTGCATCATCTCTGGTTCTTCCGAGGATCTCATATTTTCCATATTCCTTCACACATACAAGATGCGTATGTCCGCCGGATGCAACAAGACACACAAACGGTGGCTCAAGATCTGGATGTTCGATATAATTTGCAGAAATGTGCCCCTCAATATGATGCACTCCAACCAGTGGAATATCTTTCGCCCATGCGATTGCTTTTGCTTCAGCCACGCCAACAAGCAGGGCTCCTACAAGCCCCGGTCCATAAGTTACACCGATTGCGTCAATCTCATCTAATGTTGTCCCTGCTTCACTAAGCGCCTCTTTAATCACCTGATTAATCTTCTCAATATGCTTTCTTGATGCAATTTCCGGCACAACACCACCGTATAATTTGTGCAGATCAATCTGAGAAGAAATAATATTTGAGCGCACTTCTCGTCCGTTTCGTACTACTGCTGCCGCTGTCTCATCACAGGAACTTTCGATTGCCAGTATATTAATCTCTTTGCTTTCACTCATTTTCTATCCCTCTCAATCTTCAAACATCAGATCAACAGACATTCCATCCTTTCCAGCTTTCGCCCGAGGGAATATCTTTTTCACATCATTCATATAATGTTCCGGCTTTGTAAGTGATGGGCTATAATGTGTCAGCCACATCTCGCCAACATTCGCTTCTTTCGCCAGTTCCGCCGCTTCATAAAATGTCATATGCTTATACTCTACTGCCTTCGCTGCTTTCTCTTTCTCTCCATACATGCCTTCACAGATGAAAAGATCTGAATCTTTCGCATTCTCACGAATCGAATCTGTCGGCCTTGTATCTGTTGTATAAGTCAGCTTAATTCCTTTTCTCTGTGGACCGAGCACCATATCCGGTGTCAAAATTCCCATTTCACTTTCTACAGTTTCTCCGTTCTGTAAGCGACTCCAGTATTTCTGCGGAATCTCATTTGCACGGGCACGCTCCACATCAAACTTACCGGCGCGGTCAATTTCAATCGTATAACCATAGCAAAGTACATTATGGTTCACACGAAATGCTTTCAACCGGTATCCATTTAACTCAAATGTCTGCTCCGCTCCCTGAATCTCCTGATAAATGATTGGAAATGGCAGTTCCGGCGCAATTACGCGCAGGCAACTGACAACCCTTTCAAGACCTTTCGGTCCGATCAGTGTCAACGGTTCCCTACGGTCTGCATTTCCCATTGTAAGTAGAAGACCCGGAAGTCCACTGATATGATCCCCATGATAATGAGTAAAACAGATCACATCGATTGGTTTAAAACTCCAGCCCTTCTCTTTTACAGCTACCTGTGTTCCTTCTCCGCAGTCAATCATCAGACTGCTTCCGTTAAACCTTGTCATTAAGGAAGTAAGGAAACGATAAGGAAGCGGCATCATCCCACCACTTCCAAGCAAACATACATCTAACATAATATTCCTCTATCTTCTGGTCCATTACGGTTTGCCCGAAACTGCAAACCAGACTCTTTCATTCATCTTTACATTCGGTTGGAATGAGGAACCCCTTTGTAATTTCATCAAAACACTCCTCGCACAGATCAAAACTGCAGCTTTCTCCATCTTTTCCAGAAAAATAGCCCCAGGTATGCTCTACATGAAGCATCTCTCTTTTCGGAATCCCACTCACAACTTTTGTTTCTTTTCCACACCGGTTACAAATAATTTTCGTAATTTCTTTTGTTTCTTTCAACTGATACTGGCGCATACGTTTTCCTCCTGTGAGCAGCAATTATGTTGTTACTCATCATTGTAATTTACAAAAACGGAATATTCCTGTTTTCTTCCTTTGTTACGCCTCAATTATACAAAACAGTTTTCGCAATTTCCACTGGAAACTGCTGGTTATTTATCTATTTCCAGACTCATCAGTACTGCATCTTCCTTCGGATCCTGATAGAATGCTTTGCGGACTCCATCGTTTACGAATCCTTCTCTCGCATAAAATGCTCCTGCTGCCTGATTACTTTCTCTTACATCCAACAGAACCTTTGCAATCTGATGTTCTTTACTCCACGCCTTCAAAGCTAGCATTAATGCATGACCAACTCCCTGACGTTTCATCTCATCAATCACTGCGATTCTTGCAATCTCCACTTCATCAACTGCAGTATAACCAAGCAGATATCCTACTCTTTTCCCTGCTTTTTCCGCAACAAAGCAGACACTATTGTTCTGTTCCAGCGTCTCTAGAATCGCCTTCTCGCTCCAGGCATCAGAAAATGACTGGTGCTCAATCTCAGCAACTACAGCACCGTCTTCAATCGTCATCTCACGCACTTCTGTCTTTGCTTCCTTTTCACGCTGAGCACGTTCGCGCTCTGCCTGAGACACACGCAGATAATCCGGCTTATGCGCCTCTGCTGTCTCATATTTTCCTGCATAATAATACGCAATACCAAGTGCTCCTACTACAGCCGCTCTCTGACGGTTCATGTATGATGGGGCAAATGAATACGGGACTTCAAGTCCCTCTTCAAGCATCTGACGATACACTGGTACTCCGTCTCCCAAAAATACAACCGGACGTTTATACGCATTCAGCTTACCGATCAACTCTTCTACTGCAATCGCCATCTGCTGTTCTTCCACATGAAATGCAGCCTCTGTCAGATGTGTTCCATCTTTCACTTCATGTGAAAATGAATACAATCCTGTATAAACCTGTTTTCTTCTGGCATCCATGATTGGGCAGATCAAGTCGCCACATCCATAAACATTATAGGCCAGTGCATCCACTGTCGGAACATGGATCAGAGGTTTTCCAAGAGCAAGTCCCAGTCCTTTCGCAGTAGCAGATCCGATTCTAAGCCCGGTAAAAGAGCCCGGTCCTCCTGACACAGCAATGGCATCAATGCTGGACAGATCCAGATCGATCATCTTCTTTACCTCATCAATCATCGGCAGAAGTGTCTGCGAATGTGTCTTCTTATAATTCACGGTATACTCCGCAATTGTCTGTTCATCCTCAACGACTGCAACCGTTGCTGTCAGTCCTGAGCTGTCTATCGCCAATACTCTCATGGTCTTGCTTCCTTCCTCTGTCAGCTGCTGTAAAAATGTTCTCTGTATCAACAGCCTTCTCTTTGTTCCATTCTTCTAATTTTTTATCGTTATTGTTCCTCGATTGTGATCCGACGATAATCAAATCCCTGTGTCAGATCCTTCTCGATCAGAATATTTGTCCGACGTTCCGGAAGAATCTCTTCTATCAAATTCGCCCACTCGATCAGTGAGACACCTTCTCCCATCACGTATTCTTCAAATCCCACCTCGTCCATCTCTTCAATGTCACCGATTCTGTAGACATCAAAATGATAGAAGGGCAGACGCCCTTCTTCATAAACCTGAACGATGGTAAATGTCGGACTATTCACCGGTTCTTCAATCCCAAGTCCTTCTGCAAGTCCCTGAGTAAAGACCGTTTTCCCAACTCCAAGATCCCCTGTCAGGGTTAACACCTGACCTGGGAATGCTTTTTCACCAAGACTTTTACCGACTGCAAATGTCTCTTCCGGGCTTCTTGTCTCTATTACCATAATATTTCAGCCTTTCTATACCGCCGGTTCTTCACCAAAAGTCCCGGTTCTTTTATCATCTTATCTTAAGTTTCTAATGATGGAACAGACGGATTCCTGTAAATGCCATTGCCATGCCGTATTTGTTACATGTAGCAATTACATTATCATCACGCACAGATCCACCTGGCTGTGCAATATAAGTTACACCACTCTTATGTGCACGCTCAATATTATCACCGAATGGGAAGAATGCATCAGAACCAAGCGCAACATCTGTCAGCTGGTCCAGCCATGCTCTCTTCTCTTCTCTTGTAAATACTTCCGGTTTTACCTTAAATGTATTCTCCCAGACACCATCTGCGAGAACATCCATATATTCCTCTCCGATGTAAAGATCGATCGCATTATCTCTGTCTGCACGTCCGATTCCATCCTTGAACTGAAGTCCAAGTACCTTCGGATTCTGACGTAACCACCAGTTATCTGCCTTCTGTCCGGCAAGACGTGTACAGTGGATTCTTGACTGCTGTCCGGCACCGATTCCGATTGCCTGTCCATCTTTTACATAACATACAGAGTTAGACTGTGTATATTTCAGTGTAATCATGGAAATAGCAAGATCGATCTTCGCTGCATCCGGGATCTCTTTCACATCTGTCACAACATTTGAGAAGAAATCTTTATCGATATTCAGTTCATTTCTTCCCTGCTCAAATGTAATTCCGAATACTTCCTTGTGCTCTAACGGTGCAGGCACATAATCCGGATCGATCTGAATAATATTGTAATTTCCTTTTTTCTTCTGTTTCAGAAGTTCAAGTGCCTCCGGCTCATATCCCGGTGCGATCACTCCATCAGATACCTCTCTCTTGATCAGGCGCGCTGTATCAACGTCACAGACGTCAGACAGAGAAATAAAGTCACCGAAAGAAGACATACGGTCTGCGCCACGCGCTCTTGCATAAGCACATGCAAGTGGAGAAAGTTCTCCAAGATCATCTACCCAGTAAATCTTCGCCAGTGTCTCTGACAGTGGAAGACCAACAGCCGCTCCGGCCGGTGATACATGCTTGAATGAAGTTGCAGCCGGAAGTCCTGTTGCTTTCTTCAGTTCTGATACCAACTGCCATCCATTGAACGCATCCAGGAAGTTAATATATCCTGGACGTCCGCTGAGCACCTTGATTGGAAGCTCTCTGTCGTCGTTCATGTAAATTCTTGAAGGTTTCTGGTTTGGGTTACATCCGTATTTCAATTCTAATTCTTTCATCTGTCTTTACGCTCCTTATTTGTTCTTATTCACGATCTTTGTCTCATAGTTACCTGTCTCGATATCAATGTAACGGACAAATAATGACACTTTATTTTCCTCATTCAGGCTGTTCCACAGAAGGTCTGCAAACTCTTCCATGTTGTCCAGCACCTCTACCAGCTTCGGTTCTCCCTCAAAGCTTGGAAGCGGGTTGCCATCATGCATATAAGTGTGAATAAAATGAGCTTCACCGGCTGCCGGATTCTCGTATGCAAAAGTATATCTGTTGCAACTGTCCGGGTTTCCGTTATTGCTCTTCAGGATTGACATTGCATAATTAAAATTGCCATTCTCAATATGCATCACACCAGAAATACGTGGTGTGTAGTTCGGACCATCCGGCTCGAATTCTCTAGAACGAAGAGACTGCTCAAAAGTAAGCTGCTTATCCATTCCTTCATAAATCGTATCTGTCTGATCTCCGTTTGTTACGATCGTCTTATTCCCCAATACTCTGACCGGTGCGTAAATAATCAGACTTGGGTCTGTAAGCTTCGATGGATCAAATGCCTGTGTACGGATTCCCTCTCCGTCCTCTACAAACACACGGTTTCTACTGTTCTCACTGCGTCCCATAATAAAATAGGCAGTGACAGCCTTCTTTCCATCCGGGCTTTTACCAATAATAATTCCTCTTCCTGGATAAGAGTTACTCTTAAGTTCCTGCTCAATCGACAGCATCTTCATTGTTGTTCTCCTTTCGGTACGTTCGCTTTCTTGACAATCTACTAGAAAAAAACGAAAAACTTCTCCTAAAATAATAGATTCAGGAGAAGTATATCATGCACATGCTTTTTTCGCAAGTCCAGGCCCGGCAGCTATTGAATGAAAAATCCTGATTTTCCGTAGCTTCGGACCTCTTTCTATTAAATTCTAGTAACTATTCACTCTTTTTGATCAGTTCTGTCATCTCGCCTGCCGGAATTCCAAGAACATAATTCATTTCACTCGAAAGAGCATGTTCCAGAAGCAGCTGATATTTCTTATCCATGCTTGTCATGCTGCCTCTTCGTTTTGTTCGGCTATACAATGTCTTCAGCACTTTGACCCAGTTCTCAGGACAGAAGCTTGAGATACAATCCTTGTATTCCTGTTCTCTGTACTTTTCATTCTTTACATTCAGTATACCAACCTCTGTAAGATTATCCAACAGTTCCTTCGCCTTCTGCTCACTCACCGGACGACGGATGTTCTTCTCATCATCAATCGGAACATACGCCTTATCTCTCTGATTGTCTATGGATTGTAATGTATAATAATCTTTCTTGCCATCCACAAATGAAAAATCCAGTTTTCCTACTTCTTCTACCTTGTACACTCCTCTGCACTTATATACAACTGCGTCTCCTCTGCTGAGCATTTTCAAAACCTCCTGTTCTTTTCATTTACACTGTTGTTGTCCACAATGTACTGCCCTTTTTATAACAGACTCTACGTGTGTAGTATAACATTTTTTCAGTATTATTTTAAGAGATTTTTAAATTTTCAAACATTTTCGTGATTATTGCATAATTCACATGCAGCTCTATTTGTGCAATTTTTAGAATACTTTTGTTGTCCACTGGCTCATATCCCACACTTCATCAACCACATCCTGATAAAATTCAGGTTCGTGGCAGATCAGAAGGATACTTCCCTTGTACTCCTGTAATGCCTGCTTGAGAGAGTCCTTTGCATCCACATCAAGATGATTCGTCGGCTCGTCAAGGAGAAGGAAATTCGTATCTCTGTTTAACAACTTACAGAGACGCACCTTTGCCTGCTCTCCACCGCTGAGTACACGCACCTGACTTTCGATATGCTTCGTTGTAAGTCCGCATTTTGCAAGCGCGGAACGCACCTGATACTGTGTATAAGAAGGAAATTCCTGCCACAGTTCCTCAATACAACTATTACGATTTTCTCCTTTTACTTCCTGCTCAAAATAACCAAGTTCAAGGTTATCACCAAGTTCAACACTTCCTGATAAAGAAGGAATCAATCCAAGAATACTCTTTAGCAATGTGGTTTTTCCAATTCCATTTGTTCCAACAAGTGCGATTTTCTGTCCACGTTCCATAGAGAAATTCAACGGTTTAGATAATGGTTCATCATATCCTGTCACAAGATCCTTCGTCTCAAAAAGCATCTTACCAGGAGTTCTTCCATATTTGAAATGGAATTCCGGCTTTGGTCTTTCTGCCGCAAGCTCGATCACATCCATCTTATCCAGCTTTTTCTGACGGGACATCGCCATATTTCTTGTAGACACACGAGCTTTATTTCTTGCAACGAAATCCTTCAGCTCGCTGATTTCCTGCTGCTGACGACGGTAAGCCGCTTCCAACTGTGCTTTCTTCACTGCATAAACTTCCTGAAAATGATCATAATCGCCCACATAACGGTTCAATTCCTGATTTTCCATATGATAAATAATATTCACGACTTCATTTAAGAACGGAATATCATGTGAAATAAGGATAAATGCATTCTCGTAGTCCAGAAGATAACGCTTCAGCCATGCAATATGCTCCTCATCCAGATAGTTTGTCGGCTCGTCAAGAAGCAGGATATCCGGTTTCTCAAGAAGAAGTTTTGCAAGAAGAACTTTTGTTCTCTGTCCACCACTTAAGTCTGTCACATCTCTGTCCAATCCAAGATCAAGTAATCCAAGTGCACGCGCAACCTCTTCTACCTTCGCATCAATCGTATAAAAATCATGCAGTGTCAGTTCATCCTGGATCGTACCAAGTTCTTCCATCAACGCATTCATTTCTTCCTCATCTGCTGTTCCAAGCATATCACAGATTTCATTCATTCTCTGCTCCTTCTGAAGGAGTGGATCAAATGCAGATTTCAAAGCCTGACGGATCGTCATTCCTTTCTCAAGAACTGCATGCTGATCCAGATAACCTGCATGCACATTCTTTGACCACTCAACCTTCCCTTCATCCGGTAACATTTTCCCTGTAACAATACTCATAAAAGTGGATTTTCCTTCTCCGTTGGCCCCGACAAGACCAATGTGCTCTCCTTTCAAAAGTCGGAATGACACATCATTGAAGATTGCACGGTCTCCAAATCCATGTGTCAGGTGTTCTACATTTAATATGCTCATATCGCTCTCCAATCGTATTCTTGTTTCTTCTCTTGATTTTGTATTTTACTTCTTATTCCTGATGACTCTCCAGCCATTTCACCGCACACTGTGCCAGACATGCCACACCGATCGGGCAGACATCTTCATTAAACTGTACCTTCGGATTGTGTGCCGGATAAGTTCCCCGCTCATCCGTATAACCTGCTGAGAGATACATAAATGTACTCGGAACTTTCTCTGCGATCACTGCAAAATCTTCCGATGCACTTGCACTCACATCCGGAACCGGAGTAAGGCCCGGAATATCCATCTCTTTCATATATCCAATCATTTCGTCCGTCAATGCCGGATTGCAGATCAGCGGCGGGACTTCAGAGATCATCTCGATTTCTACACTGCCATTATACACAGCTGCAGTCTTCTCTGCCACTTCTTTCATTCGACGAACAAGAAGTTCGCGCTCTTTTGTATTATTTGTACGAATTGTTCCCTGAAGAACTGCTGTCTCTGGGATAATATTTGCCGCCTCGCCGGCCTTAAACTGTCCAATTGTCAGAACGCATGCGTGCGCCGGATCAGTCTCTCTTGCAATCAACTCCTGCAATGCAAGATGAATGTGTACTCCGATATTAATCGGATCCACACCCGCATGAGGATAGGCTCCGTGAGAACCTTTCCCTTTGACCGTGATTTTAAATCCATCAACAGAATACATCATTGTGCCTTTATCATTATACATAAAAAGTCCGACCGGCATCTTTCCCGGAGATACATGATACGCAAGTGCTGCATCTACCTTCGGATTCTCAAGAATCCCATGCTCAATCATATTCTTACTTCCCTGAAATGTCTCTTCCGCCGGCTGGAACATGAATTTCACAGTTCCTTTCAACTTGCTCTCCTGTTCTTTTAAGATTCTTGCCGCACTCAAAAGCATTGCCGCATGAAAATCATGTCCACAAGTATGTGCTGTTTTTCCTGTTGGACAAGCAAATGCTTCACCACTTTCCTCCGGCATCGGAAGTCCATCCATATCTGCACGCAGGAGAAGAACCCTACCGCCATTTCCAAGCGTTGCCGTAACTCCCTCTCCGCATTCAACCGGATCCAGACCATACTCTTTCAACTTATCCATCACATAAGCTTTCGTCTTCGAAAGCTCAAGTCCTGTCTCTGCATTCTGATGAATGTATCTTCTGTCTGCTACTGTTTCGTCTTTTAATTCAAGTGCTCTCTTGTAGAAATCCATCGTGATTGCCTCCTTGTGATAAATATAATTTTCTGCGTCCATTTTTCCCAGGCGCTTTTGTGATTATAACACTATTTTGATGCTTATGCACTAAAAGAATACGCCCCAGATCTGCAACTGCTTTTTTGCATTTTTTAACTATGCTAACCACTGGACAGGTGTCTGCATCAACAAATATTTACATCGTCATTTCCACACTTTCCATCTATATATGGCTAATAACGGAATCCGGATCATTTTTATCGTAACAAACCTTGTCTCCTTCATTGATATTGTTTTTATAAAGCAGGGCATCCTCTGCTTTCACCCTCAATTCTTCTCCGGATGAATCTACAAGTGTAACCACTGCCATAACCGGAGCGTCTTTGGCTCGTTCTTCGCAGCCAAAATCTAAATCTTCATCGATTCTCTTTACTGTATAAATCATAATAATTTATCCTTTACTTTTCCTATTTCCACTCTTTCCAGACATCCGGCTGATACCCTAATGTTGATTGCTTTCCGTTTCTTACAACCGGAGTTTTTATTACCTGCGGATTTTCAAGCACCTTTTCAAGCTTATCTTCATCTGCAATATACTTAATGAGAGCAAGAAGATCTTTGTCTTTTCCTTCCCAGTTGATCATATTTTCTAATCCACCATTCACCTGAGCAACTGAATTGAATTCACCCTTACTCATACCTTTTTCTTTCATATCAATGAACTGAAATTTGATTCCACGTTCTTTGAAAAACCGCTCTGCTTTCTTGGTGTTATTGCATTTCTTAGTTCCAAAAATCTGTATGTTCATTTCATTTTCCTCGCATCTTTATATTGTCAATATTTGTTTATTATTACACTTCCTTATAATACAAACAAATATTCTGATATGTCCCATCTTTCATACGGAATCCATTCGGTACAGTTCCAATCTGCACAAATCCTAATCTCTCGTACAAATGACGTGCGTGAACATTATTTTCTACCACTGCATTGAACTGTAAAATCTTAAAGTCATGCAACTTTGCCTGTACAAGGCAGTCACTCACGAGTTTCTCACCGATATGCTTTCCACGGCAAGTTGAATTCACTGCATAACTTGCATTTGCAAGGTGGCCACAGCGGCCGATGTTATTCGGATGCAAGATGTAAAGTCCTACAATTTTCCCATCGTTATCCGCAACGCCGCAATAGGTCTGTGATGCAAAGAATTCAGCCCCTGTCTTATCGTCCAGGAACTCTTCCTGTGGAAATGCTTCACCATCTTCTACTACTTCATTCCAGATGTGAACCATCTCGGAAATATCTTTTTCTGTATATTTTCTAATTATCATAATGTCATTCTCCTCTTCCGTTTTAACTTTATTGTACTGTTGAATTTTTACTTTTCCGATATTCTGTTGGAGTCATTTTGTAGCTCTTTTTAAATGCTCTACAAAAATAATCTACATTATGAAACCCTGTTTCGTAAGAAATCGTATTGATTTTTTTCTCTGTATTTTTAATCAACAATGCTGCCTTCTTCAGCCGGTAACCAATCAAATAATTAATCGGAGTGATATGTAAAAATCTATTAAAAAGATTCAACACCGTACTTTTACTAATATTAGCATAACAGGCAATTCCCTCCAAAGAAATATCTTCTGCATAATTCTGGTGCAAAAACTGCATCATAAGCTGCAAGCGTGCCTGAACTGAACCGGAATCATCCACTTGCTCTTCCATACACGTTTTGTCAATATTTCCATAAATGATCAGCCATAATTTCTGCATAAGAACTGATGTAAGCAGCTCACCATCAACTTCTCTATCCTGTACGGAAAATATTTGCTTCATAATTTCTAATGCCTCTCCTTGCCATAAATTCTCCCCGTTTAAGATCAAGTACGACAACGATGATGAAACAATCGGTTGAATATATTTTTGATAGATCAAACTATTTTCCGGCGCAAGAAAGGACGGCATACAAAGGAAATTGGGGATGACAGTTTCATCACTGGAATAAAATTTGTGCAAAATCTTTGAATTTATAAAAATACCATTCCCCTCTGATAGTGAAAACATCGATTCACCAACACATACCGTCATGTTTCCGGATTCAACATATACAAATTCCCATTCTGTATGCCAATGCCAGTCAATGCAATGAAAATCAAATTGTGATAACTTTTCAAAATAGCATTTAAACGGATAACTGTCCGTCCCATGTTTTGCTGATTCCATTAAATTCTCATCTGTTACAATTTTATTTTGTGCCATATCTTTCCTCACAACAACCTTTTTATTGGATTTACGATATAATACAATATTTATGTAATATAAGTCAATGTTTTTTCTTGTTATCTAATATATAATACGGTATAAAAAGAACAAAGGAGTTTTCTGTTATGCCAGATTATCAAAAAACAAAAGTGGCATGTTATCTGGGATTCGTCACTCAGGCGATATCCGCAAATTTCGCACCACTATTATTTTTAAAATTTCACAATGATTATGATATTTCATTGGGTAACATTGCTTTAATATCTACATTCTTTTTCTTCACACAGCTTTTAGTCGACTTATTTTGTGCGAAGTTTGTAGATCGAATCGGTTATCGTGTATGTATCGTAACTTCTGAAATATGCGCTGCTGCCGGATTAGTTGGACTTGCATTTCTTCCTGATCTGTTACCGAATCCTTTTACCGGAATTATTATAAGTGTAATTATCTATGCTGTGGGGAGTGGATTGATCGAAGTTCTCTGCAGTCCTATCATCGAAGCATGCCCGTTTAAAAATAAAGAAGCAACTATGAGCCTGCTTCACTCCTTTTACTGTTGGGGTGCGGCAGCCACCATACTGATTTCGAGCTTATTTTTCTTCCTGTTCGGGATGAATAGTTGGAAATGGCTGGCAGTCATGTGGGCACTTATTCCGGCGATTAATATATATAATTTCGCAACTTGTCCGATAGAACATTTAGTAAATGACGGAAATGGAATGGGCGTCAGACAGTTATTCCGAACTCCTGTTGTCTGGCTGGCAATCTGCCTGATGATTTGTTCAGGAGCATCTGAATTGGCTATGGCACAATGGGCATCAGCCTATGCCGAAGCTGCACTGGGACTTTCTAAAACTTTTGGGGATTTGATTGGACCTTGCATGTTTGCAATTACAATGGGAATAAGTCGCCTGATTTTTGGAAAATATGGTGAAAAAATGGATTTGATAAAGTTTATGACAGGTTCCGGAATCCTCTGTGTGATCTGTTATCTTTTAACCACCTTATCATCGAATCCGGTAATCGGATTAACCGGTTGTATTGTATGTGGTTTTTCGGTTGGAATCATGTGGCCTGGAACGATCAGTATTACATCTAAAAAAATGCCGGCCGGTGGAACCGCAATGTTTGCATTGCTCGCCATGGCCGGCGATTTAGGAGGCAGCATTGGACCTGGTATTGTAGGTTATGTTACCCAGAATTCTGATAATAATATTCGTGTTGGAATGGGAATTGGTCTTATCTTTCCACTTGTTCTCTTAATCATGTTATTTATTCTTTGCAAGGGGAAGAAGACGCAGGAATCGCTTCATACAGTTTAATTTCAGTTGAAGTTGAATTTCTTATCCTAACTCAATCGATTCTTTCTCTACATAATTTATACTCTCTAGATGGAACGCATCACCTTGCACTCGTATGGTCTCAACGTTCCATCTACTTTTCCATCAGAGTAATTTCCAAGCAACAATTCATATGAATCCCACTCACTCTGCCATACAACTTTATTTTCTTCCTCACATAAATTGCACAGCACAACAAGTTTTGTTCCTTCTAATTCTCTTACATAGCCGATCACACCTTCGCTTTCTTCATCTAAAAACCGAATGGTTCCATTTGCAATAACCGGCAGTTTTTTTCTTAACTGAATCAATTTTTTATAGAAATTCAGGATAGTATCTAGCCTCTTTCTGTATTTTCTTTCACGCTTCGCGCTCTTCATCAGACTTGAAGATATCTTACTTCGCTTTGAACTCTATCCACTCGTTATCTATAAGGACAACTACCCTGTCATCCTCAATAACTGCATAAGGTGTTCCTAAATCTCTGTTGAAATTGGCTTCGCCATCTTTTTGAGGTATGCCGTTTTCTGCATAAGAAGTAGTATATTGAATAACACTCTCGTCCACTTCAACAGGAACAGCATGATCAGTGGAATAGTAGTTAGTACCATTTACCATTATAGTTGCAGGGTAGTCACCACTACCTGATTTTCCACACCTTGCCAAAGTAAGAATACAAACTAATGTCAAAGCTGATGCAATTAACTTTTTCATACAATCGCCTCGCTATTCACTTTTACTATTTCCGTAATAATATTGCCAATAAAACAATTAGAACTAATATAATTATCAAAAAAATAAACCTTATTTGACCGTGAAATCCTAATCCGATCCACTGCAATACTATTATTAACGCAAAAACTAATAACGCCCAGTAATTTCTTTTCATGCAAATCCCTCCCTTAATGTCGTAACGGCTTGCCTTGGAAATCAAAAACGCATCTTGGGATCTCTTAATTCCTCGTTCTCTATACCGTCCAATGCAATTTCAACAATATGATCAGAGCCAACTCCATTCTCCAGTAAATATCTCTTAAAGATTGTAAACAGCAAAAAGGATTTTCCGCATCTGCACTTTTTTTAGTAATGATATTCTGTCATAAAACAAAATACGTTTCAATATTCATTCCTTGTTTATGCGTATGTGCGTATTTTTATGTAATGCACTAATAAAAATATGAAGCAGGCTACACTTTCTCCTCTATATCAAGTGCATCTGCAAGCATCCTTGACTGAATATCAACTGTTTTCTTAAGCGCCTGAAGACGCTTTTCATTGATTGCATAGCCTTGCAAAATAAACTGTTTAAGGACATTATTTGCCCATTTTCTGAAAGCTATACCTCTTTTAGAATTAACTCGATATCCGACAGACAAAATCATATCCAAATTATAAATTGGGGGTTTTCGTCCCCCTGTACTTCTGTCGGAAAAACCGACAGAAGTCTCATCCAATTCTCCTGAAGCAAGAATATTTGAAATATGTTCGCTTACTGTAGCGTGCTTAACATCAAACAACACTTCCATTTGTTTTTGCGTCAGCCAAACTGTCTCCTGCTCAGGATTGATTTGAACTTCTATATTAACATCACCATCTGTAAATAATACAATTTCATTCTTCAGCCTTCAGTTCCCCTCCACGAATATTTCCCAATAACACATCTCATGTGAAACTTCCAGTTTGCACATCCAATCATTTTCTTCATTCTATCACAGCATCATATTATTCCGCCATCAATTTTTCAACCCAGGTACCCTTGACAATAATAAACTGGTCTGCGCCTTTCCACCCATGCTTCACCGGTAAATCTGACCTCATAGTTGCTGTGATTTTTGCTACATACTTGCTACATATCCACCAATTTTCATCACGTTTCTAGACGTCTCACTGAATCAAAAGGTAAAGAAAAACCCCAGAACCGAAGTTCTGGGGTTTTGGATCTCTTTGAATTGTATTTCTCTTGCGAGATAATTATCTCTTTGAGAACTGTGGTGCTCTACGAGCTGCTTTGAGACCTGGTTGCGCGAGTTTTTGAGCTGTTTTCCCTTGATACTCCGGGCTTTTCCGGCTTTCTGCCTCTCAGTTATCCGGTGTGCGGACCATAAAAAACGGTCTTTTTTCATTCAGCAATAGCCTGCTGAAACGCACCATTTACTACCCCAAACAGCTCCTCTGGTTTATTGTACTTCACTT
>OGRJ01001849.1_pt1 | contig 16541 bp, 10 predicted proteins | sample 1553411 | NCBI WGS metagenome assembly OGRJ01 (sample SAMEA2580084, study PRJEB22360) | human gut metagenome | biome: human gut; feature: human-associated habitat; material: faeces | place: Denmark | collected 2008/2010
GTAAAGCAGTAGGAGGAAATGCTAGAATAGCTTTAAAAGGTCATCCAGTAGAAAGGGGGTATCAGTTTATAATTGAAGATAATGGTTGTGGTATGGAAACAAATGAATTAAGTAAGATCAAAGAAGCATGAAGAAGTGTAAATACAGAATGAAGTTTCTGCTTGCTGTCACTTTATTGATCATTATCCCATTAGTTCCATTAACAGTTTCTAAAATACAAAATAATCAATTAATTGGACATCTTCAAGTTGAAAAAATAAAAAATGAGAGATTAGATGTTTAAACGAGTAAGCTTTCGGTTGTTAAAAAATCTAGGCATTTTGACAGAATTTGATTTTAATGAAAATTATGTATATTACAACTATACAGTGAAACGATATAGTAATGTTTTAGATTCTTAAAAAAATGTATGTGTTTATCAAGTGGGTTTTACAAATGAACAAGGATTTTTTAATGCTATAAATGATGCAGATACACATTTGATATATCAATATGATTATTACAATAAAAAACATGGCGATAAAGAAAATATAGAAATATATACTTTTGGAAGAAAACATTTAGGTTTAACTGAAAAAGAAATACATAAATATTTATATGGAAATCTTTCGGATATTTCAGATCCATTTCTGATGAAGGGAGTCAGAGAAGGTGTGGATATCATAAGAGAGAAGATCAGAGACAGAAAAACAATCCGCATTATCTCAGATTATGATGTAGACGGAGTTGTTTCTAACTATATTTTATGGAAAGCAATCTATGATCTTGGTGGAATGATTGATTTTCAGATTCCAGACCGTATGAAAGATGGTTACGGAATCAATGAAAATATCATTGAGAAGGCAGTAGAGGATCAGATTGATACGATCCTTACATGTGATAATGGAATTGCAGCTAGTGAAGCAATCAGATTTGGAAAAGAACATGGTCTTACAATGATCATTACAGATCACCACGATGTACCATTTATTTTAAATGAAGATGGAAGTAAAGAAGAAATTCTTCCACCAGCTGATGTTGTCATTAATCCCAAACAAAAAGAATGTAAATATCCATATCCGCTTCTTTGTGGAGCAGGAGTTGCATTTCAGTTTGTGAGAGCATTGTATAAATCTATGGGCGAGGATGAAAACAAACTGGAAGATCTGTTATCTATGCTTGCGATTGCGACTGTATGTGATGTTGTAGATCTTACAGGAGAGAACAGGATTTTTGTGAAAGAAGGATTAAAGAGGATCAAAGAGACAAGAAATGTGGGTCTTAGAGCATTATTGGATGTTCATGATCTTATGGAAAAACAGATACAGTCTTATGCTCTTGGCTTTATTATTGGACCATGCATTAATGCAAGTGGCCGGCTGGAATCTGCAGAAAAAGCATTGAATCTGTTCCTGGAAGAAGATAAAAAGAAAGCAATGCAGACAGCAAAAGAATTAAAAGAGCTGAATGATCTTAGAAAAAGTATGACAGAGAATGGTGTAAAAGCAGCATTAGATCAGGCAATGAAATATGAAGCAAAAGGCGATAAAGTACTTGTTTTATATTTACCAGATTGTCATGAAAGTATTGCTGGGATTATTGCTGGAAGAATTAAGGATCGTCTAAACCATCCAGTCTTTGTACTTACTGATGCAAAAGATGGAATTAAGGGATCAGGACGTTCTATCGAAGAATATTCCATGTTTGAAGAGATGATGAAAGTTAAAGAGGTGTTTACTAAATTTGGCGGGCATCCGATGGCAGCGGGATGTTCTCTTGAGAAGGAGGACCTTAAAGCATTTCGTAAAAAAATCAATGAAAATTGTACATTGGATGAAAAAGATTTCGCAAAGAAGGTGCAGATCGACATCGATATGCCGGTTGATTATATCACAATGGATCTGATTCATCAGTTGTCAGTACTGGAACCTTTCGGGAAAGAAAATAAAAAGCCTCTATTTGCACACCGTAAATTAAAGATTGAACGTGTCAATGTGTTTGGAAAAAATAAAAATGTAATTAAATTAGCATTAAAGAGTAGTCAGGGAACACGGATTGATGGTATGATTTTTGAGGATGAAACAGAATTTAGAGAAAAAATGGGGACAAACAAGTATATTACATGCACTTATTATCCTGTGATCAATGAATATCAGGGATATAAGAGTCTTCAGATCAATATTCAAAATTATTTTTTTGCGGAGGGATAACATGAGTAAGATAAAACTGGTTGCAATGGATCTTGATAATACATTATTAGACAGTAATAAACAAATATCAGAACATACAAAAGAAGTGTTAAAAGAGGCGATCAGACAGGGAGTTTATATTGTACCTGCTACAGGACGTATTTTCAAAGCGATTCCGGAGTTTTTGAGAAATATTGAAGGTGTTCGTTATGCAGTTTGTTGTAATGGAGCAACAGTATATGATCAGTATGAAGAAAAGATTATTTATACGAATCATTTATCCGTGGATGTGACATTGGAGTTATTTAGAATACTTGAAAAATATCATTCCACACATGATATTTATCAAAATGGACAGGGATATATGGAAAAACGTTATTTGGATCACCTTTCAGAATATAATGTATCAGGACATTTACTGAAACTGGTAAATGATACAAGGCTGCCAGTGGATGATCTTAAAAAGCATCTCAAAGAAAATCCATTAGGAATTGAGAAGATCAATGCATTTTTTGATAATATGAAAGAAAGATCGGCAGCAATAAAAGAATTGACTGAAAAAAATATTGCTAGTGTATCAAGTGCACTTGATAATAATATTGAGCTTAATCAGTTTGGCTGTGATAAAGGGGATGGATTAAAACATCTTGCCAAATGTCTTGGCTTAACAATGGATGAAGTTATGGCATGTGGAGATGCTGGAAATGACACCATGATGATCAAGGCAGCAGGAACAGGTGTTGTTATGGGAAATGGACGAGAAGAATTAAAAGCAATTGCTGATTTTGTTACAAAGACAAATGATGAAGACGGAGTGGCATATGCGATTGAGAAATTAGTTCTTAATTCTTGACGATGTTATTTGAAGTGATATAATAAGTATGTTTAAATAGTTAGGGGGGAAATATAAGAATGAGAAAAACGCGAAAAACAGCGGCTGTATTGGCTCTGTATGCGGTTTTGATGCTTAGTTCAGCGTCTGTAGTAAGTGCAGATCAGGTAAATGATAAGACATTTGCAAGAGAACAGACAAATGAGCAGACTGACACTAGCAAAGATAATTCTGCCCAGACGACAGAAGCTTCGACAACTGAGGCAACGACAGAAAAGAAAACAGAAGCTAAGCCAACGACAGAAAAGAAAGATAAGACAAATACAAGTCATAAGAAGAAAGCAACAACTAAGAAGACAGAGCGTAATACAATAAAGAAACATAAGAAGAAAAAGAAAGATACCAAAGACAAGAAGAAAGATAAAAAGAAAGACAAAAAAGATAAGAAAGCGATCATTCCAAAAGTCTATAATGACCATAGCATTGAGATGAAAGGAAAGAAAGAATCTATTCAAGGATTTATTTATTTTAATCAGGCAGATGCAGCATGGAATGATAATGGTTACCAGATTCATAGCAGCGGATGCGGACCAACAGCAATGGCTGTCTGCATCAGTTCATTAACTGGTAAATGGGTTACACCAGTAGATACGACAGTTTGGGCATATAAGCATGGATATTATACAAGTGCGGGTGCAAGTCATGAGATGGTACTGGCATTGGCAAAGCAGTATAAACTTTCATGTAATGGACTAGGAACAGATATTAATAAAATACGCAGTGCCTTGAAGAAGAAACATCCGGTAGTAGCACTGATGGGACCTGGTTATTTTACAAAGAAAGGACATTTTATTGTTCTTGTAGCAATTGATAACAATGATCAGGTAACAGTAGCTGATGTTGGAAGCAGAGAACGTACACAATATAAATATCTATTAAAAGATGTAGTAGCCCAGACAAAAGCTGCTTCAGCAGGAGGACCTTGCTGGGAGATTTACTCTAAAGATAAGAAAGCAAAGAAGACAACCGATACAAAGACTAAGACAATTCAGGCGAAGAAAGAATTTAAAGATACATCTAAGATGTATGCAGAGATCAAAGCAGTCTTACAGAAGAACTATCATCTGAGTGTACCGCTTAAGAAAGGAACTTTGGTCAATAAAGATCAGTTTGTCACAGTTAGCTCTTTAACGATCAATGATAAAGTTACAGTTATGGATGTGTCTAAGAAACTTACAACAGATGTTGATCTTCAGCAAGTAGTATCTGAGATTAAGACAGATGCAGTCAAAGGTTCTTTTTGGAATACAGTAACGATTGAACCTAATAAAACAAGTGTAACAGAATAATTTTAAATTACATAGTAAGAGATAAGAAGCACAGAGAATGTAAAAGTTTTCTGTGCTTTTTTACTTCATAGGAAATTTCAGGAGGAAAACATTATGAATATTAAAAAAATGATAACAAAAATTACAGCGGGAGCATTATGTATGTTAATGTTTGCAGCAACTGTTGGACAGACAATAAGTTCAGTACATGCAGCACAGAGTGATGTGATCGATACATCAAGAACGGCATCCTTAACAATCCACAAATACGACATGACAGCAGCACAGAAAGGCGGAGTTGATTTAAGTCAGTTTACTGCTACTGGAAAACAGGATGCAAAAGCAGAAGAAGCTTTAAAGAAGTATCCGATCAAAGGTGTTGAATTCAGCTATCTGCGTGTCGGTGATGTAGAGCAGCAGAGTGAAGCTGGTAAAGTTCAGATGATCTATGAACTGCCAGATGCATTACAGAAGATCTTAGGATTAGCAGATTCAGATGCGGCAAAGACAGAAGGAAGTAAAGATTACTTTACAAGCCAGATCATCAATGACAAGTTAGCTTCTGCATTAGAAGATAACACTGCATCCAAAGACAAACTGGAAGATTACATGAAGACAAACAACGGAACTGCCATGGATCTTACAGATGCACAGGGTGTGACAAAGAAAGACAAGCTGCCACTTGGTCTTTATCTGATCGTAGAGACAAAAGTTCCAGAAGATGTCACTTATACAACAAACCCTTGGTTCGTGCAGTTACCATCCACTGATTCTGAAGGGGATGACTGGTTCTATGATGTTGTATGCTATCCAAAAAATGAAACTGGTATCCCAACCCTTGATAAAAGAGTTCGAAACAATCCAGATCAGGATAATGTAACAACAGCAGAACAGAGTGCTTTAGCAGATTTCACAAATGCAAGAGAAGAATACAAATACCAGAGCACAGTTACAGCATCCAAAGCAGAAAAGCTTGATTATCAGTTTATCTCAAAATTACCACACATCACATCAGGAACAACATACCTTTCAACATACGCGTTCGATGATAAGATGGCAAAAGGTATGACATACAACAAAAATGCAGTGATCGCGATCTATGACAACAAAGATGCAGCAGATACAACAAACGTTAACAACGTTGACAAAAGTGGTGCGATCGCAGTATGGAAATCATCTGATACAGATCCTAAGTTTGCAGTAACATATGGTAAATCTGGAGATGATTCTACAATGAAAGTAGAAATGACAAAATCCGGATTAAACGAGATCAATAAGAAATACTCTGACAAATATATCGTTGTTTACTATACAGCAGATGTAAACACAGATGATACAGTCGTTCTTGGTGACAAAGGTAACCCTAACGATGTGTCCTTAACATGGAAGAGAACATCTACAGATTACTGGGATATCTTAAAAGATAAATGTATCGTATATAGCTTTGGTTACAACTTCACAAAGAAATTCTCTGATAACAAAGGAGATGCAACAAAAGTTAAATTCGTGATCCAGAACAAATCTGACAATTACTATTTAGTAGCAAAAGCAGACAGTGACGGAATTTATCAGGTAACTGGAAAATCTGCAACAGAAGAGGGTGCAACACAGTTCAGCCCTGCAGCCGATGGAAAACTGATCATCAATGGTATCGAAGGTGATGAGTATGGATGTACAGAAACACATTCCGATGCTGGATATACATTACTGAAAAAAGAGATCATCGTAAAGATCAATTCAACAAAAGCAGATATCACACCAACACAAGCAAACATCACAGGAATCCAGTCTAAGAACGAAAATGATTCCACAGCAAACGATGGTGTAAAAAATGGTACAGAACTCGCTAATGATGTAGCAGTCCAGACAACAGGTGCATCTGCAACGGTTGACAGCAAAAAAGCAACAATGAGTGCAAATGGAGAATCCGTAAACGCATTTGTTGATATGGAAGTTACAAACCAGAAACAGTTCTTACTGCCAATGACAGGTGGTGTAGGAAGCTATGCACTGATCATCGCAGGTGTCGTTATTGCCGGATGCGGATTTATGATCGTTAAAAAGAACCAGAAACGTAAAGAAGTTCAGTAAGAGTTAGAAACTTAAAAATGTTTTGATAAACCCTGTCAGGCAACTGGCAGGGTGATCTTAAAAATATGAGACAAAAAATCATTCCAATACTGATCATATTGTTTGGTTTTGCCTTGTTGTCTTATCCGTTCATCAGTAACTACATGTTTGAAAAAAGTGCTGGTTCAACGATCAAGTCCTATGAAAAACAGGCAAAAACCTATGATCAGAAGCAAAAAGAACAGGCATTTCGGAAAGCGGAAGAATATAACAAAGACCTGATCAAGTCAGTGGTACAATTGACGGACCCGTTCAAAGTCAAAAAAAGCAATGGAGAGACACTGATCTATAATAATATCTTAAATATCGATCATTCAGGAGTGATGGGATATCTGGAAATTCCCTGTATCTCAGTCAATCTCCCAATCTATCACGGTACAGATGCAGAAATACTGGAACGTGGAGTTGGGCATCTTGCAGCATCTTCGATTCCGGTAGGTGGAAAAAGTACCCATAGTGTATTAACTGGACATACCGGACTTAGTTCTGCAAAGTTATTTACAGATCTGACGGAAATGAAAAAAGAGGATTTGTTCTTTATTCATGTACTGGATCGAATCTTAGCTTATAAAGTGGATCAGATCTCTGTGGTAAGACCAGAGGATACAAGAAAACTCCAGATCGTCAAAGGAAAAGATTATGTGACACTGGTAACATGTACCCCATATGGAGTCAATGACCATCGTTTACTGGTACGGGGTATCAGAACCAAATATGTAAAGAAACAACGATCATCGATACGGCCAAGAAATCAGGATTCCCAGTGGATGAGAACTTATAAAAAAGCGATCGCCATCGGGCTTATGATCGTTACAGCCCTGATTTTATTAGGAAAAGTATTTCAAAAGCTTCATCGAAAGAAAACAGAACATAGACAAATCAACAGAAAGAAAGGGAGAGAGGAATGAAAAGGAATCTGATCAATTTATTAGGCATTATCTTAATGGGGATCGGAACCTTTTTGTTTCTTTCTCCCGATTTTTCTGCGTATAGACAACAAAAAAATGCAGATCAGGAGATCAAAGCCTTTCAAAAGGAAAATAAGATTCCGAAGGAAAAAGATCCTTTCTATCAGGAGGCCGTACAGTATGATCAAAAGATCTATAAAGAAGGCCAGAAAGATCTAAAGGATGTCTGGAGTTATCGCACGTCACCGATCCGGTTGAAAGATGGCAGGAGCAACTTTGGATATATCAGGATCAAAAAGATGCATGTCAAACTTCCACTGTATCTTGGAGCAACCTTAGAAAACATGAGAAAAGGTGCTGCGATCATGGGAGAGACATCATTACCGCTTGGCACGAAGAACAGTAACTGTGTGATCGCTGCACATCGTGGATATAAGGGGATCCCATATTTCAGGGAGATTGAGAAGCTGAAAGCAGGAGACAAAGTCACCATTCAAAACCCATGGGAAAAACTTTCTTATCGGGTCGAAAAGATCAAGATCATAAAACCGGATGATTCAGATCAGATCCGGATTCAGAAAGGAAAAGATATGGTAACACTTCTTACCTGTCATCCATACCGCAGTCATGGAAAATTTCGATATGTGATTTATTGCATAAGAGATCAGGGACAAAAGCTTCCAGCTCAAAAGATCCGTACAATGAATGATACTTATTTTGAATCTTCCAAATGGGATATTCAAAGAGAGAAGATCGTCCGATATGCAGGGTTAGGGATCTTGCTCTTTTTTGGAATGGAACTTATAAGATCAGACAAAAGGAAAGGAGGAAAAGGACATGAAAAAAAGGGATAAGATGAAAGGCAAAAAAGGATATGCGATATTGGCACTTGTGATTGCCATAAGTTTTATTACCGTCCTTACATGGAACAATTTGGTACAGGCATCCTATAAAACGAAAGAAAATGCGGGAAGTACATCATTCCCAAACAATGATAAATATACCTATGTTGAAGTAAAAGGTCCATCGGGAACTTCCACATTAAAACTACAGGTAACCCATTCTGGATCAGCCTGTAAAAACTATTCATTCGATAATGCAAGCCGGACACTGAATATCAAACAGGTCTCTGCAAGCAATCCGAATCCATATGGTTTGAAACTTTCTACAACGTCAGTCAAAACAACAAAATCCAATTCTGGATCGTATTCATGGATCAGCGTAAAAGTAAAATATACGGTTCCGGCTCATCAAAAATATAACAATGTGACATATGATGCACCATCCAGCCAGTCGCATAAACTGACAAAAACACCCGATCACAGCACGAAAGAACAAACGGATTTTGAAACTACGATCGGACTGAGTGCTTATGACACCGGTGTTGCACCGTATAAAAAACCAAGTGACCAGAAATATTACAGATACTATGATTGTAAAGTTACGATCAACCTAAATAAGACACAATACAAAGTGACTTATAAAGGGAACAATGGAACGATCGCATCCGCAGATTCAACAAAAAGTTTTGCCTGTGGAAGTAAACTGACATTTCCAGTGGCAAATCGAACAGGATACACTCTTACCGGATGGAAGGATACGGCAAACAGTACAGGGACGTCTTATACGACAAACAGTACGGTATGTGGCAAGGGACTAACGTTATATGCCCAGTGGAAAGCAAACCAGTATAAGATCCACTATAACGCGAATGGTGGAAGTGGAACGATGTCTGACAGCACAGTGGCTTATGATAGTTCATTTACACTTCCAAAGAATACATTTACGAATAACGGCTATCAGTTCCTTGGATGGAGTAAGACAAAGGATGGAGATGTTGCAGCTTACGAAGATCAGGAAGCGATCAAATATCAGACGGCTTCTGACCTTACCTTATATGCGATATGGGGAAATGGACAGTATAAGATCAGCTTTATGCCTTATGCCAAATGGAGCACAGGCAGATGCAAAGATCATACCGGTAAAGACAGGAGAATCTTATACCATACCATCCGGTCTGTTTACCAGAAAAGGATATACGTTTGTAGGATGGGCAAAGACTCCGGATGCAGTCAGGGCAGATTATACGAATGGAGCAGCTGTCTCTGATCTTACAGATGCCGGAAAGACCATCAAGCTGTATGCGATATGGAAAAAGAATGACGGAAGCATCAATAAAACAAACATCATCCATGATGAAGGCATGTTTACCGGAGACATTGAGATCGAAGGGCAGAATGGAACAGGATATAGTCATGCTCATACAGACTCCGAATATGCCAACATTGATAAGACAGATGCTCCCGGATATTTTACAGATCGGTATCGATAAAGATAACAGCAGGAAGTCCTCTTTCTGCTGTTACGATAAAAATGGATAAGATCAAATGAATCAGGAGGAAACTATGAAATACAAGTTGAAAAGAAAACTGAAAAAGATCGGGACGTTCTTCCTGGCCTTGTTAACACTTTTTTCTTCGTTGTTTGGAGGAATGGCCGGAATGCCAGCACCAGTCGTCAATGTTGCGGCGAAAGAAGGAACAGCGACCGTTGGTATGAGTCAGGTCATGGATTGTAATAAGATCAGTGCGTTAAACCGGCCGGCAAGTGAAGGACTATGGAAGATCACTGCAAATGGAAAAGGAACCTTTTGCCTAAATTCCGGAAAATCCATGTGTAATGGTGACACTGTAAAGTATAAGATACACAACGCTGTGACTTATAAGAATCAGGGAGTTGCAAAAGCTCTGACCTATTATTACTGGAAGAGTCCCAAAAATACAAAGGCATTTGCACTAACACAGGCTTATATCTGGGCATGTGGAGCAGGTGTCAGTAAAAAGACAACGATTTACCAGGCAGGAAAAAATCTGGATGACAAGTTTTCAAGCAGTGATGCAAAGGCTTTCTGCGATAAGATCAAGAAAACAGATCCAAAAGGTACGATCTATTATTATACCGTAACACACTGCGTAAAAGGAAAAAAACATGATAAACATCAGATGTTATATCGTATGACGAAAGATGTAACTCCGGCGAAGACCGGTTCATATACATATTCAGACAGTACATCGGAAAGTGATCAAACGGAAGTGAAGATCACAAAACGTGATCAGGCAACAGCTGTTGTATTATCCGGCGTCAAGTTCCAGTTTTTCAGGGATGGAAAATCCGTTGGTACAGCAGTGACAGATGAAAAAGGTGTTGCCAGTCTTACATATAATGAGACGATTTCTTCTGGAACAAAAAAGGTAACCAAAAAATACATTAAGAACTGGAAAGAATTATCGAAAGATGATCAGGAATCGTATACGGAAAAAGGATACTATGATTCCAAAGCCAAGGCCAAAGCTGCGGCGGAAGAAGAAGTCGCCAAATTACTGCAGGGGATCATTGAGGATAAGAGATCCAAGACACATACGTGGACGGCAAAAGAGATCGAAGCAGATGTAAGGCATAATAAAAATACAACAACAAAAACAAAAAAAGCAACGGGAAAAACGGCAAAGGTCGATCTTGGAAGTATGTATGATACAGAAAAAACGATCGATCTGGAACTGAACAAAAGAAGTATCCTGGAAGACTTTGGGACAGATGCAACCTATGCAAATGCAGAATATGGAGTTTATGCCAGATCTGATATTCTCGCATCCGATAACAAAACTGTCAGATATAAAAAAGACAGTGAAGTCGCAACGATCATTACCGATGCGACGGGTTATGGATGTGCAAAGAAACTGCCGGTCGGAGAGTACTATGTCAAAGAAAAGAATCCACCGAAAGGATTTGAACTGAACAAAGACAGTACAAATATCACACTGAACAATGATCAGCTAATTACTGTATATGAAACACCAGTCAAAGGAAAGCTGCAGATCCACAAAACCTATGATAATGATAAAAAGGCGGAATCCGGAGCGGTATTTGAAATATATGACAGTAAAAATCAGCTGGTCGATACGATCACAACCGGAAGTGATGGAATGGCAACGAGTAAAGAGCTTCCATATGGTCCTTACCGCTTACATCAGACCAAAGGAACGGATGGATTCTCCAAGATCCCAGATATGATAAAAGTGATCGATGGGTCCATAAAAACTTATCAGATCGAAGCGAACAACCCAAGAGAAGCTGCCGCGATCTCCATTTCAAAAACAAAGGTCATCACGGATACACAGACATCCACAAACACAGAGAGACCAGAAGCCGGAGCCAAATTTGAGATCATCAGAAAATCAGATCAGAAAGTCGTTGAGACACTGACAACCGATGAAAATGGATATGCTTCATCCAGACAGTTGGATCCTGGGACTTACACGGTACATCAGATCAAAGGATCAGATAATTATGCATTTGTAAAAGATTTCGATGTCACATTAAAAGACGGAGATAAAACAAACCATATGTATGATCTTAAGAATCCATGGATCGGAAAGAAACTCATGATCAAGAAAACAATGGAAAAAAATAAGGTGGAAGAAGCCGAAGTATCCGCAGAATTTACCATCTTAGATGCATCCAAAGCAGATGAATATAAAAATACAGATCTTGATACAGAAGAAAACAGAAAAGATTATATCGATTCCCTGGCGAAAGATGCCGTGATCGGAACGATAACAACAGATGCAAAAGGAATCGCAAGCCTTCTTCTGGAAGACCTGAAAGCAGATCATGATTTTATTGTTGTTCAGACAAAAGGAGCCGAAGGATATGACTTGGCCCCTGTCTATGATTCCAGAGATCATAAACCAAAAGAAGTCGATGGCATGAAAGTTTATGAATTTACTGCAAAAGATGTATATTCCGATTCCGCATCGATCCAGATCAAAAAGGAAAAGAAAGTATCCGATACAAAAACGGAAGCTGAAACAGGAGCAGTCTTTGAACTGATCGATCAGGATGGAAACGTTGTAACAACGCTGACCACAGGATCAGAGGGGACTGCAACAGTCAGTGGTATCGCCCTTGGAATGTACACATTACATCAGAAGAGTGGTTCGAACAAACATGCATTCTTAGAAGATCAGGTCATCGTGCTGACCAAGAAAGATAAGGGAAAAACGATCAAATACAGTTATGTTGATCAGGAAAATGAGATCGATTTTGTTCTGGTAAAACGTTCCAAAGAAACAAAGAAACTGTTAAATGATGCAGAATATGTCATTTACGATGATGATGGAAAAGAAATCGCAAGATTGACCTCCGGAACGATGAAAGACGGATATGCGACATGCAAGCTGCCTTATGGCCATTACAAGATCAAAGAAACAAAATCTCCGGATGGATACAATAAAAATGATACAGCGAAAGAATTTACCTTAGATCTTCAAAGTGTGGACTACGACAGCGATGGAAATGGTACTTACACCTATGAAGATACCGATGAACCAGTGTATGGATCTGTTTCACTAAAAAAGACAGGTGAAACGTTAAGCGGATTTGAAGATGCCAGCTTTGTTTATGAAAATGACCAGATCAGCGGAGCTGTATATGGACTGTATGCCAAAGAGGACATCCAAAAAGACGATGGAACTCTTGTCTGGAAAGCCGGAACTCTGATCGACCAGAAAACAACATTGAAAGACAAAGTCGTACAGTTTACCAGAAAAGGAGACGATGGAAAGGACACGACGGACTTTTATCAGGGAACTTATTATGTGAAAGAGATATCTGGTCCAAATGGATATTGTATTGATACAGAAGAACATGAGGTTGTGATCAACTGGGATACGAAACCGGGAACGATGAATGATATCCGAGATACCGAGGATGTTCCGGATGTGGAAGAACCACATGGAAACAATACGCCGTCTCCTAGCAGCGGTATTTATGTGCTGGAAACAGGGGAAGCATTGAATCAGGAGATCCAGGGTGCAGAAAGTATTACATTTACATGGGAAAATGCTCCGGATGGAACAGATACCAAAGACGTTTCACAGGACAAAGACGGAAGTATCGTCTTATGGAACGATGGAAATGATTATTATATTTCCTCCCAGAAAGCAGATCAGGTCATTTACATGAACACGATCTCCAGTAAGATGTTCTCAGAATGCAAGAGTCTGACAAAGATTAATTTTAAGAACATTGATACATCCAAAGTCGCGGACATGTCAGAGATGTTTGCCAACTGTTCTGCATTAAAAGAGCTGGATCTTTCCAGTTTTAATACTTCAAATGTGGAAGATGTACGAAAGATGTTCTATGGCTGTACAAACTTAAAGACGACCTATGCACAGGATCAGATGGTAAAGGCAGACGATGATTACAAAGATGCCCAGGTTACAGGTATCAGTGCAGTTGCAAAAACAGATTTTACAAAAGGGGATACCTATCATGCTGATGATTTCACGTTTTCCAGTAATTACGACGATGATGGACAACAGGAGCTTACTGATGTAACGGATGATGATGTGACTTTTTCACCAGAGACAGCGGAAGCTGCAGGAAAGCAGAAAGTAACGATCTCCTTTAAAGATTCCGGAAAATACAAAGGCTATGATCCGATCGAAACAACAGTCAATGTGATTGATCCGGAAGATGGAGAGGTATCTCTTGAGACAGACAAACACATCAATATCAATCTGGAGTGTAATAATCTGCTACAGAAATATATGATCCATTTCATTAAGACAGATGAAAAAGGAAACTTCCTGCCGGGTGCAACATTTGCATTAAAGGCAGCATGTGAGATCGTTGATAAAAATGGAAAGACGATCTTTCACAAAGGAGATACGATCACAACAACGGTTTCACAGGACGACCAGTTTGGTTATGTCGAATTCTTTGGACTGCCAACAGGCATCTATGCAAAAGATGGAGTTGGAAAACAGATGTATACCGTCGAAGAGATTATACCACCTGTTGGATATGAAAAAACTGACAAAGTCTTAACATTCAGTGGCGAAGTTTTAAATGATAAAACGGAAAACCTGATCCATGACGTGGCATCCGAAGGAAACACGAACGATGAGGAAAATGCCTATCAGCATGATTCCGATACGTTTGTAAACAAGAAGTCTGATTATGTTCAGGTGAAGAAGTACTGGATCGATGATGATAATTCCATGAATACCAGACCTGTATCCGTAACGATCAAAGCCGAACATAAGACAACACATGAAGTAAAGACTTATGTTCTGAACAAGGATAATAACTGGGCAATGCAGACAGATATCAAGCGTGGCGAGGAAGGAAACTATACGTTTAGCGAGGTTTGCAATGCAGCAGGTTACGAAAGAGTTGATAAGTATTCTACGGGAACATGGGATGGAAAAACCTATACTTTATCTTATACAAATCAGTATAAAGTAAATGATAAAGTACGAATTGTTGTCAAGAAAAACTGGAATGACAGCAATAACAGTGATGGTATCCGCCCAGATTCTGTTGTTGTGAGAATTTATCAAAATGGTACAGATACAAAATTAAAAGCAACTTTAGATGCAAGCAATAACTGGACTGCAGAGTTTAATGATCTTCCAAAACAGGATGATGTTGGAGAAGATTACGAATATGAAGTGAAAGAGGAATCTACTTCTGTGATCAATGGAAATGCAAAGACAGGCTATGAAGTCGCATATGAGGTCAAAGAATTCACGGATAAATCCAGTGATATCACAACGATCACAACCAATATCACAAACACACATAAACCAAAGACCGTACAGAAAACGATCCGAAAAGTATGGAATGATGAAAATGATCAGGATAAGATCCGTCCAGATTCCGTAAGGTTCAATCTGTTAGCAAATGGTAAGGATGTGGTAGATACAGTAACGTTAAATTCCGAAAATGGATGGAAAGCAAAATCCAAAGTCCTTCCAAAATGCGAGAATGGAAATGAGATCGAGTATACATGGGAAGAGGTAAAAGAAGGTGTTGTGACAGGAAATGAACAGATCGGATACAAGGTTTCTTATGATGGAAACAGTGATGATCCGGATACAACAGTTGCAACCAACTCTCATACACCGGGAAGAGGAAGTATTACCATCACAAAGGAACTTGATCCATCCAATCTGAACATGGATGTTGGAGATGCTGTATTTACATTCAGCCTGACAGGAACGGATGTGTATGGAAAGAAACATGCTTATAAAAAAGATGTGAAATTTACGAAAAATGAAGTGGAAAACTTCACAAAAGAAAACCCTGGAAAGATGATCAGCCTTTCAACAACATTTGATGATCTGTACTATGGAACATATACCTGCAGTGAAAGCGGTATGAAAGAATACTTTAAGCTGAATCATCTCTCAACGACAAGTACCAATGGAAGAGTGGATCAGAAAGCAGGAACGGTTACGTTTGACATCGGACCGGAAGAAAGCAGTGCATCTGCAAAAATCACAGGAGAAGCAACCTTCCGAAATCAGATGATCAAAGGAAGCATTAAGCTAAAGAAGAAAGACTCCAAAGGAAAAGCCTTAAAAGGTGTTCGGTTTACGATCAAGGATTCTGATGGAAAAGAAGTTGCAACCAAGGAAACGGATGAAAAAGGAGAACTTCTGTTTGATGATTTGCTGCCAGATACTTACACAATCACGGAAACCAAAACAGCCAGCGGCAAGAATCTGCTAAAAGAACCTCTGGTCGTAACTCTTCCGTTATCTGTAACACAGGCAGAAGTAGACAAGGGAAATGTAGATACCTCCAATGCCATCAAGCAGGGAGATACTTATTATTTCTATCATCCAACGTATGAGATCACAAATGATGCAAACTTAAAACTGCCAACAACTGGTGGATTTAAGACATATCTTCCTTTGATCGGTGGATTTGCATTGATCTTAGCAGCGGTATTTTACTACTTCAAAAAGAAAAAGGGAATCCTGATCTTTAAGAAGAAAAAATGATAACTAAGGATGATCTCACAGTCTTCGGACTGTGAGATTTTTTAAATTCATATTTGAAAAAATGACATTAACTTGTGGCTTCATTTTCTTTATGAAATTTGCTAAAATATTTTATAAGGAAGTAAATTAATTTCAGATAATAATAATCACGAACTTTCTGTTTTGAAAACTCATTTTTTATATGTGAAAAATGACGAAATTAAGATGAAAAGAGTCGTGGGAAACCAAACTCTTTTCATTTTTTTTTGTGGATGGTTACAAAAATGAGCATAAATGCATTTTGTTAAATGTAAAATGTTGACAATTTTCGAAGAATT
>OGRJ01001853.1_pt1 | contig 16515 bp, 13 predicted proteins | sample 1553411 | NCBI WGS metagenome assembly OGRJ01 (sample SAMEA2580084, study PRJEB22360) | human gut metagenome | biome: human gut; feature: human-associated habitat; material: faeces | place: Denmark | collected 2008/2010
CCCGCCGCTACGACGAGGCTCTCGCGGGCTCCGGCCTCGTGCTCCCGCGCGTGCCCGAGGGCTACACGAGCTCCTGGGCCCAGTACACCGTGCAGCTGCCCGAGGGCGTCGATCGCGCCGCTCTGCAAGGGGCGCTCAAGGAGCGGGGGGTGCCCACTATGGTGTACTACCCGAAGCCCATGCACGAGCAGGGGGCCTTCGGGGGCGCCTGCGTCGTCGCTCCCGGAGGCTGTTCGGTCACAGAGCACTTGTGCTCTACCGTGCTGAGTTTGCCTATGGGGCCGTATGTGAGTGCGGAGGACGCTTGGATGGCTGCGACGGCTCTGCTTGATTGTCTGGAATGAGCTACATTCTGTAAAGTGCAGAGTGCCGAGTTGAGCGATATTACTGGATTAGATGGGCTGGTGCATGTGAGTGTTTTGGAGACATTGAGGGCGCTTGCGAATAAGCTTGAACGAAAGCGGAATCCTCTATTTTCTTGTGATGTAGAGAAGCAGAGGTGCTATCTGGCAAGCTTGGAAGAGCCTCATGATGATATTGAGCGCTCCTATGACCAATATAGATGTCAGATGTGGCTGAAAGGTCGTCCTGCGAGTCTTGTGATAAACCTTGCCTCGCTTCCTCTCTTGCTCGGTTTTCTCTTGCGCAGGGGGTCTGGGAAAGAGGAGGGTGATGGAGCGGTCGGGACTGGTAAAAGAGCGGTTTTTGTCGGCGATAGCTCTGTTGTGGATAGAATCCCTGACGAACTTTGGGATACCTATGAGGATATCGTCGTCGACAACAAGCAAGGGATCGGCCTCCTTAAGAAAGATCAAGCATATCTGTTACAGGTATGGCGCCGCTATCCTCTTTCTTGGCATTTCATATTGAAGTGCGCCATAAAGGTTCGTCAGTATCGGAGGGTGCTTGAGGCTTGGAATCCCGATGCCATTATTGCGTGTTCGGAGTATTCGTTTACCTCGTCGCTTCTTACCGATTATCTTAATCTGAACAATGTGGATCACATAAATGTTATGCATGGCAATAAGCTGTTCTTTATCCGTGACAGCTTCTTTCGATTCAATACTTGTTATGTGTGGGATGATGGTTTTGCAAAATTGTTTGATAGATTGCGCGCCGAGTCTTCTCAATTTGCGGTTTCCCTTCCAAGGGGACTGAAATTTGAAGAGACGTCGGCTAAGGTAACGGCGGATTTCACATACTATTTAGGGGGAGAAGATATCAAGCAGTTCGATCGCTTGATAGATATTCTGGGTATTCTCTCCGCAAGAGGTGCCAAGGTGCGTATGCGCCCTCATCCTCTATACACTGATGGCAGGTGGTTGGAAAAGGTTCCTCCTTCAATTGAGGTGGAAAATCCCTTGGAGATGGCCCTGGAGCAATCGGTGTTGTCTTCGGCGTGCGTCATGTCGCTCTACTCTACCGTTCTCATACAGGCCTATCTAAATGGGGTGCCTGTTGTTATAGACGACTTAAGCGATCCTGTTCGATTCAGGAAACTCAAACAGTTGGAATTCGCGCTCCTCGATGCGGAGCATCGATTGCTTTCGGACGTTCTTGCGGAATATGATGTTGCCTGTGGGGATATTGCGGGATGAGAACTCCAGGGAAAGAGGATGCCGGAGCGATGAACGTCATAGATAGGAGAAATAATAGCACTTCGCCGGTGCGAAAGACGGAACTGCTCGTTGGTGGTTCGGTATTCGTTCTCTTGGCCGCATCATGCTTTGTCGATTCGGAAATGATCGAAGATGGGGCCCTTCTGGGTGCCTTCGCAATAGCGGCGGTGTCGTTTTTCATTGGGGCTTATGGGAAGAGTTTGAGCTCTAAAGCAGCGGGGCGTTTTTTGATATGCATGGTGGTTCTCGCTTTTGTGCAGTTGGTCGACTGTTTCGCGGCGCGGGAATTATCCGCAATTCGTTACGTGGCTTTTACTTTGGCTATCGCTGTATTTGTCGTCGCATTTTGCGAGGGCTTTTTGCGGCTGGGCTCAGATGCCGCCATGGTCCTGAGCTGCATGGCTCTTGGCTCGTGTGTGTTCAAGTCGTTTGCGGGGATTTCCCCTCTCTATCACGACAACACGACGTCAGGAATCATGGCGTTCGTGTATATGGTCGGAGTCTTTGCGTTCTTGGCGCAGCGTCATAATGCCGGCAAGCGGTGGCTAGCTTTAGACTGGAGACTGGTCTTCGTGATAGCCTCAAGCATCTTTCTATGTATCGGTTTAGAGCTCTCTAAGGCTCGTACTGCGTTGCTAACCTGTCTCATTGTATGCGTGATGTTTTTGGTGCTCAGATACGTGGTTCGCGTTCGCGGGAAAGCGCTTCAAGTCAGTTATTTCTTGATCGTGCTCCTACTGTTTGCGGCGGTAATTCTCTATGCGAATATACGGCAATTCGATTGGTACGACGATCTTAATCAGTATTCCCAGTTGTTGTCGGGGAAGAATATCGACTCATCGCGAGCTGGTATTTGGCGACAGGGTTTTTCTGCGATAGAGGACAATCTCCTTTTTGGGGCTGGCGCGGACATGCTGCCCACTGACCAATACGAAGGCCGGTCGTACCATAGTTCCTATGTACAGGTATTGGTGCAGAATGGTTTGATGGGTCTCGCGCTGCTTATGGGGGCGTTGTATTTCATCTGGTCTGTTTTGGCGAAACATGCCGATGATCCGGCGGTCTGCTTTGGCATCGCGGTATTTGTCGGAATCCTTATCTACAACTGCTTCGAGTGCACGCTTTTGAGTAACAAGGTTGCTTTGGGACTCATTCAGTGGTTTGCTCTTGCGCTCGCTTGCCAGCGTGCTCTGGCTTTGCGCGAGGCGACTACAGAGGATTGTCGATAAGATGGCTTCTGCAAAAAAAGCTCTCTTTTGGAAACTTCTCGAGAGGGGAGGGGCGAAAGGACTACGCCTACTGGTTCAGATCGTTTTGGCGCGTCTCCTAACGCCTGAGGAGTTTGGCCTTCTCGCCATTCTGCTGGTATTTGTCTCTCTGAGCGACATTTTGATTCTCGGAGGGTTGGGAGCCTCTCTGCTGCAAATGCCAGATGCGCGTAGAATCGACTACTCTACGGCTTTCTGGCTCAGTACGGGGTTTTCCCTCGTGGCTTTTGCGGTGCTGACGCTTTTGTCACCTGCAATTGCAGTGTTCTACGAGCAACCGGGTCTGGTGGTGCCCCTCATCGTTCTCGCGCTTCAGTTCTTTCCTCTTTCATTCAATAATATTCAGGTTTCTAAGACAACGCGAGCTCTTAACACGAAGCCGGTATTTGCCGGCGTTATCTGTGCTGAGGTTTTTGCGGGTGCCGTGGCCCTCGTACTCGCTTATTGGGGTTGGGGGCTTTGGAGTCTGATCCTTCAGCAGCTGTTGAGCGCATTGGCGACTTGCGGCTTTACGGCTCTTATGGTGCGATGGAGGCCGTATCTGGAGTTTAGTCGGGAGTCGGCGCGCGATCTCTTGCGGTTTGGCTATAAGGTGATGGCCACCGATCTTCTCAACAACAGCGCAAGCAGTCTCTACACCATGGTGATCGGCAAGGTTTTTACGCCAGCCCAATTAGGTTATTACTCTCAGGGCCAAAAGTACCCTCTGGCTATTTCCGAAGTTCTCACGGGAGCGTTGACTCCCGTGCTTTTGGCGAGTTTCTCTCGGAGAAAACATGAGGCGCAAAGTGCTCTGACGTCATCGACGCGACGCGTGGTGAAACTCGCATCGATGATACTGGTACCGGTGACGGCGTTCTGCGTCCTTTTCGCCTCTGACATCGTGTCGCTACTTCTGACCGATAAATGGCTTCCCTGCGTTCCCGTGTTTCAACTCTACTGTATTGCGGCCTTGTCTCGTTCGATCACTCTCATTGCTCGTCAAAGCATTATGGCTACGGGCAATGCGCGCGACCCGTTGGTGATAGCGATTATCAAGCTCGTCTCGTCTCTTGGATTTCTCGGTCTCGCTTTGGGGGCGGGAGGTGGATTGATTCTGGTCACGCTGGCCTGGGTTGCCGCTTGTTTGGTTGAGCAAGGCGCAACGATGATCTCGGCGCGCAAGTCTTTTGATTATGCCATAATCATGCAATGTCGTGATATTCTTCCTGGAGTTGCCACGGGTTTGCCCGGTTTGGGTTTCGCGGTTATAGCGCAGTGCGCCGGCCTTGCATCTTGGACGGCGGCGATCGCATTTCTGGCGGCCAGTTCAGTATTTGCTGCGCTCTATTTCAAGTTCAAGAAATAGTAGTTTATTATGGTGATATGTCCTGTCTTTTTCGATTGAGTGAGGTAGCGAAATATGAGCAAGGTTCTGGTAACGGGCGCTGATGGTTTTATTGGCAGTCATCTGACTGAAGAGCTGGTGCGCGCTGGTCACGAAGTGCGCGCCTTCGCCTTGTACAATTCGTTTAACACGTGGGGGTGGCTTGACACCCTCTCTCCTCAGGTGATGGGGAACGTCGAGGTGTTTACAGGCGATGTTCGTGATCCGAATGGCGTGAAAGAATCTATGAAGGGTTGCGATGCTGTCTTTCACCTGGCTGCACTTATCGCCATTCCCTATAGCTACCATTCTCCTGATACTTACGTTGATACGAATATCAAGGGCACGCTCAATGTCCTTCAGGCTGCTCGCGATTTGGAGACAAGTCGTGTTCTCGTCACGTCGACCTCCGAGGTTTATGGAACGGCGCAGTACGTTCCCATCGATGAGTCGCATCCATACCAGGGGCAGTCTCCCTATTCGGCCACGAAAATTGGTGCAGACAGGCTGGCGGAATCCTTCTATCGGTCCTTTGATTTGCCGGTAAGCATCGTTCGTCCGTTCAATACCTACGGTCCCCGTCAATCCGCACGGGCGGTTATTCCCACCATCATCACGCAGCTTCTGGCTGGAAAAGAGGAAATCAAGCTCGGGTCTCTCGCACCGACCCGTGATTTTAATTATGTGAAGGATACAGCCAATGGCTTTATCAAAATCTTCGAGTCCGACAAGACCATTGGCGAAGAGATCAACATCGCCACTCAACAGGAGATATCCATCGGCCAGCTTGCCGAAGAGTTAATTCGCCAAATTAATCCCCACGCTCAAATCGTGTGCGAAGAGGAACGTTTGCGTCCGGAAAAGAGCGAGGTGAATCGACTGTTGGGTTCCAACGAGAAGATTTTGAGGCTTACGGAGTGGAAGCCCCAGTTTACGTTCGAAGAGGGGCTTGCTGAGACCATCGCCTTCTTGAAGGCCAATATGGACAAGTACAAGGTCGATATCTACAACATTTAGCGAATGCAAAATGGATGATGTTGTGGTGTATGGAGGCGATTTAGTTGAGTGACGATTTCATTCCCCTGTCGGTGCCGAACCTGAAAGGCAGAGAACTCGAGTTGGTGTCAAACGCCATCGAGACTGAGTGGGTATCGACGGCAGGGCCTTATGTCGAAGAATTTGAATCTCAGCTTGCTCGCTATGTCGGCTCGCAGGGTGCTGTGTCGTGCCAAAATGGAACAGCGGGTCTCCACCTCGCGCTGCTTTTGAGTGGCGTGACAAGAGACGATGCGGTTATAGTACCTGCACTGACGTTCATCGCAGCGGTAAACCCGGTTAAGTACATTGGGGCTGAGCCTATCTTTGTGGATTGTGATGACAGCCTCTGCGTTGATCCGGTAAAGCTTGAGCGATTTTGCGAGGGCGAGTGTGGTTTTGATGGCGAGGTTTTGCGTCATAACGCATCGGGACGAGCAATCAAAGCGCTGGTGATTGTTCATGTTTTCGGCAATATGGCCGATATGGAACGGATCATGCGCGTTGCAGAAAAGTACAATTTGCGCATTGTTGAAGACGCGACGGAGGCTCTGGGCACGTGCTACACCGAAGGTCCTCTCAAGGGGAAATTCGCCGGTACCATGGGTGATTTCGGCGTGTACTCTTTTAACGGGAACAAGATCATCACCACGGGTGGCGGCGGTATGCTGGTGGCGAGGGATGGCGAACTTCTGAAGCGTGCGAAGCATCTGTCCACGCAGGCGAAAAGCGATGTGGTGTACTTTGAACATGACGAGATAGGCTACAACTATCGCATGACCAATCTCCAAGCTGCTATGGGTATTGCCCAGCTCGAGCAGTTGGAGCGATTCATCGAAACCAAGACAAGAAATTATCAAAGATATGCGGAATTGGTACAGGATGTAGAGGGGTTGGATATCTTGAAATTCCGCCCTGGAACTCGAAGCAACAAGTGGTTCTATGGTCTGATTTGCGAAAGGAGCGGTGCATTCGATAGAGACCGTCTCATAGAAGGATTGGCTAGGAAACAGGTGCAGTCGCGTCCTATATGGGGGATCATTTGCGATCAAAAGCCTTATCGAGGATCTATCGAGTATGACGTTCGGAAGGCACGGGAGTTTCGCGAGGTTATCGTGAACGTACCTTGTAGCACCACGCTTTCCTTGGATGATGTTGATCGAGTGATGGGAGCGGTTGCCGCATGTGCAATACGGTAAATCTGGAAGACTTGTACATCTCTCCTTCAGCCTCGCTGGTCGAGGCGTTGAATAGGCTTGACCGGACGGCAAAGAAAATACTTCTTGTAGTTGATGAGGACGACAGGCTTCTCGGTACGCTTTCCGACGGCGATGTGCGTCGCTGCATCTTGAGAGAGGGCGATCTCGGCACTGCGGTAGCGCATGCGTACAATGCGCATCCCGTGACTGTGCAGCGCTCGAGGATGGCCTCGACGCAGACTCTCATGGATGAAAAAGCAGTCGTGGCCATTCCTGTCATTAGCGAAGATGGCGTCGTTCTCGACTGCGTTTTCCGAGACGGAGGCAACCTGAGAAAACGCCATAAGCCTGAAGTCGACTATCCCGTCATTATGATGGCAGGAGGCCTAGGCAGCAGATTGTATCCTTATACAAAAATTCTTCCCAAGCCGCTGATCCCCGTGAATGATGTTCCTATTGCGGAGCGTATCATCGATCGGTTTTACGACGAGGGATGTCGAAGGTTCATTCTCGTTGTTAATTATAAAAGAGAGATGATTAAGGCCTATTTTCGCGATTTGAACAAAGAATATTCCGTCGAATTTGTTGATGAAGAGGTGTTTCTCGGTACGGGAGGTGGCCTCAAGCTTGTCGAAGATCATATTGCTGGGCCGTTCATTTTGACGAATTGTGACATATTGATCGACACCAATATTGCAGAGGCGATCGGTTTTCACGAGGAGAATGGGTTTGCGGTTACTATTTTGGCCTCTCTCAAGAACTATACGATTCCCTATGGGACTATCGAGATCGATGCCGGTGGGTCTTTGGTGGGGATGAGGGAGAAGCCCAATCTTTCTTTTCTCATCAACACGGGTTGCTATATCGTCAACAAAGAGGTGCTCGATTTCATCGGACACAATGAGGAGATCGGTTTCCCCGATGTAATATTGCGCTGCCAGGCAGCAGGGCTGAAAGCCGGGGTGTATCCGATGAGCGAAGGATCTTGGCTTGATATGGGACAGTTCGATGAACTGCGTCATATGGCCGAAGTTCTCGACGCACCGAACGTGTGAGCTTGGTCATGGAGAAGATCAGATGCGGGGGCGCGGCTTCTATGGAGTTGGGCAGCGAGTTTGATATTGCCATTCTTGGGCGAGACGATGAGAGCCAATCATTGCTTCGAATGCTAGAGGAGAGAGACCCTCTCTGGTTCGATAGCGGGCGGAGTGCTCTGCTCTTCGCCCTGTCCCAAAGGCCCCCGGGGAAAATTCTTCTTCCCGAGTATATTTGCGAGTCGGTCATTGCTTCGCTGGGCGAGAATGAAATCGAATTCTATCGTATCCACTCCGACATGCAGATTGATTTGGAGGATGTCGAGCAAAAGCTGGCGTCAGGCGATGTGACTGGCTTCTACCTTATGCATTACTTCGGTGCAACACAGAAGCAGGAAGTGCTTGATGCTATCTGTGACCTTCGTCTGCGTCATGGTTTTTATATTGTGGAAGATGCTACACATTCGTTGTTTTCGGATCGCGCGGGTGTGGGCGATATCGTGTATGCCAGTGCAAGGAAGTGGCTTCCGATTCCCGATGGCGGTATGGTGTTTGGCGATCTGTCCCGCGAAGGATACGATGCGCTTGATATTGCCGCTCCGACCGAAAAGACTTATGCGATGCTTCTCAAGGGGGCATTTCTTCAGTCTGATCTTGATTGCAACAGCGAGTATCGACATCTTTTTGTCGCGAGCGAGGAAAAACTCGATTCGGAGCAATGCGTTCAGAAAGTGTCGTCCCTATCGCGATACCTTCTAGGTGGGATAGATGCGCACGATGCGCGCCGCCGCCGTTGCGGGAACTACCGTTACTTAAAACAGCTGTTGTGCGATTTGGGAATTTGCCCAGCTGTTGAACTGGGGAAAGGGGATTGCCCCCTTGTCTTTCCCATAGTGGTGGACGGAAGGGACGAACTGAGGGCGTATCTGGCATCGAAGAGGATCTACTGTGCCGTTCATTGGCCCTTTGATGGAATGATGGGGGAGAGGCGACCCGTTGGTGTGCGTATGGCTCAGCATGAGCTGTCCTTGCCCATTGACCAACGTTACGGCGAGATGGAGATGCTCTATCTCGCAAAGTGCGTGCGAGATTATTATGTAGAGCGAGGATGGTAATGCTACGGGTAATTGATAGTGGACATCGGTTCGATTGGGAGTCCGTTGTAGGCTCTTTCGCTGAGTCGGATATCTATCAGGAGAGTTTCTATTCACGGGCTTTAACGGTCGGTACCCATGAAGAGCCGCTGCTCTTCTCCTTCGAGGGTCGCGATTCGCGTATCGCTTTCGCTGCAATAAAGAAGGACATTTCAAGAAGTGAGGCGTTCTGCGGCATCCTATCTGACGGCGATTACTTTGATATGGAGACACCCTACGGTTACGGGGGGCCTCTGTGTGACGGAGTATTTTCCGACGGCGAAAAGACGTTGCTCCGCTCGGAGTTATCGGAGTACTGCTCGGCCAACCGCATTGTGTCTCTTTTTATTCGTTTTGATCCCCTGGCGGAAAACGTGGTTCTATTTGAAGGAGTGTCGGAAAACCGGTTCGTGCACAACACGATCTTTATTGACACTTCTTCGCCAGATGTGATTGATCGCAACTTGTCCAGCAAGAACCGTAACATGATTCGCAAGGCATTGAAAAATGATGTGGTGATAGAGCACGCTGAGCTTGACGACAGCCAGGCGTTTCTTGAGATGTATCGTGCTACAATGGATCGACATTGCGCTTCGAGTGAGTACTATGCTTTTGACGAGCGCTATTTCAAGGCTTTGCAAGAGCAGGGCGCCGATCGCTCAACGCTCGTCTACGCCAAGAAGGATGGGATTGCGATAAGCGGTGCGCTGTTCTTCTTCAACGATCATCACATTCACTACCATCTCTCCGGGAGCGATTTCGCCTACCGCAATCTTGCAGCTGGCAATCTTCTTCTCTACGAAGTGGCGCAATGGGCTTCTCGGAGGGGAATAAAGAAGATGCATTTGGGAGGCGGTGTTTCAGACGAAGACTCTCTGTTCAAGTTTAAAAAGCAGTTCAACAAAGATGGCCTCCTGGATTATCATATTGGGCGTATTGTTTTCAGTGAAAGCCTTTATTCTGAGTTGATGGAAATTCGAAAAAGAGCCGACCAGAGCTTCGATGCGGGCAATTCTCGTCTTATTCAGTACCGGGCGTAGTTGGTTGTGGAGAGCTCATTCGAAAGGACGTGTCTGATGAAGAAAGTTATCGTATTTGGTGCCACGGGCAACGTGGGATCGTATCTGACCAAATATGCGGCCGAGAATCTTGATGGTGATGTCTACGAGGTGATCGCCTCGGGAAGGCGCTCGGAGGCCACGGTATTCGAGGCCATGGGCGTTGAGTATGCCTCAGTAGACATAACCAAAGAGGAGGATTTCCAAAAGTTGCCGACCGAAGATGTCTTTGCGGTCATCTTGTTGGCGGCGGCTATTCCGGCCTATATGGATGGCTACCATCCTCGCGATTACATCGACTCCATCGTGACAGGTACGTTCAACGTGCTTGAGTATTGCCGTTTGAATAAAGTTGACCGCATTTTGTATTCGACGACTTGCTTCGACGTGTGGGAATATCCGACAGGGACCGTTATTGAGCCCGATATGCCGAAGAATTTTAGTTACACGGGCGACCACGCCATGTACGTAATTTGCAAGAATACGGCTCTTGAGTTCTTGGAGCACTATCATCAAGAGTATGGTTTGAAGACGTTCGCGTTCCGATTCCCCACGATCTACTCGTATAGCACAAACCACTATATTTATCCCAATGGTGTGAAGACGCTGCGTCCCCTCTACAAGCTCATCCAGAATGCCATCGAAGGGAAGCCCCTTGAGATTTGGGGCGATCCGCAGTACGCCAAAGACATGCTTCATGTCTATGATTTGGCTCAGATGTTCTGCAAGGCGATCGAAGTCGAGGGGATCGACAAGGGCTTCTATAATTGCGGAACGGGAATTCCCGTTACTCTGCAGGAGCAGATGGAAGCCATCATTGATGTGTTCTGTGACAAAAATAATCCTTCCGAAATCGTGGTTCTTGACGATAAGATTGCGGGCGGCGGTCTGCTTATGAATGTGGACAACGCCAAGGAGGAGCTCGGGTATGAGCCTCAATACGACGTGCGGGCCCTGTTCCAGAATTTCAAAGACGAGATGGAGGTCGATCGCTTCTTGGAGCTGCGTGGTCGGTAGGGCGGCGAATATTGTAGAGTCGATTTGAAAGGTGTATCCCAGTGCATACCGTCGTAATTGCCGAAGCAGGTGTAAATCATAATGGCGATATGGAGATTGCGAAGCAGTTGGTCCGGGAGGCGAAAAAAGCCGGCGCCGACTATGTCAAATTTCAGACAGCAGTGAACTGCACGTCTAAATTTGCGCCCAAGGCCGAATATCAAAAAAGGGAAACGGGTGCTAATGAGTCTCAGCTCGAAATGGCGAAAAAGCTGAGGTTCACGCTTGATCAGCATTTCGAGTTGTACGAGTACTGCAAGACGCAGGATATATGCTACCTTTCAACGGCTTTTGATATTGATAGCGTCCGATTTCTTGAATCGCTCAATCTTCCTTTTTGGAAGATTCCCTCGGGAGAAATTACCAATCTGCCGTATCTGCTCGAGATTGCCGCTACGGGAAAACCGGTCGTGATGTCGACGGGCATGGCGGAAGTGGAAGAAATCGAGACGGCAGTTGAAGTCCTGAATCGTCACGGAGCAGGTCCGATTACGTTGCTGCAGTGTCATACGGATTACCCTACCAAGATGGAGGACATCAATTTAAGGGCTATGGGCTCGCTTGGCGATCATTTCGGGCTTCCTGTGGGGCTGTCGGACCACAGCGAAGGCATTGAGGTTCCCATTGCGGCAGTGGCTCTGGGTGCTACGGTGATAGAGAAGCACTTCACCCTAGATCGAGGTATGACGGGGCCGGACCATAAGGCAAGTATCGAGCCTGATCAGCTCGCTGCTATGATCTCTTCGATTCGCAATATTGAGGTTGCGTTGGGGGATGGTGAAAAGAAGAGAACCGATCGGGAGGCTCCCAACATTATTGTGGCGCGTAAGAGCATCGTAGCCAAAAGAGACATCAAGCGGGGAGAGGTGCTCACGGAGGACAACATCACGACGAAGCGCCCGGGTAATGGTATTTCTCCGATGCTGTGGTTTGACGTGCTGGGTACGACGGCTGTCAGAGACTTTGAGGAAGATGAGCTGATATGTCTCCAGTGAAAATCTGCGTGGTAACGGGAAATCGAGCCGAATTCGGGCAGTTAGTCCCCTTGTTGCGTCGCCTGAACGGTGATGCGGATTTCGATTTGCGTCTCGTTGTGACAGGAGCTCATTTGTCTCCCGAAAAGGGCTATACCATGTCAGAAATCGAGGATTCAGGGATTCCAGTAGATGCGCGTATCCCCCTTCCTCATATCGATGAAGAGGATACGCGTGAAAATACTGCAATGCAAATCTGCGATGCTATTGCAGGGTTCACCCGCTACTTCGCCGACCATCGTCCCGATGTGTTTGTCGCCATCGGGGATCGCTACGAGATGTTCGGTGCCGCCATTGCTGCTTCGAATCTGTTGGTTCCCATCGTTCATATTTGTGGTGGAAGTACGACGAGTGGGGCGATAGACGAGGTTTATCGCCATTCAATTACCAAGATGAGCGCGGCTCATTTTACGACTTGCGACGAATACCGCAACCGCGTCATCCAGTTGGGCGAGCGACCCTCATCTGTTTACAATGTCGGATCGCTTGCTATCGAGAATTGCCTGAAGGTTCCTCTCCTTTCCGAGGAAGAGATTCGTGCGGATCTTGATATCGAGGCAGATAAGCCGTATTGCGTAGTGACGTTTCATCCGGTGACGCTTCAGGACCGGGATGCGCGGAATGAGGTGATCACGCTTATTCGGGCCATGGATCGTTGTCCCTACACCTATGTGGTGACGTTGCCCAACTCCGATGCGGGAGGGAGCGGGATTGCCGATTTGTGGCTTGAGGAGGGGGCGAAGAGGTCGTCGTTCCGGGTAGTGTCGTCCTTGGGCATGAAGAGATATCTCTCGGCGCTGAAGTATGCGGAGATGATGATCGGCAATTCATCGAGTGGGACGACAGAGGGGCCCGCGATGCATATTCCCACCGTTGATATCGGAGATCGTCAGAAAGGCCGTCATTTTGCCGAGAGCGTCATTCACTGTGAGGTTGATGCCGATGAGATTGAGCGGGCTATTCGACTCGCCTCAAGCGAGTCGTTCCAGGCGGTCGCTAGGGAGGCGACTAACCCGTTCGGGGACGGCAGTACGTCTCAGAAGATGTGCGATATCTTGAAAGATCTATCCAGAATGGGGTTAAGTGCGAAGAAAGACTTTTACGATTTACCTATGGGGAAGTAGGACATTGTGCGCAATTTGGCTATTATTCCGGCTCGTTGTGGCTCCAAGGGGTTGAAAGACAAAAACATCCGTCTTCTGGCGGGTAGACCGCTTTTGGCTCACAGTGTGAGTGCCGCACTCGACTCGGGTATATTTGATGAGGTTATGGTGAGCACCGATAGCGAATTGTATGCCAAAAAGGCACTCGAGTGCGGAGCCAGTGTTCCTTGGTTGCGTTCTCCCGAGTTGAGTACGGATACAGCGGGCAGTTGGGATGTCGTGAAAAGTGAACTTCTACGATATCAGAATCACGGTATGCTCTTCGATACTGTATGCCTTCTCCAGCCGACATCGCCGTTGAGAACGTCTCATGACATTGTTGGGAGCTATGAATTGCTCGTGGACTCTGCGGCTAACGCCGTCACTTCGGTGTGCGAAGTCGATCATTCCCCTTTGTGGACTATGACGCTTGACGATACGCTGTCTCTCGCGCCTTATCGGGAAAAGATGGCCAGGCACAGCGCCGCTCGTCGACAGGATTTACCTCCGTACTACCGCATCAACGGCGCTATATATATTCGACGCGTTTGCTACGAATCTGAGGTATGCCTGCTGAGCGACCCTGAAGTTGCCTTCATTATGAGTCCCGAGACTAGTGTCGATATCGATCGTCTTATGGACTTCTGCATGGCGGAAGCTTTGCTGACGGCGACGGAAGAGACTCTTGGGGAGATAGCTTAGCGAAGAAAGGACGCGGTGCGGTGTGTGCCTCTCGATCACGCTGCGCCCGAGATGTCGTGTTGTGGAGCTATCCTATCCGTGATAGCGTCTGTGCGGGTTCCCTGTCGAGCCTGGCATGCTGCCCCAAGCTACGTGATGGAGGATGATCAGATGGCTGTGCTGTGCTCGGGAATCAAGGGATTAAAGGAGAAGTGGCTGGCTTACACTTTGGATGGTGAGACCCCGATTCCCCAGAGGTCAATTGTGTCCTTTGTCGATATTCTGGGTTATAGCGCAAAGGTTAGGGATGCTGAAGAAAAGGGAGAAACTAGCAAGTTTCTCTATGAGTATCGGCAAGCTCTCTTCGCAGCATCAGACTCTTTCGTAAATGATGCATCCTGCTATGCCTTTAATTTCACAGATTCAGTGGTTGTGGGGTGGCCAATTGCAGAGGAAGACGATTCGGAGGTGCCCCTGTGTGCTTCATGCTGGTATTTGGCGTTGTATCAGCTGACGATGAGCCAGTTTGATTACTTCGTTCGTGGCGGGGTTGCTGTTGGCGAGGCGTACTTCGATGAGTATGTTCAGTCTGGCAAAGCTTTTCTAGACGCATATGAGACGGAAGAGCGTCAAGCTATTTATCCGCGTATCGTTCTCGCGGAGGATGCAGTAGCGGAGGTGAAGAAAAGCTGCAGCTATTACATCGAAGAAGCTTGTCCCTTAGACCAACTATTTGCGGTAGACGCAGATGGTTCAATTTTCATCAATTACCTTTATAGCGTGTTCGGGGTTTTCAGCGGCGATAGCGATCGCTGTCGTGAGGATATCGAAGGATACATAACGAATCATAGGGAGGCTATTGAACGTAATCTTGTCGCTACTGTAAGCAAGTCCTATGTGTATAGAAAGTACCAATGGGCTGCCAGATATCATGACTTCTTCTGCGAAGAGATTTCGGGATGGCTAAAAAAAGACTTAACAATTTCGATGGATTACGGTAAAGAGCGTTTCGCGCCCCCGCGCCGCTTGCTTGATGTTTTCCCAGACTGGATTGTTTGATTGTATAAAAATGCCGAGGCTGTATTTTCGATGGGTATTTTCTAAGAGCTCGATGGGAGCTGCTTTTAATTTGGAAACAATCAGGCACTATGAAAGCGTTCTGCACAGTGGGTTAATATGGACTGAACTAAAGTGAGATTGGAGCATAGTTCTCCACGTAAAGAGAATAAAGGTTGGATTTAGATGTCGAAAATGCAGTCTGACAAGCAATTTAGATTCAGTGTTGTGATGCCCGTGTACAACAAGGAAGAGTATTTAGAAGAGGCGTTTCAATCGCTGGTGAACCAGACTATCGGGTTTGAGGATAATATACAAGTTATATTGATTAACGATGGAAGCGCTGATTCCTCGGCTGATATATGCAAGACGCTTGCCCAAAAGTATCCTACGAATGTTGTCTATATCGACCAAGAGAACAAGGGGGTATCATCGGCAAGAAACCGAGGGTTGCAACAAATAGCTGGAGACTATGTTTCATTCTTCGATGCTGATGATATTTGGGATTTGGATGTTTTCGAGAAGGCGCATGCTTTTTTTCAGGTGCACTCCGGGGAAGTGGACGTACTCTCGGTCCGGCTTGTTCAATTTGGAGATATTACCACGGTGCATCCGCTTGACTATAAATACGAGAAGACGTGCGTAGTTGATCTAGAAGAGCGCCCCGACTTTATTCAACCTATGATAGGGAATTGCATCTTCACTTCAGAGTCTGTGCGAGGGAGGATGTTCGATGAGAGCTTGCATTTTGCAGAGGATACTCTTTTCGTGAACGACATTCTCCTTGAAAAACGATCTTGCGGCATTCTCGCAGACGCAGAATATCATTATAGAAAAATGCGCGCGGCCAATACCGCCTCGCTAAGCGTGAAGAAGCAGCGATATGAGAGTAACAACTCCGTATATCTGTCTCTTTATCGCATGTCGAATGAAAGATACGGCATCGTCTGTCGCTTTATTGCTGTTCTCGCACTGTATGAGCTTTGCTGGCAGGTTTTCGTAAGGTGCGAGGATGATTTCACAGAAAGTGATCGTTTGGCCTGGCATAAGGCGATTTCCGAACTCCTGTCGGAAATAAGTGCTGAAGACATCTGGGCTGCTCCTTGGCTTTCTATGGATAAACGAGTTTGCCTGCTGAAATTGAAGCACGGAGAGAGGCGTCTTCAATGCATACCGTGGGACGAATCGGGCAACTGGATGCAAGGTGAATCCTGTCTCTTTTCGCTGAAGAAATTCCCTTGCATCGTGATTAACAGCATGAAAGTTCGTGGAGACCGATTGGTTTTGAGCGGAGTCACGAGGGTTACATATTTTGACGAAAGCGCGGATCTGCGGATTAGGATTGGCGATGAGGACTGCATGGGGCTTGAGCTGGCACCATTTCCCCCGTTTGATCATGCCCTTATTACCGGCGAAGTGTTTCTGAAGGCATATCGCTTTTCATTCTCGCTGCCCCTTCAGGATATAATTGGCAAGGCAGTTACTATTGTCTGGCAAGCTAGCAATGGCTCGGGCGTTTCCCTGCCTATTCGATTCACCTTATATGGAGGGGCTCCAATAGGAAAGTCGTATTCAGTGCAGGGCGACGTGGTAATACGACATCCGAAGCAGAACACAATCAAGATAGTGCGAAAGACGTTGAGGGCCCATGCCTCTTCTGAATACAGACTTTTGAGGAGTATATTTGCTAGCCCCAAGTTAAGTCGTCTTGACAAAATGCGAATTAGCGCCTTGCGCTTGACAACGAAAGCCTACCAACAGTTCAAGAGAAAACCGATATGGATATTTATCGATAGGGAATATAAAGCTGGAGATAGTGCTGAAGCGCTCTACT
>OGRJ01001867.1_pt1 | contig 16424 bp, 19 predicted proteins | sample 1553411 | NCBI WGS metagenome assembly OGRJ01 (sample SAMEA2580084, study PRJEB22360) | human gut metagenome | biome: human gut; feature: human-associated habitat; material: faeces | place: Denmark | collected 2008/2010
CATTGTATATCGGTTTTATTATTTTATTACGTAGTTATGTATATGCTTATTCCTTATTATTAACCATCTTCCGGAGCCATTCCGGTACAGGCGATTCGGGAAGAGGGACGATAGCTGCCGGAGTAGCGGACAACGAATTCTTACCACCATGAGGTACATCCCGATGACAGTCCCAGCAAGCCTTTCCTTCTCCTACCATAGACATCATATAATCTATCTTTCCTGTTTTTACAAACTCCGTATTCAGTTGTGTATGGCAACGAATACAATTGTTCATAATCACCTGCGAACTGGCCTCGTGGGCCTGTATCACTTGTGGCTCACTTTTGGTAAGGAAAGCTGCGACGTGCTTCATACCATCCATTCCTTTGAATGTCCATTTCTTTACAATGTTCTCGTGAGGAACATGACAATCGTTACAGGTGGCATCCCGTGCATGTGAACTGTGAAACCATGTGGCATAATAAGGAGACATGATGTGACAATTCACACACGCTGCCGGATCATCGCCCAGATACGTATGTGCCCGAAGCATGTACATAAATAAAGCTCCTCCGCCTACAATAATACCGCCAATGATAATGGCTATTATCTTCGATCTGTACGAAGGAAAAATTCGGTTTATAAATGGTAACTTCATCATAGTGAAAAAGTATTTTTCACAAAAGTAAAGCTTTGGAAACACAAAAGGTGTAATAACTATTACACCTTTTAAAGAAAATTATACGAACACTGATTAATAAGAGAAAAAAGATACTCCATCCCGCCCCCGTTTTGCATGGCAGGCTGGCTATTTTATTTATTCATCGTGATGATGATCGTCCCCTTCGGCGGTAGTGCTCAGTACAATATTGCGCGCAATGTAGGTTTCGTTTCCTGCGGCATCCGTGCAATAAACCATCAAATGATAATCCCCTGCAGTCGCATTGGCTGGTATTACAATATCGTGATGATGAATATGTGCTGTTTTCTGTCCTGACACATCATACGATCTGTTGAAACTAAAATCTACTGTTTCCTGCACAGTCCTACTATTACCGCCATGTGAATGATGATCGAAATTGCTATGAATTTCGATCTTATAGGATTTCAGCATAACATCATCCGACAAATCCATTTCAAAATGAACTCCATGTTCGTTTCCGATCTCCAATGCCTGACCTTCTTCCGGTTCATGAAGTTCAATCAAAGGTTTGATCGTATCGCTGGAGTCATCATTATCACAAGAGGAAAACATGAAAGTAACTGTTGCCAAAAGGCTAACCATTGGGAGATAAAATTTATTTTTCATTTCAGTAATTTTTTAAATGGAACTTTGATTAATATCTGGAAGTTACGTCCCGGTTCGGGAATCTCAACTTTCCTGTAAAAACTAAGATGATTGTAATATCGGGTATTGAATATATTCCGGGCGGTCAGGGTAATTTCAATTTCATTATTTCCACCTATCGGAATGTTTAAAGATCCGCCCAAATGGAAGAGATTTGCTCCGGCTGTACGGTCTTCGTTACGGTCCACTCTATTTTGCCGAGCAATGCTCTGCCATTCTGCATACAACATATACCGGTTCTTTTGCCAGGTTAATGTATTGCGCATAACAGGTGGCGGCGAGAAACTCAATGGAATATGTTCATCACAATTATAGGTGTAAACGTATTCAGCGGAAATCCGATAATTGAAGTTACGCAGAAAATCAACATCTACGGTAGCTTCAGTTCCTGCGAACAGTGCTTCCGCTCCGGTATAGCGATAGATTTGTCCGGCATGAGGCAATACAGACCACTCTCCGGTAGGACGCAGAAAGATGTAATTGCTGAACCAACTGACAAATGGAGAGACGGAGAAAGAAATTCTCCGGTACTTCAGATGATAAGAAGCGTCCAGTTGCCAGCCCTGTTCCGATTTTAAATTGGCATCTCCCTGTTCATGGCGGAAAGTGCCGTGATGTACACCGTTGGCAGCCAACTCATTCGCACCGGGCAGGCGGAAACTACGCCCGATATTCACTTTTACCAGATGCTTGTCGGAGGGAGTCCATACCAATCCCAGAGAAAGAGAATAATCACCATAGTGTTTTTTTACCTGGTGACTGTTCCATTTATAAAGGTCTATCTGTTCCTGGGTATATCCCTGTTTTTGAAGATAATCGGCAAGGTAAACATCTTCATGCGAAGAAATATTTATGTATCCGTAGTCATACCGAGCTCCTCCGCTGACGGAGAGCACATTGTTAGGTCTGTACGTTGTAAGCCAGAGCATTCCGGTGGTGGAACGGTGATATTCGGGTAATAAAAACGAATAGCCGGCAATGTCATTCCGTTGATGCTGTCCATCCCATCCCAATGTATGTTCCCATGAAGAAGATCCGATAAAACGAGCTTTCACTGAAGCACTGAAGGTGTTCAGATTAAATGCGAGTTCTTTGTCGGGGTCTTTCTCTGGTGCGGGTTGCGAGCCATAGTGAGTATGGAAAGCACTCCATTCTTCACGGTGATTGTTCTGGAAACCCAAATCACCTGACAAGATCAGTTTCTCCCACGCATATTGCTGATGGATGGTCACCTTCAGGTGATTCACTTTGCTATAAGGCAATTCGATATTACGGCTATCTCCATCATCTTCCACACGGGACGCATCGGGTATGCCATGCGCTCCGGGGAAGAAACCTGTCTTTTGATAGACATTACTCACGGAGAAATTCGCTCTATATGCCCTTCGCTGATATTGGGTAAAGAGTCCGATATTGCGTTCAATGCCTGCTGTATTCTTCAGTTTACGCCCATAGATGGGGATTCTCTGTGTCAGGTAGACAATAGAATCCGTAGGAATATGATAGTCGCCGAAGTGCTGTTCCGAATAACGGATGTGAGAGTACCAGGCATTTTTTTTGATTCCCAGCATCAGTGATCCTCCAATGGTTCCATTGACTGATTTACCAAGCAGTGTGACATCTCCAAACACCCGATTATCCATAGGCACGGCCGGTGGAACGACATCTATCACTCCTCCCATCGCATCACTACCATAAAGCAATGAGGAAGGGCCTTTCAAAACATTGACCGCTCCTATATTGAAGGCATCCAATTCTAAACCGTGATCGGCTCCCCATTGTTGTCCTTCCTGCTTGATTCCGTTTTCCAATACAGCAATCCGGTTGAATCCCATTCCGCGAATCATCGGTTTGGAAAATCCCGAACCGATATCCATTGCCTGCACTCCGGGAATGTTCTCCATCGCTTGCATGAAGTTTCCTGTAAAATGTTTGCGCAGAAAATCCTGATCTGCTATATCAACCGTAAGGGCAGACTTTTTCACTTGACGCTGCTGGTACGTTTCGGTCACCACAACATCAGGCAAAAGCATACTCTTGATTGAATCGGATTTCTGTGCATGGACGGATAAGGTTATAAATACCCCTATTACGCCCGAAATAATTCCGATACGCATCAATTACAATCTTTTATATAATGTGCAAAATGAATAGGAGGACAGATTGAAGGTCAATCTATCTCCTTTGAAAATATGATTATGTAATCAAGCAACGGGAGGTCCGCGTAAATGATGCGAATAAGTTCGTTTGCAAACAACCTTATCCTGATAAATAACCGGCTCGTATGGGACGAGCGTCAATGTACAATGAAATTCTACCGGTTGAGGTTCCGTAAAAAGAGAAAGGGAGTATTTACATATCGCACAATCATCAGAAGGATTATGGGAATGTTTTGCATGGGAACATGATGTCTCATCTTCACTTCCATGATAGTGAAAGGTTTTCACCACAAAGAAGGGAATGAATGTCATCAACAACACCCACGCTATATATACCTTTATGTTTCTCTTTTGATACATTCTCCCTCTATTGATAATATAGAATAGCGAGGACAAATATAGATGTATGAAAGAGAAGGTGCAAATTATCAGGCTTAATATGTGTTATCGTGAACGATCAAAAAGAATCAATAACACACCCTATTCGATTTTAATCTCTTTCAATGCCAAAATGGAGATATACACAACTATGCCAATAGAATATTACGCATTATTTTATCAGGAAAAGCCATATAATATTTATCTTTTAAAGTTATCACTCCATAAAAGAATAAAATAATAGGATAAAATCTTATATCAAAAACTCTCTGTTTATCAAGCTTCTTTGAGAGGTCAGAGAAATTATAAGGCAACTCATCATCAATAATCAATGCATCCAACATCGCTTTCGCGTTATCCAGTGAAAGGGTAAGCCGACGAATCCAATTAATATCGGTACGTAGATTTTCATCCACCAGTTCGTCGGGAATACTACCAGCATTGGCCGCAAACTTCTTGAAGAAATAAGTCAGGATAGTAGCATTGAACAACCGATCACCATTGGGACGGAAACGATAACCATCGTAGTTGCTCACAATTAGCTGCCAGATTTCATCGAAACGTTCCTGTCCTGTGGAGTATTTGTCAAGTACATAACGCAAGTATGTCTCTGTCTCTTCGTATGTAAACCCGAGCATATTCAGAAAATTAGGTTCAAGAGTCAATATCTCTGCTATATTATATCCACTGGTCAAATCATCCATCGTAACAGGTAATACACCTGTACAGAAACAGGTACGGATACTCCCCTCACCTATTCCGGCTTTTATCACTTTAAAGAAAGTACGCAAAAAACTGTCATTCGTCGTCACTTCCTCATAAAGCGGATCGTTGTATGCTGTAAGCAACTGATTAGTGAAGTTATCATATTCATCAATCAATAGATAAACTTTTGGAAATTCATGAGAACGGGCATAATTAAGAACTTCCTCCAACATTTTGGAAGCGTCTCCCCGAGTAGTAAACTGAAAATCACCGAACAAATCTCTGTTATGCTCTACCATCACATCTACCGGGCCACAGTTCAAATCATTAAAGTTTTGAGCCAATCCTTCAATAGTATCCGCCATTACCATTTTCGAAAAATCGTAGCGAATAATCATATAACTGTTATGCTCTTTTGTCGGATGGTTACCTATCCAGGTTCCCCCAAACAGTTCTTCAAACCGATGCGCTTTTGTACGGTCATAATAGCAAGCTAATGTAGAAACCTACAAACTTTTTCCAAAACGACGGGGACGGAGAAATACAGGAGCATTATAATCCTCTAATTTAGGAATATAATCAGTCTTATCAACATAATAAAAACCACGTTCACGCAAATCTATGAAATCCGCTACTGCATAAGGAATAGTTATTCTTGCCATAATCTTACTATTTTCTCTATATACAAACAAAGGTACAAAATTGTTAGCAAAAAGAAGGACAATTACTTATTATAATATTATTCTTCCTGTTTCCATACATAAAACACATTCCTTCCCGCCCCTCTCTTACGCAGTTTTCCCTCCTGAATAAAAGTATTCAAATCATCAACAGCTTTCAGCCGGGCTACTCCTGTCAGTCTGCTGTATTCTATGCGGGTGATTCCTCCATTCTTCTTCAAAAACTCCTGTAACATTTGAAGACGTTGTTCAATAGGTATCTCCGTTTTACTGACAGTCCGTCCCGATTTGGGCACACGTTCAAGTCTCATTTCCCGTTTTACCTTCAATTTAAAATTTTTGGAGGTACGCAGGTGTACATTGTCAAAACAGATAGATTCGGAACGGATTTCTTTTTTAGTCATTACCTTTTGGGTGCATTTCAAAGAGACACTAAGATGTCCCAGCTCTCCAAGCTCCACAATATAGCCACGCGCCAAGAGACTACCAAGTTCATCTATTACAGCCCCCAACACCCCGTCAACCATATTCTGGGGGAAATGTTGATAACGTGACACACGTTCTATAAACTCTTTTTGGGAATAAGTCCCGCTCGGAACTATCCGCGCATGAAGGGGTTGCTTCTCGCCGGTATTCTGAACGTCCGGTGTCTCATACAAATCATAATACGCACTCATAAGCAGCTATATTTTATTGATTATCATTTATCATTTTCTTGCCTGATATTTAATCTCTCTTATACCAATCATTAGTTCTTGACTAGCATATATTTATTCGTCTGACTATAGTGTAACTTGCATCTAACTATAGTTATTCTTTCGTCTGACTATAGTTAGACGAAAAAGTAACTATAGTCAGACGATTAGTTTATTGCATACAAAGATATACTTTATCGCAATACAACTTATAAATATTAGGAAGAAAAGATTTAGTTAACCGCTAGAAATTAATCACCCAACAGTAACTTAGTCACAGCAGCCGTATTCAATGCCCACTCACGGGTATATACTTCATCGGCTTCCGGTGTATCAGCCAACTTCAAACCCTGTGCTTGTGCTTTGATTGCCAACAGTTCGCCCACAGTGGTTTTGGCTTCCAGTTTATCCAGATACTTTTCAATAGTCTGTGTATCCAAAGAAAGAACCGTCTGTCCGCCGAAAGGAATTTCCAACCATACCACTTCCCGTTCCTTCACTTTCAGGACTCCGAAAACAAGTCCTTTCTGCAAACTTTGAGAAACTCGCACCTGATGCTGAACACAAGAAGGGTCATAAGCCACTCCGTTTCTCTCCGATATTTTCATTGGGTAAGCGGAGTTCATCCAACCTACCACCAGATTAGGAGAGATAGCCCCATTGCTATACGCATTGCAGGTGAAAGCAACATATTGCGCACCTACACGGCTCAACTCATTCAAATCCAATTCGATATACTCGGCAGTACCTTTCTTGTCGGGGATGCTTCGGATATCTCCGCTATGTTTAGCACCAATAGCTTTCAGATTGAAGTAGGAACATACTTCTGTCGTTGAAGGCAAAGTGATATGACAACTCAAGTCCATATCCAAATGCTGTGCCGGAAGTCCTTTTCCCCATTGCATAAACAATCGAACTTTATCTCCTTCCACCGGGAAACGTGTACCCTGCAAGGCACAGGAAGTATCCTGAACCGTTTCGCTACGGTCGCCGATAGACAATGGAATATGAAACAACATAGGATCAATATACATACTTGCGCTTCCACTTCCGGCACCCGCATTGGCAAAGCGGGTAGCAACAACCTCTTTACACAAATCCTGTACCTCTTTCACCATTTCTTTAAGCTGGTCTTCCATATAAAGACTCACCAAATAGTGAGGCTCTATCAAAAGCGCATTACCACCTAAAGGTTTCACCATTCTCTTATGTCCTTGCTCAAAGTAACTCTCCGCATACATACCCAAAGTGACCACCAAACGAGCCGGCAACAAATGAACGACTTCTTTAAATGCCGCCAACGTCTCTTCCGGACCGAACCAAAGCATATTGGCAAACAAGGAACGTGCAAACATACCCGGACGTTGCTTCAACAAAGCGAATGTCTGTGCCGCATCTGCTTTCAAACGGCTACGTTCCACTTCTCCCTGCCAAACTGTATATGCCTGACAGTAGAATACGTCCATCAACTCTTTCAAATTTTCGAATCCCGGTTTACGAGCATATTCCGCCAAACGCAATGCACGTATCATACGTACCCACATTTCCCTTTTCGAATGCATCATTTCACAAGACTTCTCCGGTGTCATCGCCAAATTGTTCAACCAAAGAGCCACCATTTTACACTCGCGACGGGTATATTTCAGTTTTAATTCTTCCCGCTTTGCCTGGGCAGCCGAACGGCTTTTATCCAAAGCATTGCACAGATGTGCATTGTTTCTACCCGCTTTACGAATGAGGGTCTTTGGCTCTATGATTTGCAAGAATCCGGTTTTCTTATACCACAAATAACGCAATATATCATTCGGAGCAGAGAAATAAATCTGCGCTTCCTGTGCCCTATCCTGCTCTACCAGTGTGTCGATCACCAGCATCAGAGTTTCTTTCATCTTGATTCCGACTGCCGGCAACGGAAGTTCAGCCAACAAGATTTTCAAGCTGTCCGCTTGTGTTGCATCAAGGGCCGTACGTGATTCCAGCAAGTCACCAAAGAAAACATTCAGCTCTTTTTCCTGCCAAAGTTCCAACACTTTCAGTTTACTGGCTTGTCCGAAATATTCTGTAGATGCCGTTTCAAACGGAGTTCCGCAGAACGGACAACCGTTGTATCGTTCCAAGGGGAATGTATTATCAGGAATCACGTGTCCGCAAGATAGTTTCACACCTTTCTTACTATTGAACATATTAGCAAGCCATGTAATCCAATGATCCAAACGTGTTTCTCCGGTAGGTGTATCCCAACCTTTCACCAATGGAGCCCAGTTGAGTGACACACCCAATACTTCTTTCATCACCTGAAGAATCTCCACCTGTTGTGCCGGATACAACTGATTGACAGCATGCAGCAACTCTTCGGATAAGCTATATCCCACTTTTCGAAGTTGAGCAACCAATGTTACAGTAGTCGAAGTCAATGCTTCGCGCTTTTCAGTTCCTTCTATCGCTGGCAAATAAATTGCATTTTGCCTGATAGATACTTTCAACAAATCTTTTTTCATACGTTGTATTTTTTAAGTAAGGTAATCGGAAGACTGTGAATCAATGGTGCATTCCTGCGGTTTTGAAGTAAGTCTTCCTTGACCTTAGTTTATAAAAAAGAGGTAGAACAGGCCGGAATCGAACCGACGACCGTAACTACCCACTGAGCTACTGCCCCTTTGCGAAACAGGAAAAACGGATAATCGTACTGGTATATTCTACCTAAAAGAGTGTGTTGAAGTAACCCGTACTTGACCTGTTTTCTTGTTTCTTCGACAAAGATAGATGCAGTGATGCGCAGTCTTTTTGCGTAACTCAAACTTTTTTTTCGGAAAAGGGGACACTCTCTATATGATTTAAAATATAAAGTATCTTGTTTTATATTTCTTGTTTAATAAACGCTGGCCGATTGAATAACAATCTTTTCCAGCAACTTCTGCATCTTTCCAATCACCGGTTCTTTATCAAGCCCATATTATGTCGCCATCACATCTTGAGCATTCTTGCCGTGGTCAAATTTCGCAAATACTGGGATTCCCATATTTTTCAATGTTTGTTCGATACGTGCCATTGTCTCTACTACACCGAACTGGCTTTCATAAGTGTAAAGCAAGTTATTGGCTGCCAAAGGATGAAATTGTATAGGATAGAGGAAAAACTAACAGATTCCTTTGTGAATAATTAGACAAAACCGTATTTTTAGAGGCATAATTATATACAGCAAAACAATATGAATATAATTTACTGATAAACAGAACATTAAAATTCCGTTGGACGATATTTTGAAGAAGAGATTTAATAAAATACTTAGAAAAAATAACAACGAAACATTAAATGATCGCTGTTAGCATAACGTTAGTAACAGAGGAAAAAATGAAAGTATTATAGAATAGCAACAAATATGATTAATCAAACCAAAATTTTTAAATTTATAATCCCTATTGTAGTATTTATTCTATTGTATGCTGTCTCAACAATTAGAAACAACAATGTAAGAAAGGATGGCATATATTCTATAGTAACTCTTGTTAAATACAGTTCTGCTTATAGAGGGCAAAGTGCAAAATATGAATTTGTATATAATAAGACTTTATATAAAGGAAGTTTTTTTATATCATTTGCCGAGAGTAAAAACACTCCAATCGGAACCCGTTACTTTGTAACATTCTTAGCAAAAGCCCCCGACCGACATCTAATATTAGACAGCGTACCATCCTGGTTTACTCTAAAAGCACCAGATAAAGGATGGAAAACATTACCTACACAAAAACAACTACGAATAATGATGAAAGATAGCTTGAATTAAAATGCTGCCACCGAACTTAATTTGTAAATTAATAAACGAAAAATGAAACAGAATGAAATTAATTCGTGGGGAGTTGTGCAAATGTATAAGCCCTACCGTTGTAAAGAGGGTATTTATTCTTACATACCTGCCAAGTCATTCAAGCCTTCCCGTAAAATAGAGGAGAATATGAATTTTTCATATAGCCTGTTTTTATCTAATATTCCGCACTATGACGGGAAAAAGAAACATTCCTCCCAAACAGATAAAACTATTTTTGTCAGTTATCGAAAAGAAGTATATATTGCATTGGAAAAACATCTGAAAGAAATAAAATACAATGAATAAAAGAATTATTTCATTTATCTGTGCAGGATTGGTCGCAACAAGTTGCATATCCTCACTCTGTTTCTATGATTATTTTGCCCACGATGGCATTACCAACAATCCCATCTATTGGATTTTCGACTTTTTCCAGTTATCCATACTACTGGGACAAGCCGGAATAGGCGTTTATGCTATCAATGCGCTTCTACGACAGAAAAAAGAAGCAATTTCTTCTCTAGGATATTTTGCGGCTCACGTATTTCTGCAAAATATAACTCCCTTGCTCCAAGCATGGTCTGCGGCTGTCATTACGGAATATCCGCAATGGTTGCTGATAAGTCAGGTCGGTTTTAGCATTGCTCTTTTTACTGCTTTGTTCATCATTCAGTCTGCATCCTTATTCAAGAAGTCTGAATATATTCCCCGGCTGTTGATGGCTGCATTTTATATCAACTGCGTATATACGGCACTTACCGTCATCGGATTAATTATTACCCTGTAATGATTGCATATAAACAGAATCCAGAACAGCACCTTCCCAATGAATAGCAGGCGGGTATTGTTTCCACCCTTTTTCCGGCGGGGACAGCACCCATGTGGGGACAAACTCGTCCCCCAAAGCCTTATTGTATTCAGGGTTGCTGACGGCATACCTCACTATGATACGCAAAGGATTGCTGACACCCAAAAATTTGGGATATGTCGTTGTAGTATTATATTTCACCCCATCCACATAAAAACCGAACTGGCGTACCTTATGTCCCCCTTTAATGACACCCGACACTTTTTCATAAGTGGCTAAAGTGTATCGATTGCCTTCTGCCAACGCACGGGCTTTATGTATGCTATTATACCATGTCCAGCCGGAACCTGACATTGCGAAAAGATATAAAAGGTAAATGGATAACGAAGTCTTTTTCCCATCCGTAGCCCACTGCTTTTTCAATAGCGAGCCTACTATCATAACAAAAGCCCCCCCCCCCTAACAGGGAGACACAAACCAAAACCGGAATATTCATGTACTCTATCATACTGTTTTAGAATATTCTTTTCTTCAAATAATATACCCAAAAATCAATAGCTTTGCCGATAACGACACCAAAAATACTAAGTGCCAACGCTATGTAAGCTGCAACAATGAACGGTTGTTCGTCTATCCACTTATTGACAAGTACGGACATCCGGGAAAAGACACCACCCGCAACAGTCAGAACGATGGTCAGGGCAATATGTATCTCCACCAGCTTATCCTGTCTGTTTGAATCTATTTCGTCATCTTTTAAATACCTGACAAGCCACAGGCACGGAACAAACAGAAACAACATGAAAAATGCAATAATTACCATTTCTTCCCCGGAGATTTCATGCAATCCTCTGCCGAAAAAGCGAAAACCGAATATTATTGCTATACAGGAAGTTATCATTTATGCCACTATTTTTAGTTTGTATTCTTAATCGTACATTCTTTCTCAATAGCCTGACAATTCGTTTCCCGGCTATCCTAATTCTTACCACCGAAAGCGCATCTACGAAGAATAGAATTGTATCGGCTTTGTTACTAATAACTCCTGATTCATATAGGATTCTTTAGTTTACAAAGTTACGGATATGACAGGAAAAAGGCAAATTTAAATCAAGAAAAGATAATAAACACGCGGATATACGATATTGATAACAATAACAAACAGCACTTCAATCTACAAAGCAAGCATCCGGAGATACCTGTATCGTTTCAATAGAGATCAACAATTAGACTGATAGGTACTTTCAACTAATCTTTTTTCATACATTGTGTTTTAAGTAAGGTAATCGGAAGACTGTGAATCAATGGAGCATTCCTGCAGTGTTGAAGTAAGTCTTCCTTGACCTTAAGTTGATAAAAAGAGGTAGAACAGGCCGGATTCGAACCAGCAATATCCACCGTTAAGAAGTAAGCCCCGGTTGACCTCATTTCAGATAATCCCGAAGCTACTGTCCTACCTCTATATTTGTTTTTTTGTGGAGCAGGCCGGAGTCGAACCGACGACCGTCTCTACCCACTGAGCTACTGCCCCTTTACGAAACAAGAAAACAGATAATCGTACTGGTAATGTTCTACCTTAAAGAGTGTGTTGAAGTAACCCGTACTTGACCTGTTTTCTTATTTCTTCGACAAAGATAGGCGTAGTAGTGCGCAACCTTTTTGCGTAACTCAAACTTTTTTGCTGTTTTCTCGAAAAAACAGTAAAAAATGAATAAACAAGACTTATTTTGTAAAAATACAGAAGAAATACGAAGACATATAGGTGATAACTCAACAGTTTTCCTACTTTTGTGTATAGTAGAGATATTAACGCATTAATCTCCCTGCCAACAATAAACACACAATATTTATGAAAAGAGCATTTATCTATAAAGACGAAAAATCTCACAAATTCTGGTGCATTGATTATAGCGGTTATGATTTCTCCGTAAATTACGGCAAGTCCGGCAGTATCGGCAAGTTTGAAATCAAGGAATTTGAAACGGAAGAAGAATGTCTGAAACAAGCTGAAAAACTTATTCGCTCAAAAGAGAAAAAAGGATATGTGGAAGATACCGGATTTGACTTTATGAACAAAATCTATATCGATTCCGAAGAATACGGATTGCATCCCAAAACTTCCCATCCCCGATTTACCGAACACTTCACGGAAGAACTCTATTATGATTGCGTAGACGAAGAAGCACCTTTTGGTAGCGATGAGGGAAGTGATACGTTAGATTCTCTTGAAGAAACGATCAGAAAAAATCCCAAACTCAACTTTCTTGATTATCCTAAGTATCTGATAGAACACGACTGGGGCATGGAATATATTCCTGTTGAAAGTCTTGACCCCGAAGTGGTTAAAAAACTAGCTTCAAAGAAAGAAATGGATATGACACAAAGCGACATGGTGACTTACGCTACTGCCTTTGGACAAATAAAAATCACTGGGCGTCTCTCACCCAAATTACAAGAACAGGGAGTTAAAGCTATCAAAAGATTAGCTTTACTTTGGGGAAATGGGGTGACCGAGATTCAAAGCAGAATGATTGATGACTTACTTTCATTTCCTATTGATAAGGACTGATAATATGAAACTAATAGGTAGTAAATATATGAGAATAATAGAGATTAGGAACTACACTATGAGGTGTGGTTATTAACGCATTATAAACAATATGTATCGCATTGCAAACATAGTACTATTTGTTCTTGCCATTTTCGTGGTAATGGGTTGCTCTTGTAGTAAAACTCTGTGTGAACGTAACATACAAGATGATATACTCAATATTGATAAATTCCGTAAACAAAGTAAAAAAGAGTACCGCTATATAGAAGAAGATGCGGAAAGATTGTTTGCAAATTCGGCAGCGGTTTATCCCGATACATTATACCGCCAACAATATACTTCATTGCAAGGTTATTTCTATGGAGAAACCGGATTTGACTTATATTGTATATGGTATGCACAGTTTAATGCCAATAATAGGAAACACTATCGTTGTGAACGTAAGACATTAAACAAAATATTCTATTGTGTAAATGATATGTTGAGATGTATTGCCGGGGGCGGAACTGGCTTTGCACATGAAACATACCGCATACCAGCATACACAGAGTATTACATCTATAAATATCAGAATATGGAAGCCAATAAACAGTACCAAGATAATGATATAAGCCAAACGATTTCAAATTTATGGCAGATAATGGCTACATATAATAACGAAGATATGCCCTTTGAAATATTAGCTTATAAAATGAAATACATATATGAAAATGTGGAATATATAAAATCATTACTTACTGCTGAAATATATAATTATTGCCTGCAAGAATATATGTGCAGACTAATAAACGAAAATGTAAGTGAGCAAGAACAATTAAGTTTATAACAACGAAAGATAGCATCTGACGATGCTCCTTTCTAACCATTAGTAATAAATAGCACAATCAATATGTACGAAAAATTTTTAGATAAGAGCCTAAACAGCACTCGCCAAACGGTAGATGATACTTTTATTGCAAAATATGCTAATGCGGTATCAGAAAAAATTATCGAACTTTGGAAAGAAGTTGGACTTGGAACGTTTTGTGATGGATTGTTCAGAATTATTAACCCCAATAAATATCAGACAATAGTAGATGATAGTTATCCTCTGTATGAGTATGAAACTGTAACTCCATTTATGACAACTGTTTTTGGAGATATTTTTGCTTATGTTAAGAATCCCGTGATAGGAGATTATGTCGTATTCATCAATGTGAGATACGGAACATTCAAGATTTTATCCGAGAATGTTGATATACTATTGAATGTGGTAATTTTCAACAAGAGTTGTTTGGAATCATGGTTCTCCTTAAATAAATATCCTATGATAAAATCAGAAAAGGATGTTCCTACATTGGATGAATGTTACGGATATGTCCCAGCATTGGTATCGGGTGGTATAGAATCAATAGATAATATCAAAATTCTAAAAGCTATTCCATATATAGAAACGGTACTCCAATTTATTGGGGATTTGAAGCGAGTGCGATAGAATATATTACTAACAAACCGGGATAACGGACTAACGTCGTTTCCCGCTTAGCCATTAACGATAATAAATTCAGCAATTATGAATACAGAAGAACTCTATATTTGGAACTATGGAATTGATAAACTGCCTAAAGGATTATTGGAGTTTGGTAGATCTGATGTCTGTGATACTTACGATGAAAGCAAAAGGCAGAAGTTTCAAAACCACGGGCAATGGATGTGGAAAAACAAGGATGGATGGAGAGAAAATTTACCTTCCGTCTTATACCTCGTATGCAACAAGAAACCGGGAATTCTGCAATTTGATTTTCTTGATAAATACAGTATAAAACTCAAAATTGTATCGGAAGAGTTTTTGTCTTTACTTCAAGAAAATGGGTTCGTTGATAAATATGATATTACTACCGTCAAGGTAGTAAACAAGAAAAACGAATCTCTGACGGATAAAAAATACTACGCTTTACGTATAAATCATTTTGATAATGATTCTTTTCATTTCGGGAAAGGCATAACATATCAGAGTGACTTACAGAAAGAACGAGGTACTTGTTTTACAGTATATCCTGATATGAAACTGAAAGACAGTTCAATTAAACAGAATTTCTTCGTTTTAGATAGCATAGAATATGGAGATGGAATAATATTCCGAGAGAGAGTTTTGGATAAGGTGTTGAATCTGTATAGACCTGAAATTTACAAATTGTCAGACTACTCCAAAATATGGAATAACAGAGGCAATTATCTATATGGGAATGAACTAATGATTGTGAAATAAAATCGTTAACAAGGTCGAGATAACAGCTTAATGCTGTTCCTCACCAAACCATTATCTATAACAAAAGCAATAAGAATGGAAAATTTAGAACAATATTGGGAGCAATCCTTTTCCCCTATTGGACGTAAGTTTACAGAAATTCGTCCCAATTATCAAGATATGGGGGAAACAGACAGTATGGTCGCCGCATTATATTGGCTGGAACTTGAAATGTATAATGGTGGATTTCTTCAATTCTTCTGTAATTGGGGATATGATGCTTATTTGCTTGCAATCAAAGGACTGGGAGCAATTAACGCAACATATACAGAACAACTTCTTATACAGGCATACGGCATCATCCAAAGATTAGAAAATGACAGCCAATTACAAGAGCTATGGAATATTCCCAAACATTTGACAGAGAACGAAATCACCAAGTTGAATAAAATAGACGAGGAATATTGGGAAGATAAGGAAAATATTATGCGGCTTATGCTTCTAAAATTCCATTCTGATTCAGTTGAAAATATAGATAACAAAGCGTGATAACGCTTGACAGCGTTCCCCGCTTAGCCATTACTAACAATAGTGCGATGAATAAAACCGTCCAATCCATATTATCATTGACAGCTTTCAGTGCTTTACTGATAGTCATAACATTATTTTGTGGTGGCTTAGGTTTTGGTCGTTTGTTCGAGATATATGGCATTATGGAATATTGTTTTTTAGGTTTACTTCTAATTATAGATGTATTGCTAATCTACAAGGTCTATAAACTATATGCAATGCAACCTAAAGCGATAGTGTTATTGTTGGGCTTGGAATGTTGCTCTATTCTTTTGTGGATTGTCTTTATCTGTATAGACCAAAGTCTATTAGATTGGCAAATTACAAACTTCATATTGCAAGCTGTCAATTTAGACGGCTTCGAGGGGGATGAACGAGGATTGAATATGCTCGCAGTCTTATGCGGCATTGTTTATCCTCTTATTGGGATTGGGTGTTTATTCACCGGATTGGGATTTATAAATAAGTTAGTAACAACGAAAGATAGCATCTGACGATGCTCCTTTCTAACCATTA
>OGRJ01001872.1_pt1 | contig 16397 bp, 15 predicted proteins | sample 1553411 | NCBI WGS metagenome assembly OGRJ01 (sample SAMEA2580084, study PRJEB22360) | human gut metagenome | biome: human gut; feature: human-associated habitat; material: faeces | place: Denmark | collected 2008/2010
CGCAGACTGGAAAAAGCGTATAGACGAGGACTACAAAAAGCGTGGAGGCCGCAAGTACAAGTAGAGTTTTTTGAAGCCGATGACGATCGGAGCGATTGTGACGATGCCGGTAATGGTACTTATGTATCAAATAGTTATGTAAATTTCATAGTTGATAAAAGAACCGCCCCAGGCTTTCTCTGATATGATACCTCTAAAGTAGACAGATTAAATATAAAAACCTGTTACTTTGGAGGTATTTTTCATGTCCAGAAAAGCAAAGTTTACACCGGAAGAAAAAGAACAGGCTGTTATAGATTATCTTGAAGGAAATAAATCTAGAACACAGATATGTGGAGAACTATGTATTTCTTCAAGAACCATTCAGTACTGGGCCTTGATTTATAACAAACATGGACTTGCCGGTTTTTCAAAAAAATGCGAAATGGGTCTTATTCGAAAGAATTTAAAATGAAAGTGGTTGAGGAATATGTAAGAGGTGACGGCTCTTCCATTGATTTAGGAATAAAACCTGTTCTTGTATTGCTAAACACGCCTGCTTCGTTGTTGGAGGATTCCATCAATTATATGTCAATATCCTTGGACGGTCTGGTAATAGCAATCCTATATTACATACCATTTAGTGTGCTGCGTTCGTTAGGAGATTCGAAAACACCGATATTTTTTTTGCAGTTTGCAGTATATTGAATATTGTGTTCGACTTAGTATTTGTCTTGATATTCCATATGGGAGTTGAGGGGACAGCGATTGCTTCCTTGCTGGCGCAGGGAATAGCGGGAATTTTATGCTTTGTTTATACCGTAAAAAAGTATTCCTGTTTTGAAATGGCATTAAAAAAGCAAAGTTTGACAAAAGTATGGCAAAGCAAATCCTTAAGATATGTATACCAATGGGATTTCAGTATTCGTTTATTTACTCATCGGCAAGTATTTTACAGTGGGTAATAAATGGCTATGGAACAAGCGTGATAGGGGCTTTTACAGCAACGAGCCAGATAGAGAATTTAATCCAACAGCCCTTTACTGCATTGGGTACAGCAATGGCAACTTATACGGGACAGATATTGCGCTATTTATTAAATGGTGCGGGAGATTCTGCGTATGCAATGATAAATGGAATTGTTGAAATTATCTGTCGTTTAGTATTTGTTTTCTTATTGACGAATATTTCGTTTATAGGTCAATGGGGGATCTGGTGGACAACGGCATTAACTTGGAGTTGTACAGCATTATTTGGATTATGTCGTTTTATGGGCGGAAAGTGGAAAGATAAAAGAATAGTTTAAAATAGAGAAAATATGGAAAATAATCATTGGATATTCTGTCCCTCATGCTATAGCAAGACCCGCATGTGATTTTTGAATAAAGCCAGCACTGGAGATGAAGTGCTGGCTTTATGAAGTTAAATGTAAATCATTTCATTTAGTACGATTTCTTGAGCTACATTATAGATATTGTTCATAGATTGCACCCATTCGAGCTAGTCAGAAGCTTTTAATTGTTCATTTATGCCTTGGTGTTCAGTTATCTGCTTACTAATAAGTTCCATACGCTCGTGAGCAGATTCATTTGTATCGGCAAGGTGTCTTGTTAGTGTACCAGATAACAGGAAGTCCATGAATAAAGCAGGGCGATGATTTTTTAGGTATATTCGGCGGAGAGAACCATATAGACCAATGGGACGAGTTTCATTGTCTTCCGGTAATTTAAGATTTGGATAATATATTCCATCTTCAGCAAGAATATATTCAATATTGTTTTCAATAAATTTTTCTTTCACGAAGTACCTCCAAAATAATTATAGTATTAAGGTGTGGTGAGGAGTAATGAGAAGTCCTGCGGTTATAACGTGTTTGCAACACCACATTCCAAGAATCCAGTAAAATCAAACGTTCTCAGTTACCAAAACGATAATTGTATCGAAAAAGATATACAGAAGATGTATACGAACCCTGGAAAACATTGGTTTTCAGGGGCTTTTTTGTATGTTATAATTTGTTCATACTTTTGTGCTATACTTTTGCTAAATAGTCAACAAATAAATCCTGACTGGAGGGATTGTGGTGAAAAAATGTTTGAAATTTTTCAGGTATATTTTTACATTTCTCTCCGCCAAATTGTGCACTCCACTGATCAACATGGACATGGACTAACGAGATCATGCCCATCAAACAGGGAGGATCGGTAGTGCTCACATTATTTGGTGGTTTCGGATATATGGTACTGCTGGTCGCTGGATTTATGTTCTTCCACGGATGGATGTTGGGCTTTTGCGGGTATATGGGCTGCTTTGTGGGTATAAATCTGTCTCTGTCTGTGGCTGAAAAAATCGATCGTGGATCACGGATGGTGGTATAGCCCAGCCCGGAGGTGTTGGATGACGAAGAACTGGAAAATGTGAAAGATTATCCTGCATTTCAGACAATGAAATCTATTTCGGATGCGCGTTGTACAGAAGCGGTTTCAAAGACAGAAGCAGTATTTTCCAGGGAGAAAAAGACTGCGGATCATCTGTTTTTGGCGGTTCACGGAAACACACAAAACGGACAGACAGCAAGAGAGGACTGGAAACCGGTATTTGCAGGAAATAAGCAGTGGTAGATCGAAACCATACAAAGCACCGAACCAGACGGATATGGAACATATTGATGAGTTATGATATGCGTTTTTACTTACCGGTGGCAGGGCGCTGAAAATGGTGCGCTGTGATCTGCTGATCCTGCAAAGCCCATGGATCCCGGTTCAGGAAGAACATGTGGAAACTGTGGTTTCCGCAATCAGAGAAAAGAACATTGCGCTTCGGATTTTCTGCGGTTCGGAGGATGGTGACGTATGGTAGAATAGTGTAAAATAAAAAAGCCGTGTTACACGACTTTTTTTACCGCACCCTGCGGTGTCAGATGACGATTTCGGGTTTCCCCTTATTTGAACTCGTCTTGTTAATACAGTATAAACATAGCATTGAATACGTTGAATGTCAATCATATTTTTGGAGGGTTCTATTATGAATTCAGATAGGAAAGCAGATTATTATATTGGATTAGATATGGGGACAGGATCGCTTGGTGTAGCGGTTACAGATCCACAGTATCATCTGTTAAAAGTTAAAGGAAAAGATTTTTGGTTTGTAAGAGAATATGAGACTGCCCAACCACAATTGGAAAGAAGAACGCACAGAATTTCCAGGAGGAGGTTGCAACGTCATCAGGTCAGAATTGGATTGATCCGTTCTTATTTTGCAGATGATGTGTTGAAACATGATCCTCTTTTTTATATCAGACAGGATAACAGCAGATATTATCGAGAAGATAAAGATTCCAGACTGCCAACAAAGGATAGTCTTTTTGCGGATCCTAATTACAGGGATAAGGAATATTATAAAGAGTATCCGACGGTTTTTCACCTGAGACAGGCACTTTTAAAAGATGAAATATCAAGTGAGGAACGATATTCCAGATTTTTATATCTGGCAATTATTAATATGTTTGAACATCGTGGACACTTTCTTTTGAATACAGATTCTGGTGATGTGAATTTTGAAATGGTAAAAGATGCCGGGGAAACAGTAATGAATTATTTATATGATTCAATGGAAGAATCTATACCTAAGGTTTCCTATACAGAAGTAATAGAAATTTTAGCGGATAAAGGTATCTCAAGAAGCACCAAAAAAGATAAAATCAGTTCGTTGCTTGGAATTAAAAAATCAAATAAAGAACAAACAGAATTTGTAAAATGTCTGTGTGGAATGGAGGCAGATGCCAGGGTACTCTTTAGAATGGAGGCAGAGGAAAAGATAAAGATCGCATTTCAGCAGGCATCGTTTGAGGACGAACAAGAAGAAATTGAAGTTGCAGTTGGAGAGGATAATTATGCAATTATAGAATATATGAAACAATTGTATGATTACAGTCAGTTACAGTCAGTATTAAAAGGATTTGAGTATCTTTCTGATGCCAGAGTAGAGATGTACGACAAACACAAAAAAGACCTGGTACTTTTGAAAAGGGTATATAAAAATAATTTAAGCCAGGAAAAATACAACATTATGTTTCGATCCAGTGAAGACGGAACCTATTCTGCATACAGCAATTCATTAAATACAGAGAATTCTCTGGCAGCAGCCAAAAAGTATCGGAGAAACATGAAAAAAAGAGAGAAAGAGGATCTTTATGCAAGAATAAAAAAGGATCTGAAGGGAGTTGAGGATGCAGATGCAGAAAAGATTCTAAAGGAGATTGAATTAGAATCTTTTCTGCTAAAGCAGGTTACCGGTGCAAATGGAGTCATTCCCAACCAGGTACATCGAAAAGAACTGAAAAAGATTCTTGAAAATGCAGAAAATCATCTTCCTTTTTTGAAAGAAAAAGACAGCAGCGGATACACGGTGTCCGAGAGAATTCTGATGTTATTTTCAAAGAATATTCCGTATTACGTCGGACCGGTTGGCAAAGGCTCCAAAAACGGATGGGCAGAAATCCGGGAAGAGGGACAGATCCTGCCGTGGAATATGGAACAAAAGCTCGACATGGAAAAAACATCAGAGCGTTTTATCACGAATCTGGTCAGGGAATGTACATATCTGTCAGGGGAAAAGGTATTACCGAAACAATCGTTGCTGTATGAGCAATATTGCGTTTTAAATGAAATAAATAATCTGCAAATCAACGGAAAACGAATCGTTCCAGAATTAAAACAGGATATTTATCAGGATATTTTTATGGGATCCCGATTGGGTAAGAAGGTAACGAAAAAAGTTTTGAGTTCTTATTTGCTGAATCGTGGACTCATCTCAGATGAATCGGAAATCTCAGGTATTGATAGAGAAATTCATGCATATTTAGGTTCATATGGAAAGATGTATGCTGTTTTTGGTGAGAAATTAAGAGAAGAAGCGATACGAAATGCAGCAGAAGAAATGATATATTATGGAACGATTTATGGTGATTCGAAAGCTATGTTTCGGAAAAAACTGAAGCAATGTATTTCAGGGGGAATTATTACAGACGTTCAGGCAAAGAGAATTGCGGGATATAAGTTTAAAGACTGGGCAAGATTTTCAAAAAATCTGTTATATCTCAAAGGTTGTGATAAACATACAGGGGAGATCATTTCTCTGATCCGCGCCATGTGGGAATACAATCTCAATTTTATGGAACTGATCAACAGTGAAGAATTCACTTTCAGAGACGAATTGGAAGGAAGAAAACGGGTTTGGGAAAAATCCTTGCATGAGTTTCAGTTTGAAGATCTGAAAGATTATTATTACAGTGCACCGGTAAAAAGAATGATCTGGCAGACTGTGTTGGCTTTACAAGAGATTACGCAGATAATGGGACATAATCCGAAACGTATTTTTATAGAAATGACAAGAACAGAAGAAGAGAAAGGTGAACCGGGAAGAAAAGCATCGAGAGAAAAACGACTTTTAAAACTATATGAAAATATCCGGGAAAGCAGAGATTGGGCAGCGGAAATAAAAAATGCAGGTGCATCCGGTAGCCTGAATAGTAAAAAACTGTATTTGTATTATCTTCAGATGGGAAAAGATGCATATACGGGAGAAGAAATCGACATAGAAGAATTGTTTACAGATAACAGATATGATATTGACCATATTTATCCAAGAAGTTTAACAAATGATAACAATATCGATAACAATCTGGTATTAGTATCCAAGAAAATAAATCAGGATGAAAAAAAGAATGATTATCCATTGCCGGAAAAGGTCAGAAGCAATCCTAAAGTTCGGGAACTTTGGTCATCATTGCATAAACGGGGATTTATGAATGATGAAAAATATAACCGGTTGACTGCCAGCACGCCTCTGACAGATGAACAGCTGGCAGGATTTATTGCCAGACAGCTGGTAGAGACTGCACAGGGAACAAAAGGAATCGCAGATCTTTTCAAAGCAATGATGCCGGAAGCAGAGATTGTGTATGTCAAAGCAAGGAATGTTTCTGATTTTAGAAAACAGTCATTTCTTAAAAGCCGGCTGGTAAATGAGCATCATCATGCAAAAGATGCGTATTTAAATATTGTAGTGGGTAATGTTTACTACACAAAATTTACAAGAAATCCGATGAATTTTATTAAGAATGAAGTTCAGAGAGACAGTAACAACTATAATTATAATCTGTCTAAGATGTTCGAGAACGATGTGGTAAGAAATGGAAAAATCGCATGGAGTGTACAAAAAAATCATAAACCAGGAACGATGCAGGTGGTAAGTGAAGTTATGTGCAAAAACACACCGTTGATTACAAGGCAGGCGTTTGAGCAGAAAGGTGAATTGTTCAATATACAGCCGGTTGGAAAATACTCCGCCAAAGCGGGAAATTATGTTCCTTTGAAAGCGAAGGATACAAAATTGCAGAATGTAGAAAAATATGGTGGATATACATCCCTGAAGCCAGCCTATTTTATTTTTATAGAACATGGACCGGAAAAGAAGAGAAAGAGATGCTTTGAAGTAGTACAGAGTTATTATGCTTCACAGATCAAAAAAGAGAGCGATCTTATAGAATTTCTTGAGAAAAACGGTTATAAGAATCCACGAGTGATTGCGGGTAAGATAAAGAAGAATTCGCTTATTAAGTATAATGGATATTTTTTATATGTTGTAGGAATGGATTCACAAAAGAGGATTGAACTTTCTAATGCGACGCCAATGTGTCTGGAGAATAAATATATTCAATATATATCAAAACTGGAAAAAGCATATAATGAAATTATTTTATCAGAACGGAAGAAAACAGAACCAAGATTGTCGGAGAAAGTAACCATAGAGAATAACTTAAAACTGTACAGAGAACTTACAGACAAACATGTGAATTCTATTTACAGAAATCATCCTCGGAGTATCGGTGATATTCTTGAAAAAGGTGAAGATAAATTTGAAAGTCTTGATTTGGTACATCAGATAAAAATATTATATAATCTTGTTTTGTATACATCATTCAACAGGGGAACATTTTCGCTGACAGATATCGGAGGTCCGAAAGAGGTTGGAAGAATCAGAATTTCCGGTAATATGACAGAGGCAAAGGAACTGAAACTGATACATTATTCTGTTACGGGATTATATAAAAAAGAAATTGATTTACTGAATCAATAAAAACAGGAGGCATACTATATGAGCTGGCGGACAGTGATCATATCCAGTACAGCAAAACTGGATTACCAGATGGGATATCTGGTGATAAGAAAAGAAGAGGTGATTAAGATCCATCTCTCGGAAATTGAAATTTTAATGATAGAATCAACAGCTGTTTCGCTGACCGCCGCTCTTTTATGTGAGTTGACGAAGAAGAAAATAAAAGTGATTTTCTGTGATGAAAAACGAAATCCGTCTTCAGAATTAATCGGCTATTATGGAGCACATGATACTTCACTGAAAGTAAGAAATCAGATTGCATGGTCGGAAGATATAAAGAAGCATGTCTGGACAGAGATTGTAGCTGAGAAGATACGGAAGCAGGCGTTGCATCTGAATTACTGGAATCGTGGTGAGGCAGAGCAGCTGTATGAGTATATCAATGAGATTGAATTTGGTGATCTACAAATCGAGAAGGGCATGCTGCAAAGGTGTATTTTAACGCGTTATTTGGGATGGATTTTACCAGAAGTGCGGAGAATGTGACTAATGCAGCACTAAATTATGGATATTCGTTGCTGTTATCAACATTTAATCGTTGTGTGGTGGCGAATGGATATATCACACAGTTGGGACTGTTTCACGATAATGTTTTTAATCAGTTTAATCTGGCATGTGATTTGATGGAACCGTTTCGACCGATTGTGGATATGAAGGTAAAAAAGATGGGATTTTCATTTTTTGAAAAGGAACAAAAGTATGAAATGATTTCATTGTTAAAAGAAGAAGTCATTATAGGAAACCGAAATGAGTATCTGACCAATGCGATTAAAATTTATACTAAGAGTGTATTTGATGCATTGAATGATAATGAGGTATCACAGATAAAATTTTACAGGACAAATGAGTTATAGATATATGAGAGTAATGGTATTTTTTGATTTACCGGTTATTACCAGCGCAAACAGAAAAGATTACAGAAATTTTCACAAGTATCTTATAAAATCCGGATTTTTGATGATGCAGGAGTCGGTTTACTGTAAACTTGCTCAAAATTCAACCATGGCAGAATCTATTATAGAAAATATAAAGAAAAATAAACCGGCAGACGGATTGGTTCAGGTGTTGAAGATAACAGAAAAGCAATTTGGAAAAATGGAATTTATCGTTGGTACGAAAAAAAGTGAAATTTTAGATTCAGATGAAAGAGTGGTAATTATATGAAACTTGTGAATGCAAGATTAGGACTGGAATTGGAATTTTTGGAAAATCAGGTACTGAATCTGACCATTGAATCACCGGAACGATTTTCAGAAGTTGTGTATAATCTGAGCAAGCAGGTAGAGGGGGAAGAAGGAGAATTTATTCTTTCGAATGCTGAAAAGGAACTTCTTTTGGAGAAAAAAGCAGTTGTAATTGCAAATCCATTAGGGGTAACCTGTGATGAGAAAAGGATTGTGTCTCAGATTTATAAAAATCTGTCAGAAAAGATTTCTTCGGACTATTCGGAAGAGTACGCCGCAGTGAATCAGCAGATCTTACAATTTATGGAGAAAATTATAAATTCTTCAGAATATAATTTAACATTAGATGTTGATTTTCAAGCAACAGGGCTGGTAAAATATTGTAATGTACATATGGATTCGTGTTATGATAATTTTGCTGAAAAATTTATAGAGTATTTGAGAGCATTGAAAATGATATGCAACGTAGATATCGTATTTGTGCTGAATCTCAAGCAGTATTTTAGTATAGAGGAATTGAAAGAAATCTATAAGCACTGTTTTTACACGAAGCTGTATCTCATGAATCTGGAAGGAATCAAAACAGATCCCATAGAAGGAGACAGATATGTTATTCTGGATAAAGACCTTTGCATATTAGATCTGTCATATTAACAGCCATCTGTCGTTGGATGGTAAGGCTCGGTGAGAACCTGATTTGAGGTTTGAGAGTCTTGTTAATACGGAAGGATTCAAAACAAAGAAAACGGTAAAATTGATACATTCTGAGTTTGAGAGTCTTGTTAATACGGAAGGATTCAAAACCCAGAAACCTTGCACTGTAAGGGGTTGTGAGTTTGAGAGTCTTGTTAATACGGAAGGATTCAAAACGGACTTTCCGCTTATGCGTGATGAATTTGTGTTTGAGAGTCTTGTTAATACGGAAGGATTCAAAACGAATCGGTTTCTTAGCTGACATGCGTTTTCGTTTGAGAGTCTTGTTAATACGGAAGGATTCAAAACGGTCACTGATTGAGTACCACTTTCGAGAGGGTTTGAGAGTCTTGTTAATACAAAAAAATGTAAAATGTTACTGATGAAAGCATTTCTGGAGGAGTATTTGAAAGTCTTGTTAATATGAAAAGAATTGAATGATATGGAAACGAACTGATAGAAATATTGGAATAAAATAATATCGTCGACTAACAAAAGTTCGAATTCAAAAGCTCTTGCCAACCCCCAAAAGGTATGATAAGATACTCAAAACGCAATTTGCACTGCATATCAATCTACAGTACAAACTGAGCAGGCGATGGAGATCCATGGGGCCGGGCCCGACAAGGGCAGCAGATGAGAACGTGACATCTGTGGGACAGTAGTTTACTTATATTGTCCCATGGGTGTTTTTTTATTGTAAAGAAGAGTAATGATGAATTCTGTTTTGATAGTTTATCAGTCAGAATGCAGAGATTTACCAGAGAAAATATTGATAAACACGGGAGAATAACAGGAAAATGTTGCAGGCATAAGTTATCAAAAACGGAGGTAAAACTTATGAAACAAAAAGATTTACAGGATTCTGCAAAACGTGCGGCTCTTGGAAAGCTGTCCGGCCTGGTAGGGATTGTATGCAATGTCGGTCTGGCGGGAAGTAAGCTGGCAGTCGGAAAACTTGCGGGTTCCATGTCGATTACAGCAGACGGCTTAAACAACCTGTCTGATGCGGCAAGTTCGATCGTGACACTGACCGGATTCAAACTGGCGGAGAAACCGGCGGATAAAGAACACCCGTACGGACACGCCAGATTCGAGTATCTGGCAAGTCTTACGGTGGCAGTGATGATCTTATTTATCGGATTTGAACTGGCAAAAAGTTCCGTGGAGAAGGTGCTTCATCCGGTGGCAGTTGAATTTTCTCTGCTTTCGATGATTGTCCTGATCGCATCGATCCTGGTGAAAGCGGGAATGATGATCTTTAACACCCGGATGGGGAAAAAGATCGATTCCACGACTCTGCTGGCTACCGCGGCGGACAGCAGAAATGATGTACTGACAACAACAGCCGTTCTGATCGCTGCACTGGTGGAACATGCAACTGGATGGAAAGTGGACGGGATCATGGGAATTCTGGTCGCTGTCTTTATCCTCTGGAGCGGCATCGGGCTTGCAAGAGATACGATTTCACCGCTTCTCGGCGAAGGCGTGAAATCCGATTTTCGAAAAGAACTGACACAGGAGATCATGACTTATCCGATGGTACTTGGCTGTCATGACCTGATGGTGCACGATTACGGTCCGGGAAAACGCTATGCAAGTATTCATGTGGAATTTGACAAAGACGACAATCTGCTGGCATGTCATGAGGTGGTGGATCAGATCGAACGGAAATGTCTGGAAGAATACGGAACGAATCTGGTGATCCATCTGGACCCAGTGATCACAGACGACGTGGAGATCAACCGGATGCAGAAACTGGTGAGACAGTGGCTGGCAGATAAAGACAGCCGTCTTGCAATGCATGATTTCCGGATGCATTCGTGTGACGATAAGACCAAAGTGGTTTTTGACCTGGTGATTCCGGATGAATTGCAGGGAAAAGAGGAAGAGATTAAAGAGGCACTGGAGAACTTTCTAAACCAGGGAGCGGGAGAGGAATACCAGGCGGATATCACCTTTGACCCGGAGACAGACTGGTAAAATGAATAACGGACTGCGAAAAGCAGAAAAGAGATCTTCTGGAGGAGTGTGCCGGGGGATCTCTTTTGAATTAACAGAAAAAATCATTGCATTTTTCCGTGGAATGATTATAATACCATAGGTAACAAAAATTGTAAGAGGACAAAAGGAAAAAGAAAGGAAACAGGAAATGGAAAAAAACGGGGGAAACAGTACGATCCGGGATATGACATCCGGGAGTCCGATCAAGCTGATCATACAGTTTATGATTCCCATGTTTCTCGGAAACATCTTTCAGCAGTTTTATAACATCGCCGATTCCATCGTGGCAGGACAGTTCCTCGGAGTGCGGGCGCTGGCGGCGATCGGAAGTACCGGTTCGCTGATGTTTTTTGTCACCGGATGGCTGAATGGACTGAGCAGTGGATTTGCGATTCTCGTGGCACAGTGGTTCGGTGCGAAAAAATACGACCGGATGCGTCACTATGTGGCAATGTCCATCTATCTGATGGTGGCTTTTGCGGTGTCGATGACGATAGGCTTTGAGATCGCCAACCGCCCGATCCTGCATCTGATGAATTATTCGGAAGAGATCATGCCGGATGTAACTTCCTATATGGGAATCATCTACGCCGGACTGATCGTAACGGCAGCCTATAACGCGCTGGCAGCATTTCTGCGTGCGCTTGGAGATTCCAAATCACCGCTCTATTTTCTGATCATTTCGGCGGTGATCAATGTACTGCTGGATATTGTATTTATCATCTACGTGGGAATGGGCGTGGAAGGATGTGCTTATGCAACCGTAATTGCACAGGCAATCTCAGCGGTTTTATGTCTGATTTATATTGTGAAGAAGTTCCCGATTCTGCATCTGAAAAAAGAAAACTTTACGGTCTCTTTTCAGGAGATGGGAAAACTTCTGGCACTCGGTATTCCGATGGCACTGCAGTTTTCCATCACTGCGATCGGTGTCATTGTGGTGCAGGGGGCGATCAATGTATACGGGGAAAATTATATGGCAGGTTTTTCGGCAGCAGGAAAACTGCAGAATATTTTCAGTACCGTATTTGTCGCTTTTGGTGCGACCATTGCTACCTATGTTGGACAGAACCGTGGAGCGGGGAAAATGGACAGAGTCAAACAGGGTGTGCGCTGTACGCAGCTGATGATCCTTGTATACAGCGTCTTTGCCATGCTGATCCTGTATTTCCTCGGAAGATATATGGCACTTTTATTTATTGATGCATCGGAGACACAGGTACTGAGTGTGGCGGAAACCTACTTCCACACAGTATTCTGGTGCTATCCGTTCCTTGGAAGCATCTTCCTGTATCGGAACGCCCTGCAGGGACTGGGCTATGGTCTGGTGCCGATGGTCGGCGGAATCTTTGAACTGGTGGCAAGAACCGGAATTATTATGCTGGTAGCAGGACACACCAGTTTTGCCGGTGTATGTCTGGCAGACCCGGCGGCATGGATCTCTGCGCTGATTCCGTTAATTCCGTATTATATTTACACGATGCGAAAATGGGAAAAACAGAGAAAAGCGCAGATGACAGCAAACTAAATTATTTTCGTGCCTGCTTCGGAGATTTGTGATATTTGTTTCGATACGCCTGATAGAAGGTTGTATAGTTGCGAAATCCGCTCTGATAGCAGGCATCGGTGACAGAAACGCCCTGTTCGATGGCATGGTTTGCCAGATAGAGGCGTTTTTCTGTTACATATTTTCCAATCGTATACCCGGTTTCGTCACGAAACAGGTGCATCAGATAGGAACGGTTCAGAAAGGCAGCGTCTGCGATTCGATCGATGGACAGATCTTCGGTCAGGTGAGCATTGATATAGTCAAGAATCTGTAAAATCTGCGGGTTGGCGGTGGGAAGAACCAGGGAAATCTTCTGATTTTCCTGCTGTAACAGGTAGCGGTTTAACAGCAGCAGATATTCTGCGAATTTTAACTTCTGATAAAAAGGGGTGCCAAAATCATCCGAAGAAAAGGTTCCGATCAGCTCCTGCAGGACCGGATACAGCGAGCCGGAAAAATAATCGGGAATGCGGATCAGATTTTCATGTGCTTCGAGTGCATGCGAAAAACATCCGGAGAGATCACATTCCCCGGAAAGGGATGAAAAATAATCCGGCGAGATATACGCGATCAGCCTGGTATAGGTGGTACTGGGATGAACCACCGGACAGTGGATCTCGCCGGCAGGAATCAGCACCTGATCGCCCGGTTTCAGATCGTACTCCCGGCCTTCCACCCGGTAACTTACCGTTCCGTTCAGAAAGATCAGCAGTTTGTGGAAATCATGATAATGGTAGGTATATTCCCGCCCGGGCAGGTCTTCAAGATAAAACAGCCGGAACGGACTGTTGAGATAACCGCTTTTCTGATAAATATCTGGCATGGCAGCCTCCTTTGTGGTATGCTATATAAGCTTGTTATTGTCAGTATACAGCACTATTTTGAATATATACAGCAGAAAAAGAAAATTTATTTGAAAAATTTCTGCTATAATAAAAGTATCAAGAGGCGAAAAACGAAAAGGAGTAAAGGATATGGCCAGACAGATTATTTTTCATAAATATCAGGGAACAGAGAACGGATTCCTGATCTATGACATCAGAAAAAATGGTGGAGAGATGAATGATGGACTGCTGCATATGATCCAGAGCCGCAACTTCGGTATGGATCTGGATGGTATTCTGGTCGGACCGTATCTGATCGATGGCAGCCTGAAGATGAAACTGCTCGACCGCCAGGGAAATGAAGTAAGCATGAAAAAAGAGAGTGCAGATGTGCCGGTCTCTTATATGAAAGAAGCCGGTTATCTCCCGGGAGAATGTCCGCAGATGGAACAGAGACCGGAGAAGATTTACTGCTGGTGTTAAAAAATAGAATATCGAGAGTTTCCAATATGGACGAATGGACGAAAGCCCCTTTCTGTGTTATGATTATAAAATGCGACAAACTATTCAGTAGGTAGTATTCCGCGTAGGTACTGAACAGTTACAAATCATTATAACGACAGAAAGGGGCATTTTCGATGGCAGCTACATCAGAAAATAAACCGGAAAAACAGATTACGATGGGGATCCTGGCGCATGTAGATGCGGGAAAGACGACACTGTCCGAGGGGATTTTATATACCTGCAAGGCGATCCGGAAGCTGGGACGTGTGGATCACCAGGATGCATTTTTAGATACGAATACGTTAGAGAGAAACCGGGGAATCACGATCTTTTCGAAACAGGCAGAGTGTACGCTCGGCGAGTTCGGAATGACGTTTCTGGATACTCCGGGACATGTGGACTTTTCGGCGGAGATGGAGAGAACGTTACAGGTACTCGACTATGCGATCCTGGTCATCAGCGGAGCGGACGGTGTGCAGGGACATACCGAGACACTGTGGCGGCTGCTTTCACGTTATCAGATTCCGGTTTTCTTATTTATCAACAAAATGGATCAGCCGGGAACCGATCGGGAAGCACTGCTTGCAGAAGTAAAGGAAAAATTAGATGCAAACTGTGTGGAGTTTTCCGCAGATCAAACAGATGAGGAATGGAAAGAACAGGTGGCAGTCTGCGATGAGCAGGTGATGGAAGCGTATCTCGAGGGAGAGGAAATCAGCAGAGAGCAGATCAGGCAGATGATTCGGGAGAGAAAACTCTTTCCTTGCTATTTTGGTTCGGCACTGAAAATGACCGGTGTGGAGGAATTTCTGGACGATCTGAAACTCCGGATCCGGGAGACTTCTTATCCGGAAACGTTTGGAGCAAAAATTTATAAAATCACCAGAGACAATCAGGGAGAACGGCTTACCCATATGAAGATCACCGGTGGAACTCTGAAGGTAAAATCGGTACTCTCAAACGGCAGACCGGGAGAGACCGGAGAGGGCATCTGGCAGGAAAAAGTTAACCAGATCCGCATCTATTCCGGAGAAAAATATACGATGGTTTCGGAAGTGAAAGCGGGCACGGTCTGTGCAGTGACCGGGCTTACCGCGACCTATCCGGGACAGGGACTGGGAAGCGAACAGGCATCCGATATGCCGGTGCTCGAGCCGGTACTTTCCTATCGGATCGGTCTTCCGACGGAGGTCAATGTGCATCAGGCATTGTTACAGCTTCGACAGCTCGAGGAAGAAGAGCCGCTGTTACATATCGTATGGAATGAGACGCTTGGAGAAATCTATGCCCAGGTCATGGGAGAGGTACAGATCGAGATCTTAAAAAGTCTGATCAAAGAGCGCTTCGGTATGGCGGTGACCTTTGATGAGGGAAATATCGTCTACAAAGAGACGATTCTTGAACCGGTAGAAGGGGTAGGACATTTTGAACCGCTGCGTCATTATGCGGAAGTCCATCTTCTTTTGGAGCCGGGAGAGACAGGAAGCGGTCTTATTTTTGACGCGGATTGCAGTGAGGATGTGCTGGACCGCAACTGGCAGCGGCTGATTCTGACGCATCTGGAAGAGCGGGAGCATAAAGGTGTCCTGATCGGTGCGCCGATCACCGATATGAAGATCACACTGCTGACCGGGCGGGCACATATCAAACATACCGAGGGCGGGGATTTCCGTCAGGCGACGTATCGTGCCGTAAGACAGGGACTTCGCAAGGCGAAAAGTCAGTTACTGGAACCGTATTATGAGTTCCGGTTGGAAGTGCCTTCGGAGCAGGTAGGACGAAGCATGACCGATATCCAGAAGATGCTCGGAGAATTCGATCCGCCGAAGACAGAAGGCGAGATGACGGTGCTGACCGGATCTGCGCCGGTTGTCACGATGCGGGATTATCAGAAAGAAGTGATCTCTTACACCAGTGGCAGAGGAAGGCTTTCGTGTACTTTAAAAGGATATTATCCGTGCCACAATCAGGAAGAAATTGTGGAAACGGTCGGATACGATCCGGAAGCCGATCTTGAGAATCCGACCGGATCGGTCTTTTGTGCACACGGTGCCGGGTTTGTGGTCAACTGGGATCAGGTGGAAGACTATATGCATCTGCAGAGCAGTGTGGATATGGATACACTGGACAGTGAGAACTGGTATGAAGATGTGGAAAATGAGGATGCAGGATTTTCGCAGGTGGATAACCCGGCGCAGACCAGAAGAAATGGTGGAAAATCCGGCAAAAAATCCGAGAGTTTTTCCTATAGCGGCAGCTATGCAGAGGAGGAAGAACTGCAGGCGATTTTTGAACGTACTTTCGGACCGGTGAAACGTGACCGTGGTGCTTTTCAGAAAAAGACCGTTCATGCATCTGTATCGACGACACACTATAAAGCCGGCAAGCCGCGTAAAGAAGAATACCTGCTGGTTGATGGTTACAATATCATCTTTTCATGGGAAGAATTAAATGAGCTTGCAAAAGAAAATATTCATGCGG
>OGRJ01001875.1_pt1 | contig 16324 bp, 15 predicted proteins | sample 1553411 | NCBI WGS metagenome assembly OGRJ01 (sample SAMEA2580084, study PRJEB22360) | human gut metagenome | biome: human gut; feature: human-associated habitat; material: faeces | place: Denmark | collected 2008/2010
CTTAGAGAATTGGAATTCGCAACGTAATACCGGGTATATTCGTAATCTAAACATAAAAATAGGCGATGACGGAGTGCGTATTTGTGGTAGTTTATGTAAATTCTATATGGGTAACAATTTTGACAATATGACTTTTGACAAAATAGAACCTGCAATAGATCAATTGTGCGATATGCTACAACTGCCAATCCATGATGCCGTGGTGTCGAACATGGAAGTAGGGGCGGCAATGGTAATGCAACATCCTCCATTGTGTTATACCGGACAATTGGGGCGCATGGCATGGCACACACGATTAGAGCAACCCAACGCACTGTATTACGCCAATGGGTTACGTTCGTTTATATTCTACAACAAAACAGAACAAAGCAAAAAACACACTCCGGATGGCTATATTGGTAAACATGTTTTACGGTACGAGGTCAAACTTGGGAAACCCGCAAAAGAATTTGGAATAAAACGGTTTCATGTAAAAGACCTATACGACCCCCGTGTGTACAAAATGGTTGTAGAGTATTGGCGGAATAAATATTTTGATATAGAGAAAGTCAGAAATATGGAATTTGAATTTCCTAAAATTACGGGATTACGGGATTGGCACAGCTTTACAACGGCATTAGCCATAAAAACGTTCGGATATAACGAAATAAATAAACGTATCAAAGAACAAGGCATTGGAACCAAACAAAGCTATGATTTACGGCAACTATTATTACGAGTAAACAATGTACCAGATTCGACATTTTATAGTGATTTAATCGTCGAACTGGATGAGGCTGTCAACGAGGTTGCACGTAATCAACTTCTCTATATAGTAAGTCATATTTAATTACTATTTCGGTAATGAAAAGCAGTCATTGGACTGCTTTTTTATTGAACGCTAAAGAGGTTGCACAAATCAGTAACGATAAACACTATTACATAGTCCTGAATCAATATTGAAAGCACAATTTACTCCGAAAGTGTATGAGGCAGAGAGATGTTTGAGGGATAGCTATTTTTAGCCTCTATTTTTGCACGTAATCGTACGGATGGCATTATCCCTCATTAAACCGAACAAGTCGATTTAAACGCAAATTCGAAGAAAATAACTATGAACACAATCTTTTGCTTACCTTTGTATTGAAAATATTTATAGCGTTTGCTATTGTTTTGGGGTATAGAAAATCGCCAATTTTACACACTACCAGAAACGATAAGTATAACGCTCACGCTTGGCGTGGGCTTACTTATTTGTAGTGTGGGCGTTTGGCGATGCCTCTATACCGAATATAGTATTGCCCGCGCCTTTTTTGTTGGTGTGGGATTGAAATGTTTAACCACAAAATAACACACCATGAAAAAATCAATTATTCTAACCGTCTTGGTACTTATCGGCGTATTGTCTGCCAATGCACAAGGTTTCGAAAGATTGGAAACCGTTAATTCAAAAAAAGTCGTTAATTGTGATTTGGGACAGGCGTTTTTAGTAGAAAATACAATGGGAGCCGATACCGTTTACATTATTCTTTTAGATGATAAAGCATACCCACGTTTAAACGAATGGGTCAAAATGGAAGTAGGAGCCAGACCGGAAACAATCGAGTTTCTAAACAAGCTACTATATACGTTCGATAACATGAAAAAAGGGGATTCGTTCAATTCCGGGTTACAAAGCGAGAATAAATTGTTTTACCGAAACGAGTTAGGGGTTAAGAAAATCGGTGTTACTGGAGAAAGCGGAACCAAAGGCTATTTGCGAAAGGCAAATGTACGATCCATGTTAGAATATTTTAACGCCTCGCAAAACCCTGAAAGCGATGAATAAATACTTACGCCTCATTTGTCTCGCTACGTGCTTGTTTGCAATCGTATCGTGTGAGAAAAACGATCATCCAACCCCGAAAACAGACATAACTCAAACAATCTATGAGCCAGGTAAAGAATATACCCGTAAATTCTATTTTGGTTCCCATGCAATTGGTGGCTATACACCGGAAACGGGAGTGCATTTTATCTACTATTTTTTCCCGGAATGCACTCGGTTGGGCGGAGGCTTTCAGTTGCATGACTATGATAACGGTGTTCCAACTGCTGATCAAATCAATAAAGTTATAGACCTCAACAGCGCAAATAAAAACAGCACGTTGAAATATTATTTGGTGGCCGATGTAAAGTTTATATATCCAAATACTCAACCGTTAAGTATCGGTTCTTGGAGGATTGTCATAGGCGGTTTCGAAGAGTATGTTTTCGATGGGAAAATATATCAACAACTGGTAATAAAAGAGCAAGTAAAAGAATAGTCTTATTTAACACTAAAGAGGTTTGAAAAAAACGAAAAATCGCACTCTTTTTTGAACACTAAAAGAGGTTGAAAAATGACATCAATTTTATGGTAGATAAACACATAAAAAATGTAACTTTACCTATCTCATAAATCTATCTGATGTTCGAACAAAACGATAAAATATTTGCTCTATATAAACCTTTCAGAAATCAATTAAGGAAATTCGAGCTATTTGACAGTTTATATGTTTTCTGGGCATATGCGAGAAATCTGACATTTGACAATAAACCTTTGCCGCCAGATATTGAACTCCCTCAATTATATCATCAATTTGGAGATTTAAGCTATAAACGTATAAATGGAATCCATGAGATTGAATTGGACTTTTTAATTAAAGAGGCGATCTTAAATTGTGAGGCTTTAACTACGGAACATAGCTTAAAAAAGCTTCACTATATGAGACGCCTTATTAATTATCTAAGGCATGATTTTAAAAATGGGATGATAGAAGTAACTCCATTGGGTGATGATGGAATTTTTCGGGAGTTTTTCCGAATGATGCACGACCAATTTAAATGGTTTAATAGTTTCAATATAATTGAATATACTCGCTACTATAAAATTTTCTCGGAAGAAACCCTTAGGCCATATGTTGAGGCTGGGACTGGCTTGCCTATATTTGAGCTCTTCATTATCGGGATAATGATTCACGGTATGTCTGGAGAGAAATTCCGTCATGCATTACCTCTGCGATCAACATTCTCATTGATTACCAATGAAATGATCGAAAGATTTTTTGTGAAGTATTCTATAACAGTAGAAGAAGCCAAAATTGAGATAAAAAAGAACCAACAAATGAATGAGAATCTTTTTTACTCATACAATCCTCTCTACGCTAAACCTATCATCCGGGATAAAGACTCATTTATATGTCCGATGCCTCAGTTGTTATTCATGCAGATAACCGGAGGTACATACTATCAGATCGACCAAGCTCAAAGAGGATTTGATAAGGCATTTGGAAACTCATTTGAAAAATATATTGGTTCCGTTCTGGAAATATCATGTGACCCCAATAGATATAGTATTTTTCCAGAAGCACAATACGGGGTGCCTCAAAAAGACACAACTGACTGGATTTTAGAAGATGATCACTCTGTGATGTTCATTGAATGTAAAACAAAAAGAATAACACTTCTTTCGAAATCGGAACTTGACCCTGCCAAAGGCTTGGAAAAAGATTTGAAAAAAATGGCAGAATTTATATGCCAATTATACAAAACATACCATGATTATGTAGCTGGCTTATATCCACAAATAGAGTTCAACCGAACCAAACAATTTGTCCCGCTAGTAGTTACTCTGGAAGAATGGTATATTGGATACCACCACATAATAAGTGATACTTTAAGAGATTATGTAACTTCAGCATTGACTGATAAAGCCATTGACCCGGCAATAATAGATCGATTCCCCTATTTTACGATGTCTTGTTCAGATTTTGAAAAGAATATCCAAGTGATTAATACTTATGGAATAAGAACCTACTTTAATGCCATAAGAGAACGAAATATTGATGATTTAACCAACGGATTTACATATAAGGTATGGCATAAAGAGGAATTCAAAACACTCTTTTTAGAGCCCTTAGGGCATACAGACAAGTGAACTTTTTGTAAATATCTAAAACATAATATTATGAATAATAAATTGTTGCTTTCTGATGAAACTAAGGTAAGGCTTAATGAGGGCATCCTATCAAATATGCAAAAATCGGCTAAAAATGCTGATATGATATATTCATGGATAAAAAAGATAGAATTGCTAGAACAAAAACTTAAAGGACACAATGCAAAACATCCATCAGAAAATCATACTGAAGAAAAAGATTCAAAAAATGAAGATATTTCCAATATTCAAAATGTTTGTGAATACTCGTTATTGATTAGTTTATTATGGCTGGATATTGGTTCTGCATACAGAATTTATTTGAACGCGATAGAAAAATATGAAGTATTATATGCAGGAAAACAACTTGTGGTTACGATAAATGAGGGTTATAAGAAAATTTATCATTATATAACGATTGACAAAAATGGAAATATCAATCGCCTAAATAGAGAAACATCATTTTGGGTCAAAGAAGTTGGAGGTATTGTTAAAGAAAAAACGCCCTTTCTTACAGAGAAGTATGACAATATATCTTCAAGATTGGATGATTATCTTGAACAAAACATGGAAGGGATCAAACAACAACGAGTGTTAGCCATACATTATGGGGAAAATAAGAATGATAAGAAGATATCCAACGTATATGAAATGTTAATTAATCTTGATATTGAAGAAATCTCTAAAAAAGTCATTCCTTTTATGGAGATATTAACTGATATGATCCATTTTTGTACAGACCTTTTTACTGAATACAATAAATTGCTTGAACAAAAAAACAACAATTTTTGGATGTCGCATCACGATAAGTTGGAGGATTTTAAAAATCGAAGTAAAGACCCCAAGGTTGTAGAAATGCTGTCCCATTCCAGAAACTATTAATAGATTTAAAAAATAAATTTGGCAATTAGTATTTTCGTAAGTTCTCGATTTTTTTGTCACAAAGTACACTTTTAGTACACCTTGGTAAAAGCCAAAAGCCGCTTAATCAATTGATTAAGCGGCTTTTCCTGTACCCGGAGCCGGGATCGAACCGGCACGGATTGCTCCACTGGTGTTTGAGACCAGCGCGTCTACCTATTCCGCCATCCGGGCAAGATGTGTTTCGAGAGTGCAAATATAGCGCTTTATTCCTTATCTGCAAACCGTTTTCGGGAAAATGCCGCCGGAATGCGTAAAGGATTGCGTTTATTCGTGGCTGGTTCCGTTATTTGCCATTGATGTCCCGCAGGCGGATCGCCGTGATGACTTTTTTCGTATACTGCGGGAAATCGCCGTTCATCATCCACGAGTAATAACTCGGTTCCGTTCGGAACACTTCCGACACGGACCTGCCTTTGTGCTTGCCGAAATTGAACACTTCGACTCCCTTGTCGTTGTATACGATACGTCCGGCATAGTCGACGTTTTGGTCGCGGCACGAAAATTCGGCCAGAAAACCGATGTCGTTTTTCAGGTCGTCGGGGTAACGGTCGAGCTGGGCTTGCAACACTTCCAGGGTGGCCAGCGTATCGGCTTCGGCCGAGTGGGCTTCGGTCAGGTCTTTCTGGCAGTAGAATTTGTATGCGGCGACCAGCGTGCGTTGTTCCATCTTGTGGAAAATGTTCTGCACGTCGATGAAACGGCGTTTTTTCAGGTCGACGTCTATACCGGCTCGCAGGAACTCTTCGACCAGCACCGGGATGTCGAACTTGTTGGAATTGTATCCGGCCAAGTCGCATCCTTCGATGTAGCTCCACAGCGATTTGGCGATCATCTGGAAAGTCGGACAGTCGGCTACGTCCTGGTCGTAGATATGGTGGATGGCCGATGCCGCTTCGGGAATGTGCATCTCCGGGTTCAGCCGGCGGGTTTTGGTCTCCTGGCTGCCGTCGGGCATTACTTTTGCGAGCGATATTTCGACGATCCGGTCTTTGGCAGGATCGACTCCGGTCGTTTCGAGGTCGAAGAAGACGATCGGATTTTTCAGATTCAGTTTCATGGGGTGCGCGTTGTTTTCCGTGTCTCAGGTACGTATATAATACGGCACGGACTTTCCTGCGGGTACGCCGCGGGGGGATGTCCGTGCCGCAGATTCGGTTATGCGTTGATCATCATCGGCATCAGCAGCATCAGCGTGTCGGTGGCCGGCGCTTCGTCGTAAATGGGTTTGAACACTCCGGCGCGGGTCGAGTCAGCCAGCTCCAGCACGACGTTTTGCGTGTCGATATTCGCCAGAATCTCGACGAGGAAAGTCGATTTGAAACCGATCGAGATAGCCTCTCCTTCGTACTCGCAGGCCAGCGATTCTTGGGCCGATACCGAAAAGTCCAGGTCCTGCGCCGTCAGGTTGATCGTGCTCGATTCGATGTCCATCTTGATCAGGTTCGTAGATTGGTTCGAGCAGACGGCCACGCGGCGGATGCCGTTGAGCAGCTCGACGCGGTCGACCCGCACGTGATTCGGGTTGTTGCTCGGGATGACGGCGTTGTAGTTCGGGTAGTTGCCTTCGATCAGCCGGCAGATCAGCGTATGGCTTTTCAGCCGGAACGTCACGTTTTTGTCGTCGAATTCCATGCGGATACTTTCGTCTTCTTTACCCAGCATACTGCGCAGCAGGTTGGCCGGTTTTTTCGGCAGGATGAACGAGGCGGCGATTTCGGTTTCGATCGGCGATACGTATTTGACGAGCTTGTGCGCGTCGGTCGCCACGAACGTAATGCTCTGCGATTCGATGTTGATGTAGACGCCGTTCATCACCGGACGCAGTTCGTCGTCGGCCGTCGCGAAGATCGTTTTGTTGATGCCCGTAAGCAACATGTCCGCGTCGGCGTCGAGTTCCCGGCGGGATTCCGGATTCAGTTCCGGCAGGTTCGGATAGCTCAGCCCCGAAGTGCCGGGAATGGTCAGCTTACCGGTTTTCCAGCTTACCTGGATCTCCCAGGTCGATTCGTTGGCTTCGATCGTCAGCGGCTGTTCCGAGAACTCTTTCAGCGAGTCGAGCATCAGTTTTACCGGGACGGCGATCAGTCCTTCTTCTTCCATATTGTCCACTTTCAGCGATCCGATCAGCGTGGTTTCCAGATCCGAAGCGGTGATTTTGAGGACGCCTTCCTTCAGGTCGAACAGGAAGTTGTCCAGAATGGGCAGCGTGTTTTTATTGCTGACGACTTTACTCGAGGTTTGCAGCACGTTCAGCAGCGCGGTAGAAGATACGACGAATTTCATATGTTATACATTTTAGTGTTTTATATGCATTTGAACCAAATTCCAACTTCAAAGATAATTCAAAAAATTACAATCCGGCCAGCTTTTCGAGGGACATTTTGATCATCTTATCAACAAAAGGCCGGTAGTCGGTGTCCATTTCGAGGGCAACTCGCTGTGCGATAACCGTGCAGATCGTGGCGGCATCGTGCCCCAGCAGCAGCGACAGTCCGGCCAGCGCCGAACCTTCCATTTCGAAATTGGTAAAGCGTCGTCCCCGGTATTCGAACGATTCGATCTTGCCGTTGAGCGACGGATCGGCCGGCGAGAGCCGCAGGAAGCGGCCCTGCGGGGCATAAAACCCGGGGGCCGAGATCGTCATGCCTTCGACCGTCCGGTCGGCGAACAGTTCGGCCAGCCGATCCGAGCAACGGACGAAATAGGGGGCGGTCAGCAAGCGGCTCCAACCGGTGTGCTCGACGAAGTCCTGTTCCATTTCGAGATCGCAGACCGCGTTGCGCCCTTTGTAAAAATTTAGCAGCCCGTCGAAGCCGGCCGAGATGCGCGACAGCACCAGGTCGCCGATCCTCAGTTCGGGCTGGATGCCGCCGCAGGTTCCGAGCCGCACGAGTGTCAGCCGCGTTTTTTCAGCCTTTTCGGTACGGGTCTCGAAGTCGATATTCGCCAGCGCGTCCAGTTCGTTGACGACGATGTCGATGTTGTCGGTGCCGATGCCGGTAGACTGTACGGTCATCCGTTTGCCGAAACACTCTCCGGTCACCGCAACGAATTCGCGGTTTTCCGCACGGCATTCTACCGAGTCGAAGTATGCGGCGACCTGCTCTACCCGTCCCGGATCGCCGACGAGGATCACGGTATCGGCCAACTGGCCCGGTTTCAAATGCAGGTGGAAGATCGAGCCGTCGCCGTTGATAATCAATTCCGAGGGGGCGATAATACGCATGGTTTTCAGGTTTTGGATTTTTATTATTGCTATAAAAGTAATTAATTTGCGTTAAATTTCATAGGTTATGACACTGATAAAATCAATTTCCGGAATACGGGGGACGATCGGCGGACAGCCGGGCGACAACCTGACGCCGATCGATCTGGCGAAGTTTACGTCGGCCTACGCCCAGTGGCTGAAAGAGACCAGCGGTGATAAGAGACTGACGGTCGTGGTCGGTCGCGACGCGCGGCTGTCGGGTGAAATGGCGGCTTCGATCGTCGAAGGGACGCTGTGCGGTTGCGGTATCGACGTGATCGATATCGGTCTGGCTACGACGCCGACCGTCGAAGTGGCCGTGACGGGCCGTAGGGCCGACGGCGGGATTATTCTGACGGCCAGCCACAACCCGAAACAGTGGAATGCGCTGAAGTTGCTCAATGCGCGCGGCGAATTTCTGAACGATGCCGAAGGCAAGCGGGTGCTCGCTATCGCCGCATCGGACGGTTATACGTTCCCGGACGTGGATCGCATCGGACACGTGCTCGATCGCACAAGTTACGATAAGACGCATATCGATCGGGTGCTCGCCCTGAAGTTGGTCGACCGGGACGCGATCCGCGCCGCCCGTTTCAAAGTGGTCGTCGATGCGGTCAATTCGGTCGGCGGCGTGGTGATCCCCGCGTTGCTCCGGGAACTGGGCGTCGAGGTGGTGGAACTGAACTGCGCTCCGGACGGGCATTTCGCGCACAATCCGGAGCCTATTCCGGCGAATCTGACGGAGATTTCGGCGCGCGTGCCGGCCGAAAAAGCCGATCTGGGGATCGTGGTCGATCCGGATGTCGATCGCCTGGCGCTGGTGTGCGAGGACGGGACGATGTTCGGCGAGGAGTATACGCTGGTCGCCGTGGCCGATTACGTGCTGTCGCATACGAAAGGGGCTACCGTGTCGAACCTGAGTTCGTCGCGGGCTTTGCGCGACGTGACCGAACGGCACGGCTGCCGGTATTACGCCGCTGCGGTCGGCGAAGTGAACGTCGTGACGAAGATGAAAGAGGTCGGCGCGGTGATCGGCGGTGAGGGCAACGGCGGGGTGATCTATCCCGAAATCCATTACGGACGCGATGCGTTGGTCGGCGTGGCGCTGTTTCTGACGCATCTCGCCCGCAAAGGGATGAGCGCGTCGGCTCTGCGCGCCACCTATCCGCCGTATTACATTTCGAAGAATAAAATCGAACTGACGCCCGAGATCGACGTGGACGACGTGCTCCGCCGGATGAAAGCGAAATATGCGCACGAACAGGTCAACGATATCGACGGCGTGAAGATCGACTTCCCGACCGAGTGGGTACACCTGCGTAAATCCAATACCGAACCGATCATCCGCATTTACAGCGAGAGTCGCGACGAGGCGGCGGCCGATGCGTTGGCCGAAAAGATCATCGCCGATATCCGTTCGGTGATCGCCGGCTGACCGGCGGAACCGTTCCCGTATCGAAAAAGCCCCGTTCCGGATTCCGGAGCGGGGCTTTTCTTACTAAATTTGGAAACAAAACAGGTAGTTTTTAGGTTAGAGTACGGTACATACATTAAGTTCCGGCTCCGGGTAGTTCGGATCTGTATCGGAAAATATCCATAACCGTGCCGTGTTTTTTTTATAAGTCGGTTGCTCCGTTGGGCGTAGGCGTCGATATTTCATACTTCCGGCGACTTTTCGTGCGATCGATCCGCCGTGTTTTGATTTGTGCGCAAAGCGTATTATATTCGTCGTATGATAACCGATTTCCGACTGAAAGTTTTCCGGGCCGTGGCCGAAAGGCTCAGCTTTACCCGTGCGGCGGACGAGCTGTTCATCACGCAGCCGGCCGTGACTAAACATATCAACGAACTGGAGAAGCAGCTCGGCGTGCCGCTTTTCGTCCGACGGCGCAATGCCGTCGCGCTGACGCCGCAGGGCGAGTTGCTGCTGGGCTATGTCCGCCGATTGCTGGCGTTGTATGCCGAACTGAACGACGCGTTCGCCGGGGACGGCGAGACGTTCGGCGGTGAATTGGCGGTCGGAGCCAGTACGACCATTTCGCAATACGTGCTTCCGGCCATTCTGTCCCGTTTCAAAAAACGTTATCCGGAAGTCCGCCTGACGCTGTGCAACGGGAATACCGAACTGATCGAGCGGATGGTGGCCGATGAAAAGCTCGATTTCGGGGTGATCGAGGGCAATGCCGGAAATCCGCAACTGCATTACGAGACGTTTATGGAGGACGAGCTGGTGCTCGTGACTTCCGCCGGCAATCGCTCGTTGGGCCGCGACGGGATGTGCGCGGCCGATCTGACCTCGGTTCCGCTCGTAATCCGCGAGACGGGCTCGGGCACGCTCGATGTCGTCGAGCGCGCTCTGGCGGCCAAGGGCCTTTCGCTGCGGTCGCTGAATATCGAAATGCAGCTCGGCAGCACCGAGAGCATCAAGCACTACCTCTACGGGTCGGATGCCGTCGCCTTCGTTTCGGTGCAGGCCGTGTTCGAGGAATTGCGGCACAACCTGCTGCGGGTGATCGAGATCGCCGACCTGTCGGTGGTGCGCTGTTTCAGTTTCGTGATGCGGCACGGCCGCAATAGCCGCATTTGCGAGTTGTTCAAACAGTTCTGTATCAATTATTATAACCAAAAGTTATAGGAGAGCACTTTTCGTGATTGGCTTTGAACGGATCGGCGGTCTATTTTTGCGGCGTAATTCAAAAGATGAAACGACGTATGCAAACACGATCCGCCCGAAAAACCGCTGTTCTGAAAGCCTGTTTTATTCTTTGTATCGCCCTTTGCGCGACTCCGTACGTATCCGCTCCGATCGCTCTGGTCGGCGGTTTTTTATTCTCCTTGTTTTGGGGGCATCCTTTCGCCAAACTGAACCATAAGGCCACCGGACTGCTGCTGAAAGTTTCGGTCGTGGGGCTCGGCTTCGGCATGAACGTCCACAGCGCGTTGCAAGTCGGTCGCGAAGGGCTCGAACTGACGGTCGTTTCGATCGCGTTGCTGTTAACGCTCGGTTATTTCGTCGGCCGCTGGCTGCGGATGCCGCGCAAATCGTCGCACCTGGTAGCTTCCGGGACGGCTATCTGCGGCGGCAGCGCGATTGCGGCGGTGGCTCCTGCCGTGGACGCTTCGGAGAAGGAAATTTCGGTGTCGCTCGGCGTAGTGTTCCTGCTCAATTCGGTGGCGTTGATCCTGTTCCCGGCGATCGGACATCTGCTGGGGTTGACGCAGCACCAGTTCGGAATGTGGAGCGCCATCGCCATTCACGATACCAGTTCGGTGGTCGGCGCGGCGTCCGCCTACGGCAGCGAAGCGCTCGAAGTGGCCACGACCGTGAAACTGGCGCGGGCGCTGTGGATCATTCCGGTGTCGCTGCTGTCCGCCTTTCTGTTTCGCAGCAAGGGGAAGAAGATCTCGATCCCGTGGTTCATCGGGTTCTTTATCCTGGCGATGTTGGCCAATAGCTACCTGCCGTTCGTCGACGATTTCAATACGGCCGTTGTGACCGTGTCGAAGGCCGCGCTGGTCGTGACGCTGTTTCTGATCGGCGCGGGGCTTTCGGTTTCGAAAATCCGCGAGGTCGGTTTCAAACCGTTGTTGCTTGGCGTCACGTTGTGGGTCGCGATTTCGGTGCTGTCGCTGGTGGCGATCTGCCATCTGTAGACCCCCGTTCCTATTTTCGGAAACCGTTGCGGATTGTCCCCGATATTTTTTATCTTTATCCCGACCTCTTAAATGCAGACTTATGGATAAAGCGAAAGCGTATATCGATGAACACAAGGAGCGTTTCGTCGGGGAGCTGTTCGAACTGTTGCGGATTCCGTCCGTCAGTGCGCAGAGCGTGCATGCGCCCGACGTGGTGCGTTGTGCCGAATTGTTGGCCGGATTGCTGGTGCGTTCCGGAGCCGACCGCGCCGAAGTGATGCCCACTGAAGGAAATCCGATCGTTTACGCCGAGAAAATCGTCGATCCGGCGGCTAAGACCGTGCTGGTCTACGGCCATTATGACGTGATGCCGGTCGATCCGCTCGAAGGGTGGAAAACCGATCCGTTCGAACCGGTCATCGAAGACGGTCGTATCCGGGCGCGCGGGGCCGATGACGACAAGGGACAGCTTTACATGCACGTCAAAGCGCTGGAAACCATGTTGCAAACCGGCACGCTCGGATGCAACGTGAAGTTTATGATCGAAGGCGAAGAGGAGATCGGTTCGGGCGGCATCTCCCGATGGTGCGGCCTGCACCGGGAGTTGTTGAGAGCCGACATCATTTTGGTTTCGGATACCAGCTTGCTGTCGTGGAAGGTGCCGTCGATCACCTGTGGCCTGCGCGGTCTGTGTTACGTCGAGGTCGAAGTGACGGGGCCGAACCGCGACCTGCATTCCGGTCTGTACGGCGGAGCGGTAGCCAATCCGATCAATGTGCTCTCCGGGATGATCGCTTCGCTGATCGATGCCGAAGGGCGCATTACGATTCCCGGCTTTTACGACGGCATCCGTGAGCTTGCTCCGCAAGAGCATCGGGAGTTTGCCGCCGCGCCGTTTTGCGAGGCGGCCTATTGCAAGTCGCTCGGTATTCTCGAAACGCAGGGCGAAAAAGGATATACGACGCTGGAACGCATCGGGATCCGGCCGTCGCTCGACGTGAACGGCATCTGGGGAGGCTATACCGGCGAGGGGGCCAAAACGGTGATTCCGTCGTCGGCGCATGCGAAGATTTCGATGCGGCTGGTTCCCGGCCAGGATTTTCATAAAATAGGGGAGCTGTTCGCGGCTTATTTTCGGGACATCGCCCCGCGCAGCGTGAAAGTGCGGGTGAAAATGCTGCACGGCGGCGCTCCGTACGTGTCGCCGACCGATCTGCCGGCTTACCGGGCTGCTTCGGCGGCGTTCGAGCAGACTTTCGGCCGCAAGCCGGTTCCGTTCTATTCGGGCGGCAGCATTCCTGTAATCAGCGTTTTCGAAAAGGAACTCGGCGTAAAGTCCATCCTGATGGGATTCGGACTGGACGAGGATGCGATCCACTCGCCGAACGAAAGTTATCCGCTGGCCAATTTCTACCGGGGGATCGAAACGATCGTTCGTTTTTACGCGAATTACACCGCGATGGAAACAGCATAATTTCCTTCGCGGCTTTAACCTGTTGTTTGTTTATAAGAAGAAATACGCGACGCAAAACAGAGCCAGGACACACAAACGTCCGATCGTCTCGTATTTTCTTTTAAATTTATGAAGAACTAAGGATATAACCAACGAGACAATCGACACGATAAGCGCTATCAATGCCAAATTATAATTTTTCCCAAGGGGATTTCCGATATATAGGTAGAGAGCTAAGATAATAAATACCCATATCCCTGTTTGTATCGGCACTTTTTTCATGACGGTTTATTTTTGGCGGTTAACGGCGGCGGCGCAATGATGTCGGGTCATTTGTTGATGGATGATATAGAAGATGAATAAAGATAATTATTACCTACTTATATCAAAGCACAAAAGGCGGCATTTATTAAATGCCGCCTTTTAGGCGTTGTTTCTTCCTGCATTTCACATGCAATTCGGAGATAAAGAGCCGGATAATTAAGCTTCGGCTACCACTTCGAATTTAACGGTTGCGCTGATGCCTTTGTAAAGCTTCACGGCGGCTTCGTAAGCGCCGATCGTCTTCACGGGGTCTACGCTGATGCTCTTGCGGTCTACGGCGATCCCTTTTTCGTTCAGGGCCTCGGCCACGTTCGCTGCGGTTACCGAACCGAAAATGCGTCCTTCCTCGGCTTTGGCGGTGATGGTCAACGCGATCTCTGCCAGCTTGGCTGCCAGCGCTTCGGCGTCGGCGATCAGCTTGGCCTCTTTGTGCGCCTGCTGTTTCAGATTTTCGGCCAACACCTTGCGGGCGGAAGCCGTCGCGCTTTTGGCGTATCCCTGCGGGATCAGGTAATTATTGGCGTAACCGGGGCGAACTTCCACGATGTCGTTGGCATAACCCAAGTTCTCGACGTCTTTGATAAGAATTACTTGCATGATATTTCCTCCGGTTTTAGATTATTTAAACATATCGGTAACGAAAGGCAGCAGAGCCAGGTGGCGTGCACGCTTTACGGCGGTGGCTACCTTTTTCTGGAATTTCTGCGAAGTTCCGGTCAGGCGGCGGGGCAGGATTTTGCCCTGTTCGTTGAGGAACTTTTTCAGGAATTCGGCGTCTTTGTAATCGACGTATTTGATGCCGGATTTTTTGAAACGGCAGTATTTTTTCTTTTTGACCTCTACGGTAGGAGGGTTCAGGTATCTGATTTCGGATTGATTCTGTGCCATGACTTGTTATTCCTGTTTTGATTTGTATTTGTTTCTGCGTTTTTCTGCGTACTCAACGGCGTATTTATCCATTTTGAAAGTCAGGAAACGGATCACGCGTTCGTCGCGGCGATACTGAGTTTCGAGGATGTCGACGATATCGCCTTCCGCTTCGAACTCGATCAGGAAGTAAAAGCCGGTGGTCTTTTTCTGGATCGGGTAGGCGAGTTTCTTGAGTCCCCACTCTTCGCCGCTTACGATCCGACCGCCGTTCTCGGTGATGACACCCTGGAATTTGCCGAACACCTCTTTGGTCTGAACGTCAGACAGCACCGGCGTGGCAATGAAAACGGTTTCGTAATGATTCATAACGATTTGATTTAATTTGTTTTGTGAAAATGTGCCGCAAAGGTAATAAAAAACAGGGAAATCCCAATGCTGTCCGCCGTTTTTTATGGTTTTTGCCGTTTAATTGTCTTTCAGCAGGCGGTCGATCGCCGCGCCGGCGCTGGAAATCCCGACCGGGGCATAGCGGGTGACGATCCTGCCGCTGCGGTCCATCAGCAGGTGGGACGGGAACATATAAAAGTCGCAAACCGTACTGAAGACAGTCGCCGAAGCGAAGTCGAACAGGAAACATTCGCCGGGGATTTTACCCTCGCCGACCATTTCGACCCACCTCTCCCGGGGCGACCATACCGCCAGGGTAACGAATACGACCTCTTTCCCTTCGTATTTTTTTTGCAGTTCGGTCAGTTCCGACATTTGGGCGATGCAAGGAGAGCACCACGTGCCCCAGACGTCGATGTAGACTACTTTCCCGGCATACCGGGAGCGAAGCAGGCCGAAAATGTCTTTTCCTGAGACGGTGTCGACCGTGCCGTCCTGTTTATCGAAATAGCAGATCTCTTTCAGGGGCGTTTCCGGGAACCGGATGTCCGTTCGCTCCCGTACCGCCCGTACTGCCCGTACCGCCCGGTCGGAAAAATAGGGCGATTCGAAAAAGGAAGCGGGTTCCGTATCGGGTATGTCCGGGGCGCCTTGTTCCTGCAGCGTTTGGGCTACCAGTTGGAAAGTCATAAAGTCCCGGCGCGGGGAAGCGGGTTGCGTGCCGGCGAAGCGCGCGATCCGCTCCCACGGGGTGAGCGCCTTGTTTTCGGGACGGTCCGAAAAGAGGCCGAAACCGCGTTGCGCGTAATCCGTCAGAAAAGCCTGAGCGCCGGAAAAAGTCAGGCTTTGCAGATCGTTCGAAGCGATCTGAGACAGAAAGGGAAAATCCATTTGGTAGAAGCCCAGCGTCTCTCGGAGCTGGATATACACCCGCGCCGGAATGCTTTGCCGGGCCCACTCTTTCGCTGCTTTGGATAATTGGGCGCGCGCGCTGTAACGGGCCAGCGAATCTTGCATTTGCGCCGTTTTTTCCGGATACAGCCCGTAGGCGGACGAATCCCGGGGGAACCGGATCGTTTCCGACAGTTGCGACAGGTATTTTTCGCACGCGTTGATCTGGGCGTTCAGCGAACCCTGTTTGCCGCCGAAGACGAATCCCGTGTCGTCGTTGCCGCAGATTTTGCCGAAATCCAGCGTCAGCGATGCCGAATCCCCCGGGGCGGAGAGCAGGACGGCGTGGTGGGTGTCCATCCGGGCGCCGACGCCGATGCGGATGTCTTGGCGCCACGGCATTTCCCGTTTCAGGGTGAAGCTCGTGTCGCTGTCTATGAAAAAGGCTTGTTTGCCGTCCGTGCAGGGCGAATAAAGCGCATTGAGCGGGTCCCGGTAGCAGGTCGGGTCGTGGAAATCGACGGTAAGGACGCCGGTCGGATTCGTTCCCGTGTTGATGATTTTCAGATGCAGGGTCGACAGGGAGCGGGAGGCTTCGGAGGCCCGGAGCGTGCAGGAAATGCTGCCGGCAATCATTGCCAGGGCGATCAGTTGT
>OGRJ01001884.1_pt1 | contig 16276 bp, 14 predicted proteins | sample 1553411 | NCBI WGS metagenome assembly OGRJ01 (sample SAMEA2580084, study PRJEB22360) | human gut metagenome | biome: human gut; feature: human-associated habitat; material: faeces | place: Denmark | collected 2008/2010
ATGAGGAGGGAAAGGAGCACGGTAATTCCGGCTTAGCCGGGGCAAAAGCAGGGAACAGCCAGGAACGCTCATCCCTGTCAGGAAGGCTGGAGGATAATCTGGTGTTTCTGGGGCTCACTGCCATGATGGATCCGCCCAGGCCGGAATCGCGCCAGGCGGTGGCCAGCGCCAGGCAGGCAGGCATACGCCCTGTGATGATCACAGGGGACCATAAGGTGACCGCCATGTCCATAGCAGAGCGGATCGGCATATTTACGCCGGGCAACATGGCGGTGACAGGGGCGGAGCTGGACCAGATGGAAGAGGAGGATTTGAACCGGAGTCTGGAACCCATTTCAGTCTATGCCAGGGTATCGCCGGAGCACAAGATACGTATTGTCAAGGCATGGCAGAACCGGGGACACATTGTGGCAATGACCGGAGACGGTGTCAATGACGCCCCGGCCCTTAAGAAGGCCGATATCGGCGTGGCCATGGGAATCACGGGAACCGAGGTGTCCAAGGATGCGGCGTCCATGATATTGGCGGACGACAATTTTGCCACCATCGTGGCCGCGGTGGAGGAGGGGCGCGTTATCTATCAGAACATCCGCCGCTTTATCCGCTATCTTCTCACCTCGAACCTGGGCGAGGTGCTGGGCATGCTGTTCGGCATGCTGATGCACCTGCCGGTGATGCTGGCGCCCATCCAGATACTGCTGGTGAACCTGTTTACAGACGGCCTGCCGGCCATTGCGCTTGGCATGGAGCCGCCCGCAAAGGACATCATGGCGCGCCCGCCGCGGCCCAAGGCAGAGGGGCTGTTCGCGCATGGGCTGGCGCTCACCATTGCAGTGCGCGGGGCCATGCTGGGCCTTGCCAGCGCCGGGGCCTATACGGCTGCGCTGTGCATGGGCGAAAGCCTTACCGAGGCGCGCTCGGCCTGCTTTCTCACCATTGTCCTGTCGCAGATGCTGCATATCTTCGAATGCCGCGGCAAGGGCCTTCATTTCGGCGGCAACCGCGCGCTGATGGCGGCGGTGAGCGCCAGCGTGCTTTGCGCCGTCCTGTGCGTATATGTGCCGTTTTTGCAGCCGGTGTTCGGCACGCAGGCCGTGTGGGGCAGGGCACTGTGGGCTGTGGGCGGCGCCGTAGTGGCGGGGCCGGTACTTACGTCTGCGGCCCGCCGGGTGAAAAGGCTGGTGCGCGGGCGGTGACCATTTCATCCGAAAAAGATTAAACGGGCGTACGCCTGCAAATACTATGGGGGAACATCGCGGAAAGAGCGGAGGTTTTCCCATGGAAAGAATCATCAGATGGAGCTGTTTTACCGCCAGCGCCTGCATCGTGGCAGCTTTTCTGTTTGCATTGTACATTTCTACCCTGCTGCCGGATACGTTCCGTGTGGGTGAGACGGGCGAAATCCGCGTGGCGGGCATGCCGTTTCTCACCTCCTCGCCTGCGCTGGGGCAGGAGGAGGCCGCGGCCAATGCCTCGCGCGGGTCATCTTACAACGCGCAGCTTTCGCTTGGGGGGGTGATACCGGTGAAGACGGTGCGCGCAGAGGTGCTGGGGCGGCGTATGGTGCAGGTGTGCGGCACGCCGTTCGGCATCAAGATGTTCGCCAACGGCGCCATGGTGGTGGGCTTCAGCGACATTTACACTGCGCAGGGTTATCAGAACCCGGCCAAAACCGCCGGGCTGAAGCTGGGCGACGTCATCGTCTCCATCGCAGGGCATGAAACGCGCACCAACGAGGATGTGGCCGAGGCCCTGCAGGAGCTGAAGGGCGCGCCTGCCGAGGTGGTATTCCAGCGCGACGGGCATGAAAAGACGGTGCGCCTGACGGCGGTGATGGACCTTTCCACCAACACCTACCGCACAGGCATGTGGGTGCGTGATTCCTCGGCGGGCATCGGCACCATGACGTTCATAGACAACACCACCGGCACATTTGCAGGGCTGGGGCACTCTATCCACGATTCCGACACCGGCAAAACGCTGGGGCTTCTGAAGGGCGAGATTGTGCCGGTAGAGATAACCGGCGTGGAAAAGGGCAGTGCGGGCGACCCGGGGGAGCTGAAGGGGCGCTTCCTCACGGCCGCCGCCGCAGGCGAGATCACGGTGAACGGCGAAACGGGCGTATACGGCACAGTAAGCTCTGTGCAGGAGGGCGTTGACATGGAGCTTGCCCTTGCGCAGGAGGTGACGACCGGCAGGGCCGAGATTATCACCACCATCGACGGGCGCACGCCGCAGCGCTACGAGGTGGAGATAGAAAAGATAGCCCTGAATGCAAGCGACGCAAACCGCAATATGGTGGTGCACGTGACAGACCCTGTTCTGCTGCAGAACACGGGCGGCATCGTGCAGGGCATGAGCGGCAGCCCCATCATTCAGAACGGCAAGCTGGTGGGCGCCGTCACACATGTGCTGGTAAACGACCCTACCCGCGGCTACGGCATCTTTGCCGAGAACATGCTGGAAACAGCCGAGGCTGCCGCAGGCCGCCGCGCCGCGTAAGCCTCGAAAAAGTACAAAAGCCGGGCGGAAAGTGCACGCGATGCGCCTCGCCCGGCTTTTTTGCTGTTTGCAGGGGCCTTTTGCCCGCCCTGCATCGGGCTTTGCAGGCGTCTGCCTTCGTTTTTCAGGGGTCCTTTCCCTAAAGCTATGCCGCGAACCACTGTATTTTGTGTCGAAGGAGAGTGCTTCACCAAAATATGGAAAAATTTTATTGGAAACTGTTGCAATATATGGAAATATATGGTAAAATCCAAACAGTTCAAAGGAAAACCCCTCACAAAGAGGTAAAACACCGTATGGAGGAATAAGAAGATGGAACAGATCAGTTTGCTGATGACAGACCTTGCGCCGGAGGTGACAAAGCAATGTACTGCCGCCCTTTCACAGCGCGGCGTAAAGGTGACCGTGTGTGAAAAGGACGGCCGCAAGGCCCTTGCAGCCATTGAAAAGGAGCGGCCCAGCGCCGTTCTGCTGGACGCCTTCATGCCCGGGCTGGATGCCATCAGCGTCAAGCAGCGCTGCGACGAGCAGGGGATTCAGAACGTTCTGTTCTTCGTGACAGGAAGCTTCACAGACGACGTGCTGGAGAGCGAGATGATGCAGGGCGGCTTTTCTTTCTATTTTCTGAAGCCCTTCGATGCCTCCGCCATGGCTGCGCGCGTCACCGCGGCACTGGGCAGAGGCCAGGCCGGCCACCCTGTGGATGATGAGCGCACCGTGACGGAAATTTTGCACCAGATAGGCGTGCCCGCCCATATCAAGGGCTACCAGTTTTTGCGCGACGCCATTTTGATGACGATGGAGGACGGCGAATATATCAACTCCGTCACAAAGCGCCTTTACCCTGAAATAGCCAAACACAACGGCACAACAGCCAGCCGTGTAGAGCGCGCCATCCGCCACGCCATCGAGGTGGCGTGGGACCGCGGCGACGTAGACACCCTGAACAGCTATTTCGGCTACACCATCCACAACCTGCGCGGCAAACCCACCAACTCTGAATTCATTGCCATGATAGCAGATAAAATGCGGCTGGACAAAAAAGCTCACCGCATGGCGTAAAAGGGCACGGCAGGGCCAAAGACAGGCGCCCCTTTGAAAGCGCAGTGCTTTTGCACCGTATACAGGTGCGCGTGAAAATAGAGCCTGCCCGGCATCCCCTTCAAAGCAGGACGGCTTCCTTTCTTTATCGGGCCCAAAAGCGGCCCCATACGGAAAGGAAGCTTTTTATTGTGCAGAAGCATCGAATGGGTAAATGGCAGGCCGCCACGGCCCGGGCCCTGCCCCGAAATACCCGAAGCCGGAGGCGGGCGAGAGCGGACTATGTAATTATAAGGGGGAAGATGATATGAAAAAGAGGTGTAGTTTCCGACCCTGGAAATAGGGCTGCTCTGGTCTTACATGCATTTCTTGGCTAATATTTTGCCGACAAAATCCCGAGTGTGCTCCGCATGTTCAAAATCTCTGCGGCAGAACTCATTGTACAAAATATCGATTACCAGCATCTGTGAGATCATTGCGCCAACGGAACCATAAGAGAGAGGCTGCTCATCTGCACCTATCAGAAGAACAAGGTCTGAGAGCTCTGAACCCGGGGAATGAGGAAAACCCGTTACGAGAATTATTTTTACACCAAGAGACCTCAGCATATGTGCAAGTTCAATGAAATCGTGTGTAGCACCGGAATAGGAGAAAAAAAGCAAAACATCTTTCTTTGTCATAGTCGCTGCGGCAAGGGCCTGCAGGTGCGAATCATCCGTTGTATAGAAACGGGGAGAAACCGTTGAAAATCTTGCCCAGGCGGCCTTTGCAATGATGGAATGATTGCCTTGCCCTAAACATAATACGCGTTCGGAATCTCGAAGGATATCAACGGCCTTCGAGATTTTTTCTTTATCCAGGCGCTGATATGTTTTTTGCAAGGAACCCTGATTGGCTACAAATGTTTTCTCCACGACCTGCTCCAATGTATCGCCGGCGCAAAGGTTGCCAAAAGAATTCGGCATGGAAACCGGCATCTGCGGCATAGTGGCCTTCGCCAACTCCAGCTTGAATACGTTGAATCCTTCTGCGCCCAGCTTTCTGCAAAAAACAGAAAGTGTTGAAATGGATACTTTACAGACGGTACTCAAGTCTGTAATGCTCAAATACTGCACATCACTTTTATGCTCCAGAATATAGTCGACAATTTTTCGTTCTGATTTTGTGAATTCGCTGTAGCGGTTCAGCATCTGGTCGATGATTGTTTTCATACTCGGCTATTCCTTTCCTAAACCGTAAGAAGTGACTGTTTAATGTCTATTATACTCCCAAAAATAAAAGAATAGTGGGTAAAAAAGTCAGTGGATATCAAAAAATGTAATTCTGCACAATAAAATCGAAAAAATTTTAGATATATACTCGATTGAAAAATAATTTCGATTTTGATAGGATGAAAATACAAAAATCGAAAGTTTTTCGATTTTGACAAAAAGCCGGAGGATGAAAACAGGTTATTCTTTTGGGTGCTGATACCAAGGCGAAACATAAGCAGTTAAAACCGCTTATAAAATCATGACTCAAAATTTTTTTGAGTACGGAAGAACAGACTATGCAACACATTTCATGGCGGTAAAGCCCCATGAATTTGACACACCTGAGGGCAAAAGAAATTACGGGGTGCATTTCCCAATCAAAAAAGAGGGAACAATGATATGACCGAAGTTCTGATTCTATAAAATTTTTCAGGAGGATGGCCATGGGAAAATATATTATCAAAAGGCTTATTCAGATGTTGTTGGCGCTTGTGATAGTTTCTTTTGGCGTTTTTATGATCATTAATTTGATACCAGGTACTCCGGCAGAGGTGTTAGCCGGCACTAATGCTTCTGAGGAACAGCTTCAGGCTTTAAATGTAAAATTTGGGTTAGATAAACCATTGCTCGTTCGATACTTCATCTGGCTGAAAAACGTGCTTCATGCAGACCTTGGCAATGCTGTGATTAGCGGGCAACCCATCGCAGAAATGCTCGCCTCCAAATTGGGAGCGACGATTGAATTGACACTGGTTGCAACGGCCCTTTCAATTATACTCAGCCTGCCGCTGGGCATTGCTTGTGCGATGAAGCCCAATGGTCCTCTCGATAAGATATGCACAGGTTTTTCAGCCATCTTCTTCGCGATCCCCGGTTTTTGGCTTGGGATTTTACTGATGCTTCTTTTTGCGCTGGTCTTGCATTTTCTGCCGCCTTCAGGAACTGTCGGATTTTTGGAAGATCCCTGGGGGCACGTCCAAAGCCTGATGCTGCCAGCACTGACCATCTCGCTTGGAATGGCTGCCAAGACGATCCGCTACTTGCGGGCAGCCCTTATGGATGCTTTGCATCAGGACTATATCATTACCGCCAGTGCGAGAGGCGTGCCGCCTAAAAAGGTGACATACCGGCATGCACTGCGCAATGCGTTGATTCCGGTGGTTACAGTAATTGGCCTTCAAATGGGGGATCTTTTTGGCGGCGCGCTGATCATAGAACAGATTTTTGGATGGCCTGGTATTGGGAAACTGACGATCCAGGCAATCAACTGGCGTGATTACAACCTGCTTCAGGGTACAGTCTTGTATATTGTTTTGTCATTTATGCTGGTCAATTTGCTGGTCGATATCCTGAATGCATTGACCGATCCGCGTATCCGTCTGGAATAAGGAGAGGGGACAATATGAATGAGAAAAAGGAAAATGCTTTTCTAAAGCTGTGGCATAACACAAACGGTAAAATTGGCCTGCTTTTACTCTTATCCATTACCCTTCTGGCACTTTTGGCACCCGTTTTAACTGAATATGACCCTTTGGCAATGGGGGTCGGACCCCGGCTGGAGGCACCGTCTGCCCAGCACTGGATGGGGACGGATGAATATGGCCGGGATACATTTTCCAGGATATTGTATGGGGCTCGTTCTTCCCTCGGTATAGGCATAAATTCTGTAGCAATTGCAGCTTTGCTTGGAATTAACATCGGTATGATTGCGGGCTATTTGGGAGGCGCATTTGATAATGTATCTATGCGGCTTATGGATGCAGTGATTGCTTTTCCTGCAACGTTATTGGCAATCGTGGTGATTGCGATTCTGGGTACGAGTTCTTTCAGTGCCACTTTGGCAATCGCCATTGTGAATGTCCCCTCTTTTGCCCGTCTGACACGCTCCAGCATTCTGCGAGAGTGCAACCGTGGGTATGTAGCTTCTGCAAAGGCGCTGGGTTACAGCCGGAGAAGGATACTTTATCAGGAAATTCTGCCTAATATACAGTCAACGCTATTCGTTCAGGTAACAGTGTCCATCGCGTCGGCAATACTTTTAGAGTCGGCCCTGAGCTTTTTAGGCCTTGGCAACCCACCGCCGGCGCCGTCATGGGGTGCAATGCTGAGCACAGGGAAAGAGTTTTTGTTGAAATCTCCATGGTGTGTTATTTTCCCGGGGCTTATACTGACTATTTTGATCACGGGGCTTTATTTGTTGGGTGATGGAATGCGCGCGATATTTGACCCGCGTCAAACAGAGGTGTCATGATGGAAGAAAAGCTTTTGAGCATACAGGACCTCAGTGTGAAATTTCCCACAAAAACAGGGCCTGTATGCGCAGTGAACCATGTCAACTTCGATTTGTATCAAGGTGAGATTCTGGGTATTGTAGGAGAGAGCGGTTCTGGTAAATCGGTAACGATCAAATCTGTCATGCGTCTTCTTCCGCCGCCTCCTGCCGCGGTCATAACGGGAGATATCGTATTTGCAGGGAAAGACATTTTGCAAATGTCCCAAAATGAACTGTATAAAATGCGCGGTAAAGATATTTCAATGATTTTTCAGAACCCGATGTCTGCATTTGACCCAGTGATCCCTATTGGAAAACAAGTGGCTGAGCCTATTGAATTTCATGAACATATCCCGGAAAAAGAGCGTATACAACGAGTGGTTGAATTATTCAAAGAGGTAGGGATCAGTAATCCGGAATACCGTGTCAAACAGTACCCGCATGAGTTTTCGGGGGGGATGCTGCAGCGCGCCATGATTGCCAGCGGGCTTATTTGTTCGCCGCAAATTGTGTTGGCGGATGAGCCTACGACAGGGTTGGATGTAACCATACAGGCACAGATTGTACGCTTAGTCAAAAAATTGCAAAAGGCCAGAAAAACTTCATGGGTATGGATCACACATGATTTGAGCCTCCTGGCAAGCTTTGCAGACCGCATTCTTGTCATGTATGGAGGAAGCATTGTGGAGGAGGCGCTGGTCGAAGAACTTTATGGTTCGCCCATGCATCCTTATACGCAGGGAATGCTGGAGGCGGTTCCGTCTCATTTAAAAGAGGCACCTGAAATTTTATATTCAATTCCTGGGTTGCCGCCTGATCCAAAACATCTTCCGGCAGGGTGTGCCTTTTGTGAAAGATGCAGCAAATGCCAGCCCATTTGCCGGACAAAAATGCCTCGAATGAAAAATGTGGGCAACCGGCATTATGTTGCATGTTGGCAATATCAACAGACTGGAGACGAGATGGATGAGTGACTTTATAGAAGTGAAAGATTTGACTGTCCTTTTTCCAGTCAAAAAAGAGCTGTTCAAGCCAAGAAAATTTGTTCGTGCTGTGCATAATGTCAATTTGAACATTAAGCGGGGAAGTATTGTAGGGCTGGCTGGGGAATCTGGTTCTGGAAAGAGCACAACGGGGAAAGCCATCCTTCATTTAGTTGAACCTGTAAGCGGAAACATTATTATCAATGGATGCGATATTTTTGATTCGGCCTATGACATAAGAAAGCTTAGAAAAGAAAATCAGATTATATTTCAGGATTCTTTCTCGTCCTTGAACCCCCAAAAGACGATACGACAGTCTTTGGAAACTCCGATGAAAATCCATAAAATTGGGAAAAACGAGAAAGAAAGGGAAGTCATTATCGAAAAAACTCTAAATGATGTGGGGCTTTCTGCGGATGTTCTGATCAAATTTCCGCATGAATTTTCCGGCGGCCAGTTGCAACGCATCTGTATTGCACGTGCATTGCTTCTTTCCCCCTCCTTTCTTGTTTGCGATGAGGCAATCGCCGCTCTGGATGTTTCAATCCAATCACAAATTATCAATCTTTTTAAGCAATTGAAAGATGAATATGATCTGACTTATCTGTTCATATCACATAATTTGTCTGTGCTTAAATATCTTTGTGATGAAATAGGCATCATGTATCTTGGAGAAATTGTAGAGTATGCCCCTGCCGAGGTGTTGTTTTCTGCCCCGCAGCATCCTTATACCAAAGCACTGCTCAGTGCTATCCCGGTTCCGGATCCGCAAATGGAGAAGATGGATTCTCCGGAGAGCATCTTAGAAGGGGAGGTTCCAAACCCAATTGCGCCGCCTCCCGGGTGTTCGTTTTCTACGAGATGTCCATATGCATGTGAACATTGTAAAAAGGAAAGCCCTAAACGGTGTTTCGTTTCTGAAAATCACTATGTTTCCTGTCATAAGGCATTGGGAACGATGTGATAAATATCGGCTGAATTTTCGGTTGCAAACAGATATCCCGGTTTTCTATTTTCTATCAGGAGGTCATAAAAAATGGATAAATTAGAAAGGGTCCGGCGCTGCATTGCCGGCGAGCATTTGGATAGGCCGCCGTTCAGTATGTGGATGCACTTTCATATGAGAGACAGAAACCCGGTTACTTTGGCAGATGCCTGTCTGGAACTTCGAGACATGTATGATATGGATTTTCTGAAGATCACGCCGTCCGGTTTATACTTTGTGCAGGATTTTGGCGCTGCAATCCAATTTGGCAGGCAGGAATGGGAACATCCCAGGATGGTAAATAATCTGCTTCAGTCACAGAAGGATCTGGAGGCTCTGCCAGTCCTTAACCCGGAAACAGGCGCGCTGTCGCGCGAACTCACAGCCCAAAAAATCTTATGCAGCAAAAAAGGCAACAACAGCGCCCCGATTTTGATGACGCTTTTTACGCCGTTGACTGTCATTTGCAAATTGATAGGAAACGGGGATATCCCAGGAACTTTGAAATACTTTATAGAAACATGTCCCCAAGCTCTTCACGCGGCTTTACGGAAGATCCAGCGCATGGAAGAGGACTTTCTGGAACGCGCGTTCTTATGCGGCATAGACGGCATTTTTTTCGCCACGCAGGCGGCAAATTTTGAAACGCTGTCATCTGCAGACCAATACAAAGAATTTGGTGTGACATACGATTACCCTATCGCTGAGAAAATCCATAAAGCGGGCAAGCTGTGCCTGATGCATGTATGCATGAAAAAAGTGATGTTAGAACTTTTTCGGGATTATCCAATCGATATCATAAACTGGGATAACATATACAGCGGCGCTACTATTACACAGGCGCGAGAACTGCTTCCCGATAAAGTGCTGGCTGGCGGCATCGACATTTTCAAAATCATGAAGTATACCCCGGCTGAGGTGGAACAAATGGTTCAGCATGCTTTGGATGAGGCCGGCGGCAGCAGGTTTATCCTTTCGCCTACTTGCGTTCTGTTGGCTTCTACGCCATGTGAAAATTTGAAAGCGGTTTCCGATTATTTGAAATCCAAAGAAAGCGCATAGGATATATGGACAGGAGGGGGAACGTTCAAAAAAGAAACAGGGAAGCCCCGTGCTGAAAACTACAGAGGGGTGCCGCCAGAGTGAACGTATTTTGACCAAGGAGAAAGGAGGGAGGAAGTGAGCTTGTACGCTCAGCCCTGAGGAAACGAAAACACTCTTTTGGTGCCTGATGTTTTATCTGAGCCGCTGGCCGATTTTTATATGCGATTTTGAAAAAATTTGAAGGAGGAGAATATATTCATGATGAAAAAGACGTATAAGCTCGCTTGTATACTGCTCGCTTTGCTCTTGGCATTGACGGCATGCGGCACCGCGCCTTCCAGTTCTCAACCTGCCGCCTCTCCATCTACGGCGAATTCTACCGGCACATCGCAAGGCGGGATACTGAAAATTGCGGTGTCAGATGATTGGTCTACTTTTGACCCGTTTTTTCAGATCAGCTTGGCGAACCGGGTTTATAATCCGATGCTGTTTGAGACACTGATCCGCCTTGGAAACGGTAAATATGAGCCAGGTCTGGCAACGGAATGGAGCTTCAATGACGATTATACGCAGATCACCCTGAAGCTTCGGGAAAATGTAAAATTTCAGGATGGCAGTGACTTTACGGCAGAAGACGTTGTGTGGAATATAGAAAGAGCGAAAAACACAGAGGCCGGCTATCATATTACAGAGTATTTCAGTAATTGTGTGGAAGCTCAGGCAACAGACCCTCACACGGTCGTCATCACTTGGGCCAGTTCTGATTTCAAAATTGAGGATGCACTGTCAAGGCTGTATCTGATCTGCCCTGAAACGGCGGACGACGTGGCAACTCACCCAGTGGGCACAGGTCCGTTCGCTTTGGAGGAGTGGAGCCCGAGCGACCATGCCACGTTTGTGAAAAATGAATATTATTGGGATGAAGGGAAACCGTACTTGGACGGTGTTGAGCTCAGCATTATTACGGATGCACAAAGCCGTGCTATCAATCTGGTGTCGGGGAACGTGGACATCGTTGACAATATAAGCACGCAGGATATTGGAATGATTCTGGAAAACGATAACTTGTCTATAAAAGAAAACGTCCCGCCCGAATATAAAAATTTTTCTATGAATATAACCCGTGCGCCTTTTGACAATCAGCTTGTCCGCCAGGCTATTGCGCATGCGGTAGACCGTGAGGCGGTCCGTGATATGGTCTACGACGGCGAAGGCGATATCCGCTATCTCCCCATTGTGTCTACAAGCGAATTCTATCCGCAGGATTTGGAAGATTATTATCCGTATGATTTGGAAAAAGCAAAGGAATTGCTGGTGGAGGCCGGCTATCCGGACGGGTTTGAATTTACGCTGACAGTCAATATGGGCATTGATGGCTGCCTGGAACAGGCGCAGATTTTGCAATCTTCCCTGTCACAGATAGGCGTTACCGTTACGTTGGAACCTCTGGAGAGCGCAAGCTTTTTCCCGCGCCTTACAGACGGCGATTTTGATATGGTCAGCTTTGGCACCGGGGAACCGATTTTGGACCCTTCCGCCTATTTTGACGGGGCTGCAGTCGCCCGGACAACCAGAAACTTTTTCGGAATAGAAGAAGACACTTTCCCCGAATATACCCAGATGATCAAACAAGCGGCTTCCGAGATGGATAAAGACAAGCGAATTCAGCTTTACCATGACATCTTACAGATCATGGTGGAACAAAGCTGGACGATACCTGTGACGAGCACTGTAACAAAAGTGGGCGTCAATGAAAGTGTACAGGGGTTTGAGGTCGATAATACAGCTGGCGAATATCATCTTGAAGCGGTAAGCCTAGCTGAATAAATCAGCTTTGACGATCTGAGCGAAAGCAATGAAATTTGTATCAGGTCACGGATTCTGAATTTCATTGCTTTTCGCTTTTCTCAGATCTGCAAATCAGAAAAACAATCAGGCCGGGCCGAGTTCTCGCAGAATGTATGGGAACCGCGGAAGGCTGGAAACCGTTCAGAAAGAAGTTTCTAAAAAGGCCTCTGTGAGATGTTCCTCCATCTGCCTGTACGAAATCTTGACAGATGGAGGAGCATTACAGAGCCGTCATGAGAATTTGAAGAATCTGCTGTATGGATTGGAACCATATCTGAATAATGCAGGCAGAAAAAGGCTCTGCTGCGCTTGTACATGTTGTTCTATTTGAAATTTACGGGCAAAATGGAAGATACTTAGCACGATAAGCGCCCGTTTTGCCTTTCATATAAAATCCGAATGCCTTGAATTTTTTATTCGTTCGTATTGCGGCAGGATATGTACCGCCTCTTTGGCGATGTTGCGCTAAAATAAATTGGCATTTCCCATCTTTTTACTTTGTGTTTATTAGGAGAATTAGAAAAATGGAGAAAAGCGATAAACTCTATGCGAGGTATGTTCAAATTTTGAAAGAGGAACTTTTACCTGCGATGGGATGTACGGAACCAATTGCAGTTGCTTTTGCCGCAGCCAAGGCCAGAGAAATTCTAGGGACGCTGCCAGAACGCACTGTCGTGGAGGCGAGCGGTAATTTAATCAAAAATGTGAAAAGTGTTACGGTGCCAAACACGGATGGGATGAAAGGGATAGAGGCTGCTGTAGCGGCAGGGATGATCGCAGGCCGGGCGGAAAAGCGATTAGAAGTGATCAGCAAGGTGTCTGCATCGGAAAAACGAGCGATTGCCGCTTATGTGAAAGAGAAAGAGATCAAAGTCAGAATAGCCCAATCCGATTTGGTGTTCGATTTGGCTGTGACTGTTTTTTCCGGCTCGGATACAGCAAAAATAAGAATTGTGGATGAACATACCAATATCGTCCTGATAGAAAAGAATGACGAAAAAATTTTTGAAAAACGTCCGGCCGGCGAATACATGGAAGAAGAGACCAAAAAAGATATTCTGACGGTGGACCGTATTTTGGACTTTGCAAAAACGTGCGATTTGGAAGATGTAAAATCTGTTCTCAAAAGGCAGATACAATATAATTCCGCAATCGCGGAGGAAGGCCTAAAAAAACCTTGGGGCGCCAACATTGGCAGGCTCATTTGGGAATACAACGACCATACAGATGTGCGCGTCCGCGCGAAGGCGAAGGCGGCGGCAGGTTCGGATGCCCGCATGAGTGGATGCGAGATGCCGGCCGTTATTAATGCTGGAAGCGGCAATCAGGGAATCACTGTGACGCTTCCCGTTTTAGAATATGCAAAAGAACTGAAATCTACGAAAGAAGAGCTTTATCGCGCGCTGATTTTGGCAAACCTGTTGGGTTTACATCAAAAGGCAGGTATTGGCCGGTTGTCTGCTTATTGCGGCGCAGTAAGCGCTGGATGTGCCGCCGGTGCTGGCATCGCATTTTTAATGCATGAAAATGATACAGTAATCAAACATGTTATCGTAAATTGTCTGGCGATTACTTCCGGAATTATCTGCGATGGGGCAAAACCATCCTGTGCGGCTAAAATTGCGTCTTCTGTCGATGCAGCCTTGTTGGCGCTGGCGATGGCTCAACATAAACAGCAGTTCAGGGCTGGAGAAGGCATTGTAAAAAAAGGTGTCGAAAACACTATTTGCAGCGTAGGTAGGCTGGGAAAAAATGGGATGAGAGAGACAGACAAAGAGATATTGCGCATTATGACCGAAGCCTGATAGAAAAGTGGGCTGCCATGTCCTGAATCGCGAGAACAGCAAATATGCGAGAAATAAAATGAGAAGGGATATTCAACGGCCCGGCCTGCAAGCCTGTATGAATAGCTGATTTTAACGGGAAAAGGTGTTGACTATGAAAAATATTTCCAAATATCAAGGTGTGTTTCCCGCTTTTTACGCCTGCTATGACGATGACGGCAACGTAAGTACAGAGCGCGCTAGACAACTGGCTCGCCATCTGCTTGGCAAAGGTGTAAAAGGCGTTTATGTAAACGGGTCTTCTGGAGAAGGCATTTATCAGAGCGTGGACGAAAAAAAAGCTGTTCTGGAAGCAGTTATGAGTGAAGTAGAAGGGAAAATGACAGTGATAGCACATGTGGGCTGCAACAACACAACTGACAGTATGAAGCTGGCGGCCCATGCAGAGAGTGTAGGGGTCGATGCTATCGCGTCAATCCCCCCCATTTATTTTCATTTGCCTGAGTTTGCAATCGCGCAGTATTGGAACGATATATCTTCTGCTGCGCCCAATACAGATTTTGTCATTTACAATATTCCTCAGTTGGCCGGTGTGGCGCTTACTGTGTCTTTGTTTCGTGAAATGCTGAAGAATCCTCGGGTGGCTGCCGTGAAAAACAGCAGCATGCCTGTTCAGGATATTCAGATGTTCAAGATGGAGGGCGGAAAGGATTTTGTGATATTTAACGGCCCGGATGAACAGTTTATCGCAGGCCGCGCCATTGGTGCGGACGGCGGGATCGGCGGTACTTATGCAGTTATGCCTGAACTGTTCCTGAAGGCCGACGAATTGTTTGTTGACAACAAAATAAATGAGGCTCGTGAGATCCAGTATGCTATTGATGAGATCATCTATGGAATGTGCGCATGTAAGGGGAATATGTATGCAGTGATGAAGAAAATTTTAGAGATCAACGAAGGGCTTATTTTGGGAGGCGTCCGCAAGCCGATACCGGCGCTTTTCCCTGAAGACATACCTCAGGTGGAGAGGTGTGCGGCCATGATTAAAGCGGCAGTTGCCAAATTTTGTTGAACCGGCTGTGGCAAGAGTCTTTAGGCAGAAAGAAAACTGCCCTGTATACCATTTTTTTAAAAGAGGACGCTTCATGATGAAAAAGAAAGAACAATTGGAAGCCTACCAGAAGTGGGTAAGGCAGGAGTTGGCCCGCAGTGTTGATTTCTGGTTGAAAAATGGAATGGATCATGAATACGGCGGCATTTACACTTGCCTTGACCGCATGGGAAAGATATATTCTACGGATAAAAGCGTGTGGATGCAAGGCCGCTGTGGATGGACGTTCGCTTATTTGAGCCATGTTTATGGCGCGAGAGAAAAATGGATGGAAGCCAGCAGAAGCTGCCTTGATTTTATGGAAAAATATTGCATTAATAGAAAAGCGGGAAACCGCATGTATTTTACTGTGACTGCAGACGGCAAGCCCCTGCGCCAGCGCCGCTATTGTTTCAGCGAAAGCTTCTATTGTATTGCCAATGCAGAATACTATGGGCTCACCGGCGAGATGGAATGCCTGAAACGTGCCCGTTTTGCCTATGATTTGATTTATGAACTCAATCATGGCCTCATTCCGGACCCTGCCGGCATAGGGCCCAAAACGATTACAGAAACTCGCGCGAACCGCGCGCTGGCCGACCCCATGATTTTTTTGAATACTACGGCAATTATGCGGCGCTGCGACCCAGAGCGCCTGAAACTTTATAACGCGCGCGCAAGGGCATGCTGTGAGGAGATATTCCAATATCATTATAAACCTGAACTGGGCTGTACGCTAGAGAATGTAGGCCCTGATGGGGAACCTCAGATGGAACACACTGCCGGGCGGGTGGTGAACCCCGGGCATGATATCGAGTGTTCGTGGTTTGTGATGGAAGAGGCAAATTATACCGCGGATAAAAAACTGCACGCACTGGCGCAAAATATATTCGATCAGGCATTTGAAAAAGGCTGGGACGAAGAGTACGGAGGCCTTCTTTATTTTGTCGACTGCAAGGGCCTGCCTACTGAAGCTTATGAGCATGATATGAAGCTGTGGTGGCCGCATACAGAACTGCTGATCGCTTCCATGATGCTGTACCGCGACTTGGAAAATGAAAAATACCTTCAAATATTTGATACCACTTTGCGTTACTGTAAAAAAATGTTCAGCGACCCAGAATACGGCGAATGGTACGGTTATCTGCGTCGGGACGGCAAACCTACCATGCCCAGTACCAAGGGTTCTACTTTCAAAGGGCCTTTCCATCTTATCCGTATGCTGGTCATGGTCGATATTCTTATCAATGATATTTTGTCAGATAAAATGCGGCTGGACAAAAAAGCTCACCGCATGGCGTAAAGCTGCGGCGGGTCTGTGTGCAAAATATCTTTGGCCCATGGGCAAGTGCCCGCGGGCCTTTTTTGCACACGGGCGTGGAATGTGATAAAATGGCCTTGTACGGCGTGCGCGGCCAAAGCGCCGCGCGCCGGGAAAGGGGCCATAGCCATGTTTTTGATAGGCAACCATGTA
>OGRJ01001888.1_pt1 | contig 16251 bp, 18 predicted proteins | sample 1553411 | NCBI WGS metagenome assembly OGRJ01 (sample SAMEA2580084, study PRJEB22360) | human gut metagenome | biome: human gut; feature: human-associated habitat; material: faeces | place: Denmark | collected 2008/2010
TCAACCAGCGGCTGGATTTCGACGGCGTAGTGCTTACCAAACTCGACGGCGATACCCGCGGCGGCGCGGCGATTTCGATCCGTGCGGTGGTCAACAAACCGCTGAAATTCATCAGTTCGGGCGAAAAGATGGACGCGTTGCAGGTGTTTCATCCGGAACGTATGGCCGACCGTATTCTCGGCATGGGCGACATCGTGTCGCTGGTCGAACGGGCGCAGGAGCAGTACGACGAGGAGGAAGCCCGCAGGCTGAAGAAAAAGCTGGTCAAGGATCAGTTCAATTTCAACGACTTCCTGACGCAGATCACGCAGATCAAGAAGATGGGCAACCTGAAGGATCTGGCGTCGATGATTCCCGGCGTCGGCAAGGCGCTGAAAAACGTCGAGATCAACGACGACGTGTTCAAGCAGACCGAGGCGATTATTCATTCGATGACGCCGAAGGAGCGCGAGAATCCCGCGTTGATCAACGGCAGTCGCAAGCAGCGGATCGCGGCGGGCAGCGGGACGACCGTGCAGGAGGTGAACCGCCTGCTCAAACAGTTCGACGATACGCGCAAAATGATGAAGACCGTAGCCGGCGGTATGCCGCAAATGGCCAAGATGGCCGGACGGATGAAACGATAACGACTAAACACGTATACGATGCAGATAATAGACGGAAAAGAGGTGGCGGCCAGCCTGCGCCGGGAGATTGCGGCCGAAGTGGCGGCTTGGGTCGCCGGCGGGAAACGGACGCCGCATCTGGTGGCCATTCTGGTCGGCAACGACGGGGCGAGCCAGACGTATGTGGGACATAAAGAGAAGTGCTGCGGCGAGGTGGGGTTCCGTTCGACCGTGCTGCGGCTGCCGGAGGAGACGTCCGAAGAGACGTTGCTCGGCGAGATCGCCCGGCTGAACGCCGATCCGCAGGTGGACGGTTTCATCGTCCAGTTGCCGCTGCCGAAACATATCTCGGAACAACGGGTGATCGAAGCGATCGATCCGAAGAAGGATGTCGACGGTTTTCATCCGGTCAATACCGGGCGGATGATCTCCGGACTGCCGTCCTATCTGCCGGCCACGCCGGACGGGATTCTCGAATTGCTAAAATATTACGGGATCGAAACCGCCGGACGGCATTGCGTCGTGATCGGCCGCAGCAACATCGTCGGCCGTCCGATCGCCAACCTGCTGTCGCAGAAAGGCTGGGACTGTACGGTGACGCTGTGCCACAGCCGGACGAAAGATCTTAAAAAGGTGGTGCGCGGCGGCGACATCGTAATCGCGGCGCTCGGCAAGGCCGAATTCGTCACCGCAGACATGGTGAAAGACGGGGCGGTGGTCGTCGACGTAGGCATTACGCGCGTTCCGAGCGACAAGACCAAATCGGGCTGGAAGCTGCTCGGCGACGTCAAGTTCGACGAGGTGGCCCCGAAATGCAGTTACATTACGCCGGTTCCCGGCGGCGTCGGGCCGATGACGATCATCTCGTTGATGAAGAATACGCTGAAAGCCGCACGCAGGGAAGTTTACAAATAGATTGCGGCGGCAGGCGCCGTTCGATGCCGCCGCCGCGCGATCGTAAAAATCCCCTCCGGAATCCGGAGGGGATTTTTCGTGTTTCGACGGGCGTTTTCCCGGAAACCGGGTGGGCGCGTTGTTTTCCGTTTTGCCGAATCGGTCGTGGCCGTACCGGTGATCCGGCCGCTGTACCCCTCTTTTTGCTTGCAGCTGATGCCTACGGAGTAGTAACCGCCCACGAACGGTTGAAGGGTCGTCGCGCGTCCCAGCCGGAAATGGTAGGCGATCATCACAGGCAGTTGCAGGTACATCAGTTCGATCCTCGGGCGTATCTGCGAGGTGCCCGGAACGTCTTCGTAGGCGATATCCGGTTTGGCGCCTTTGTTCGAGAGATAGAGCCCCGTCTCCAGGTAGAGCGGATACCGGCGCGACAGCAGGATCCGGTCGGATACTCCCACGTGGAAACTCGACCGCGGGTCGGAGATTTTTTCCCCTTCCAGGTAGTTGCCCGTCATATCCGACAGGCTGTAACCGGCCCGTATGCCGAAGATATTCGTGCGGTACTGTTGCGCCGTGGCGACCGTGGCGAAGACCAGTAGCCCTTTAAAGAATGCCCTTTCAAGTTCCAGATTCTCGGTCGTCTTATGATTAGAGAGGTTCAATGCTACGTGATGATAACCGCACTGAACGCCTCCTACATTTATAGCGGGGCGTACTTTGTTCGTCGTAGGTTGCTACAATCAATACCGGCAGCGGAGCCAGTACCATTTTATTTCCATCCCATGAACATTCGAGTCGTTTCCGCGTCGTGGTGGTCGAAGAAGAGGCTCCTGCCCGTATCGAGCGTGGCGATGACTGCCATATCCTCGTCGGAAAGCGAAAAGTCGAAGATGTCGATATTCTGCCGCATCCGTTCGATATGGGTCGATTTGGGAATGATAATTACGCCGCGCTGGATAAGCCAGCGCAGGGCGACCTGAGCTACGCTTTTGCCGTATTTGCCGCCGATTCCGGCCAACAGCGGATTCGTAAAGAAACCGTTGCGACCTTCGGCGAACGGTCCCCACGACATGATGCGCGTACCGAACTCCTCCATGATTTTCTGCGGCTCGGTCTGTTGGTCGAATACGTGCGTTTCCACTTGATTTACCGCCGGCACGATCTCCACGTTGCTGGCCAGGTCGATAAAGTGGTCGGGATAGAAATTCGAAACGCCGATGGCACGTAGTTTACCATCCTTATATGCCTCTTCTAATGCGCGATATGCCCCGTAACGGTCGCAGAACGGCTGGTGCAGGAGCATCAGGTCGATATAGTCCGTTTGCAATTTACGCAGGCTCTCGTCGATGGAAGCTTTCGCTTTTTCATACCCGTAGTTCGATATCCACACTTTCGACACGAGGAAAATCTCCTTGCGGTCGATACCGCTTTTGCTGACGGCATTTCCTACGCCTTCTTCGTTGTGGTATGCCTGCGCCGTGTCGATCATCCGGTAACCCACTTTCAATGCATCGCTTACGCAACGTTCGCATTCGGCGGGCGATACCTGATAGACGCCGTAACCCATCTGCGGCATTTCGACGCCATTGTTCAATTTTACTGTGTCCATACGCTAATTATTTTGTTTTTACAGTTGTGTAAATGTAGGCATATTCACATATGTTGCCAGTATAAAAAATACGGTTTGGATTGCATTTTTTGCGGTAAATTACATTGAAATTCAATCGTCCAGGATCGGACGATACAAAAACCGAGATAAGTGTAGTTCCAACCGAATTTATTGTAATTACGGTTTGAGGTTCTTCTCTAACTTTGCAATGTCGAACATGGACAACGTGGTTAAAGACAAATAATTGAAATTCGCATTAGCTATATTTATGGGACAGAACCAAACAGTAAAAGACAATCGTATTACCGTAATCGATGCCCTGCGAGGATTCGCCTTACTCGGTGTGGTACTGGTACACATGCAGCAACATTACAGCATTTTTAATTTCGGTGCATTTACGCCAACCGAACCTGCTTTCCCTGTTTTAGACGAGTGGATCGGTTGGTTGACCCGCAACGTACTCATGGGACGTTTTATAAATATTTTCGCATTTCTTTTCGGTATGAGCTTTTTCATACAAATGGATCGTGCTGCGAGAAAAGGAGTGGATTTCAGACGGCGTTTTATCTGGCGTATGGTAATACTCTTTTTGATAGGCGTAGTCGGAAGCGCATTTTATTCGGGAGATATCCTATCGTTTTATGCCCTATTCGGATTGGTGTTGGTATTATTGTATCCATTGAAGACCAGAGTACTTGTCGTAGTCGCATCCTTGATTCTGATAGGCGCTCCTCGTTGGATATCTTTCGGTTACGATAAAATCGCGGCTCCTCGGGAAACGACCGTAGTTGCCAATGCCCCCGAAACGGAACGCGTGCGTGCCGAGCGTCCGCGCCAAATGGCCGACGTCGCACAAGAAACTCCGTCACTTGCCAATACCATCAAAAGCAACCTCACGGATGGTCGAATGCGGACATTAAATTACCAGTTCAATTGGGGCGGTCGTGGTTATCTGACTTTTGCCCTCTTTATTTTGGGACTCGTCGTCGGGCGTATCCGCTTTTTCGAGACGGTACACCTGCACACTCGCCGCAACATCTCACTATTCGTATCGTTTGCTGCCGGAGCGTGGGTTATCGGTCGAATGAACGGACTCCTGCCGCAAGAACATACCTCTTTCATGCAAGGTATTACCCCCTCTGCGACAGCGCTTTTCCGCATGACGTTGAACGATGTGAATATGGTTCTTTTCTCGGCAGCCATAACGATGGGATTCGTTATTCTGTATCACATGAAAGGTATAGGAAAATGCCTGAATCTATTGACTCCTTACGGGCGCATGGGACTTACAAATTACGAAGCGCAAGGCATTATAGGCTCCATCATATTCTCGCTTTGGGGTTTCGGCTCCATATTCGGCCGTTGGCATGCTACCGAATTATTTTGTTTGGGAATTGCATTTTATATAGTACAAGTCGTATTCAGTAGAATATGGCTCACTTATTTCAAATACGGCCCGCTGGAATGGTTCTGGCGTTCGGCGACCTATCTTAAATGGCAACCGTTTCGTAAATAATAGAAAATATGGAATACAGAACATTAGGATTGAGCGGGCTGAGGGTATCGGCCGTCGGGCTGGGCTGTATGGGCATGAGCCACGCCTACGGCGCTCCCGCCGACAAACGGGAAATGATGGAACTCCTTGCCGATGCCGTGGAAATGGGTTACACCTTCTTCGATACCGCCGAGGCGTATGGCACGGCCGACCGACCGCACGATAACGAAGAGTTGCTGGGCGAGGCCCTGCGTCCGTTCCGCGACCGTGTTGTCATCGCCACCAAATTCGGCATATCGTTCGACCGTCCCGAAGCAAGCGGCACGCACGCCGTGATCCCCGATTCGCGTCCGGCAGCCGTTCGTCGTTCGCTCGAAGGGTCTCTCCGCCGTTTGCACACCGACCGTATCGACCTCTATTACCAACACCGTATCGACCCGGCTATCGAACCGGAGGCGGTGGCGGAAGTAATGGCAGACCTTATCCGGGAGGGAAAAATCCTGCACTGGGGCATATCGGAAACGACCGAAGAATACCTGCGCCGCGCCCACCGTGTCTGTCCCGTAACGGCGATACAAAACCGCTACTCGATGATGGTCCGCCGACACGAAACGTTGTTTCCCGTACTCGAAGAGCTGGGCGTGGGGTTCGTCGCATTCTCGCCGCTTGCCAACGGATTGTTGAGCAACCGTTATACAGCCGAAACTACGTTTGACCCGACAACCGACTACCGTGCCTCGATGCCGCAATACCGCAGGGAAAGTTTTGTGAAGAACCGTCCGCTGTTCGCCCTGCTCGAACGGTTGGCGGACGAACACCGCGCCACCGCCTCGCAGATCTCGCTGGCATGGATGATGAACAAACGTTCGTGGATCGTTCCCATTCCCGGAACGCGTTGCCTCTGTCGCCTGAAAGAGAACATAGGCGCAACGGATATACGCTTGTCTGCGGAAGAGGTACGGGCCATCGACGCCGAACTCGATACGATCGAAATGAGCGAGGTGTTCGGAGGTTCACCCATTATAGAGAAACCAAAAACAGAAGGAGAATAATGAAAAAAGTATGTATCTGCGTGCTGAGCATGGCGAGCCTGCTGTCCGGCACATTAAACGCACAGGAAACTATGAAAAAGAACAAAGCATTCGCTGCGGCCGATATGTCGAATTTCGAGAGCCACAACAGCAACCCGTGGGGTTTGGTCTATGCCGACGCCATTACGGAGAACAAAGCGGGAGCGGTAAATATTCATCCCATTACTTACGACCTGAACGGCCTGAAAATCGCCGCCAACGTCTATACTCCTGCGGGCTACGATCCGGCGAAAAGTTATCCGGCCCTCGTCGTGGCGCATCCGAACGGAGGCGTTAAAGAACAAGTAGCAGGACTTTACAGCCAGCGCATGGCTGAACAGGGTTATATCTGTCTGGCATTCGACGCCGCCTATCAGGGAGCCAGCGAGGGCGAACCGCGCAACGCGGACAAGCCGGCCAACCGCATCGAGGACATCCGCCGGGCCGCCGACATCCTACTGCAATATCCGGGCGTAGACCCGCAGCGGGTGGGTATCCTCGGCATCTGCGGCGGTGGCGGCTACACGCTGAAAGCCGCGCAGACCGACAAACGGTTCAAAGCGGTGGCTACACTCAGCATGTTCAACACGGGACTGGTACGCCGTAACGGGTTTCTCGACTCACAGATAAATAGCGTGCAGGAAAGACTCGCCGATGCCTGCGCTGCCCGCCAAAAAGAAGCCGAAAGCGGCGAAATCGAATACGTCGGCGATATGAGCGGCGTGACGCCGGAACAGGCGGCCGCATTGCCTTTCGACCTCTACCGCGACGGCTACGAATATTACCTGCAAAGCCATGCGCATCCCAACTCCACGTTCCGTTACACCAAGAGCAGTCTGATCGACCTGATGGCGTTCGATGCCAGCGAGGGAATGTATCTGATCGAACAACCTTTGCTGATGATTGCCGGCAGCATCGCCGATACGTTTTACATGACCGAGCAATGTTACAGCAAGGCGACCGGCACGCAGCACAAAGAACTGTTCCTTATCCCCGGTGCGACGCATATCAAGACCTACTATGTACCGGAATATGTGAATCAAGCAGTGGGCAAACTGACGGAATTTTTCGGTAAAAACCTTGGATTATCGGAACGGATATGAAAACGAAATTGATGACACTGTTTGCCGCTCTACTGCTTTGTGCAGGGACGAATGCTCAGTCCGTCGCCACGAACGGAAGAACGACAAAAACGCTTGTCGCCTATTTCAGTTGGGGCGGCAATACGCAGCACGTTGCCGAACGCATCGCTTCGCTCACCGGCGGTACGCTGTTTCGCATCGAACCCGAAAAACCGTATCCCGCCGAATACAAGCCTTGTACCGAGGTAGCGAAAGCCGAAAAGGAAGCCGACGCCCGCCCGGCCATCAAATCGAAAGTGGAGAGTTGGGAACAATACGATACCGTATTCATCGGTTGTCCCGTTTGGTGGTGGACGGCCCCGATGATTATCAATACGTTCGCGGAGAGCTACGACTTCCGCGGGAAAACCGTCGTGCCGTTCTGCACCTATGCTGCCACCTACCGCGATGAAACGCTGGCGCGGATCAGGGAGTTGACCCCTGCCGCCGAACACCTGAAAGGATTCGGAACCACCGGAAAGGATACAAACGGAGTGGAAAGTTGGTTGCGGACGATTAATGTCATACGATAATCCGTCGGATAGTGTTAAAAACAGCAGGACTTGCAGTCGTGGTTCGCACGATTGCAAGTTCATTTCGGATTTATTTCTATTTTTGTATTTGAGGATAAACGGATAGGGCATGGAAGATCAGAAAGATATAATCGTCGCAGACAGGCTCGGCATCGTGAGGACGGATTGCGAGAAGGAGTATCTGGCTCATTTGCTCTGTCTGGGAGGAACGTGCCGTTATCGTTTCAACGGACGGCCTTTTGAACTGCACGCCGGAGACGTATCCATCGTACGTAAACGGAAAATGTTGGAGAAAATAGAACCGTCGGACGATTTCCGGTGTAAAATAATCTATGCGACTCCTGGTTTCATAAATTTGTGTACGCCGCAGAGCAATTACGGAATAAAAGGTTCGTTGGCGCTCTTTCTCAATCCCGTCATGCACCTTACTCCCGAGCAACAAATCGTGTGTCGCCGCGATTTCGACTTGCTGGAGCTACGCATCAAAGATACGGAGCACCGGTTCTACCGCGAGGTATTGATTAATGCTATGCAGGCGGCTATCCTCGACTTTTTCGATTTCCATGCCCGCATCTATGGCGAAAGCGACATCTCCACGCAGAACGCTTCCGTTATGAGCCGTTTCCTTAAGATGCTGGAAGAAGGAACGTACCGCGAGCACCGGGAAGTGACCTATTACGCCGACCGTCTGTGCGTTACATCCAAATATCTGTCGGAAGTGTCGAAAAAGGTAAGCGGGTATGCCGCCAACTACTGGATCAACCGTTATACGATACTCGACATTACCCGTCTGCTACGCGACAAATCATTGACGTTCGTCCAGATTTCCGATATGTTCGGCTTCTCGTCGCCCGCCTATTTCAGCCGCTACGTGCAGCAACATCTGGGTATGAAACCTACGGATTACAGGGAATAGTTATGGCATCGGATTATCTGTCTAATTTTTACGCAGTTGCAAAACAGTTGACGATTCCCCCGAAAACCATATTATTGGAAGAGGGTAAAGTTGCGGATAAACTCTATTTGATCCGTAAGGGTTGTCTGCGGCTGTTTTTCTATAACGACGGGAAAGACATTACTTTCCAATTCTTTTTTGAGGGGGATTTTGTCGCTTCGTTTGATAGCCTATATAAGCGCACGCCGAGCCTTTTCTACTTAGAGAGCATTGAGCCTGCCGAAGTCGCTGCGATAAAAAGGAATGATTTTTACGCCATTATCAAAGACGACCCACGGTGGAGGCAAGCGTATGAAGAAAAGCTCATCGACCGGTTTCACTCCTATCAGCAACTATTCCTGTCGCGGATAAAAAATACGCCGCAACAACGATATGAAGAATTGCTCAAGGAATACCCGAATATCATTCAGCGGGTTCCGCAACATTACATAGCCTCTTATCTCGGCATTACCCCCGTCTCCCTGTCCCGTATCAGAAATCGCCGTTAGGCTTCGATCTTTACAATTGTTATCGTCTGCATCCGATCGGAGTGGCGACCTTTGTCACATAGTATGAATCGGAAACAGATGAAAAAGATTTTTGTAATAGATTGGGGTCTAATTTTCACATTCGTTCTGTCTGCATGTTCGGGAATAGGATTACATATTGCCGGACACGGGAATGCCCACGAGGTGTGGCATAATTGGGCCGTATTTCACGTTTTAACAAGTTTTTTGTTCCTTATAACTGTAATATTCCATATAATTACACATTGGAGTTGGTATAGAGGAGTTGTAAAAAACGGGATAGGCAGAAAAAGCAGAGTTACGATGGCGCTATCTATCGTATTTTTATTCGTATCCGTTACGGGAATTGTTTTGCTTAATATTAATGGGGCGAACTCTCGAATAGGATTATGGCATTATAGGGTTGGAATTATCACATCGGTCCTTTCCATCGGACATGTCTTTAAACGCATTCCTGCCTTACGCAACTCTTTGAGAAGATAATTCAGGATAGACGGTGTCGCTTAATCGGAAAAAACTGCAGTTTTTTCCGATTTTTTTGTATCGACCGGTTTCGGGCTTCCCGCTATTTTTGCGAGTAGTAGGAACTTAACATCGGAAAGATATGAAATCAATAGCCATTATGGTATTTATGTTTCTGACCTTAACGGTCGGAGCAAAAGCGCAAGAGAATCAGAGAATATTTACAGCCGAAGAACAGGCGATAGTTGATTTATCGAACAGTAAGTGGGAATGGATGGCAGAGAAGAACGTGGAGAAGCTGGCGGAACTGTTTCACGAAAACTCGCAGTTCGTCCACATGGGCGGCTATTGGGGCAAACAGGAAGAGCTGAACACCATCCGCACGGGTGGCATCTGGTACAAGAAAACCGAGATACACGACGTACAGGTGAAGTTTGCGGCCGGAACGGCTACCGTTTACAGCCGGATTCATCTGCACTCGGTAGTCGGCGGCAACGCCGTGCGCTTTCCGTTTATCGTTACGGAGGTATATGTAATGGAGAACGGCAAGTGGCAGCTATCTACGCTTGCCTTTACACGGACATTAGGAGAATAATCAAACAAAAAACGGATATGAGAATTAAGAATTTATTTTTAACAGCTATGTTATCCATATCATCGGTTATAATTTATGCGCAAACTGCGGAAACCTTCCGGCAGCCTTATCCGCTCGGCGAAAAAATATCCCCGAACCCCAATTTTACGGGCGAAGTATGGCTTGCACCTTTGACCGAAAAGGAAGAATTGAACGTCCCGATGGCAAATGTAACCTTCGAACCTGGTTGCCGCAACAGTTGGCACTCGCACAAAGCCGGCCAGTTGTTGATAGCCACCGCAGGCATCGGTTACTATCAGGAAAAAGGAGAGCCCGCCCGTCGGTTGTTTCCGGGCGACATCGTGGAAATAGCGCCGGATGTCGAGCATTGGCATGGGGCCGCACCGGACAGTTGGTTCGCCCATATAGCCATTACCGCCAATCCTCAAACCAACGCGGCGGCATGGCTCGAACCGGTAAGTGACGAAGAGTACCGTAAGGCCACGACTGAAGCGGAAAGCCGCTATACCGAAGCGAACGAGGTGCTGACCGTCCGTGAGCAAGCCATCGTCGCAGTGGCATCTTATACGGGTAAAGGAGATTTGGAGCACCTGAAGCCGGCTTTTACGCAGGCATTGGAAACCGGTATGACCATTAACGAAATAAACGAAGTGTTGATTCACGCCTACGCCTATTGCGGGTTTCCGCGCAGCCTGCGGGCGATTCAGACTTTTATGCAGGTAGTGGACGAACGGAAAGCGGCCGGAATAAACGACCCGGTCGGTCGGGAAGCATCCGCAGTCAAGGACGACAGAAGTCGCTACGAGCGGGGACGCGACGTGCTTGCCGAAATATCGGGTACGCCGGCCGATGCTCCGAAAGCAGGATATGCCGTATTCGCCCCTACTATCGAGCGTTTTCTAAAAGAACATTTGTTTACCGATCTTTTCGAGCGAGACTTGCTGACCTGCCGGGAACGTGAACTCGCTACGGTGTCCATCCTTGCAGGAGTGAGCGGCGTGGAACCGATGGCTGTCGGCCACATGTCTATTTGCCTGCATCTCGGTATTACGCCCGAACAACTCTCGGCATTGCTGAACATCGTTGAAATGAATCTCGGTAAGAACTATTCGGAACCGCTTCGCAAAGTGTTGAATCAAATAACGGAAAAGAAATGAAGAAGATAATTTTATCGGTATTGTTGCTGTCAGTTACAGCAATAGCCGGAGCGCAAGAACCTGTTGCAATAGTCAAACAAGGTCACTTCTCGGTAGGAGGTACAACCACACAGCGGCCGGGAGCATACGACAACCGTAAATTCGTCGGTTGGGTGGAGCAGGAAGAGACCGGCCAGAGTTATCGCGCCGACCACGCCTTCGTGGATTTCCAGATACCTGTCAATGCGAAAAAGCTGCCGTTAGTCTATGTGCACGGCTACGGAGGCTCAGGCGTTTGCTGGCAGATGACCCCCGACGGACGGGAAGGCTTTGCTACGTTGATGCTACGCCGTGGCTGGAGCAGCTATGTGGCGGATCTTCCGGGCAGGGGGCGTGCCGGACGCACATCCGCAACAACGACGGTAAAGCCCGTCACCGACGAGATGTTCTGGTTCGATATTTGGCGCATCGGCATTTGGCCGAATTATAACGAGGGCGTGCAATTCCCGAAAGATTCCGTGTCGCTTTCTCAATTTTTCCGTGAAATGACGCCCGATTTGAGCGACCACAAAGAGGATGTACCTGCCCTCGGTGCATTGGCTGACCGTATCGGCGACCATATTCTCGTCACCCACTCGGCGGGCGGTTTTCCCGGCTGGATGTCTGCCATGCAAAATCCACAGGTCAAGGCGGTCGTTTCGTATGAGCCGGGCGGATTCGTGTTCCCCGAAAGAGAAGTCCCGGAACGTATCGACGGGCTGACGGGAGGCGTAGCCGGAACGCCAGTTCCGACGGAACAGTTCGAGCGGCTCACGGAAATCCCTGTCGTCCTCTATTTCGGCGACTATATTCCCGAAACGCCGTCCGAGAATCTCGGCGATGAGAACTGGCGCGTGCGGCTCCAAATGGCCCGCAAGTTCGTGGAAACGATCAATCGACACGGAGGCAATGCAACGTTGGTGGAATTACCCAAAATCGGTATACATGGCAATACGCATTTTCTGATGCAAGATCTGAATAATGACGAATTGGCCGATTTACTCAATAGATGGCTGCAAGAGCAATTGCTGGCACAATGACTTGTATTATAGTCATATATTATATAGAGTATAAAAACTACGGTGTCCGGAAGTTCTCCGACACTATCGGCGGTTTTGTGTCCCACAAAACCTATACTTGCTCCCCGGACGCATTCAGACATCGGCTGCCGTGCGTGCCACAGGACAGAACCAACGTTTTCCCACACAAGCAAGCTGATTCATCCGAAAAAAAAGCTTATGCCCCAAGTTCCCGTTTTAACCATACCGTCATTACAGGATCGGGAATGATAACTTGACGTTTTTCGATCTCGATAAGCTCTTTTTTTACCAACGCCCGTTTTACGATGCTGACATTGGCCGACGAGCCGAGTTGGTATTTACGTAGTACCTCCTGTGTGGTAAATTCACTATGAACCCCGTCTAAAATGGCTCGCAGGAAATTCATCTGATAGGTCGTAAGGCTCTCGGTCTGCTTCTCGAACAGCGGCGTGTTCTGGTCGATAATATCCTGATACGCTTCCTCGAAATCCCGTTCCGTAGCGATTTTGTCCGTATGAACCCATACCAGCCATGCCAACTGCTGCACATACGAAGAGTGATTGTCTACCCTTTGACAAATCTTTTCGGCCAGCTCTTTCGAGATCTGTTTGCCCGTAGCCTCGAAACGTCCGCAGATGTAGTCGATCCAATCCGTCGTTCCTATTTTCTGTAAATAAATGGCATCGCCGAACTTGTAAAACGGCAGGCTCTTTTTCTCGAACAGTTCGTTCATCAAATGTTTTTTGCTGCCGAACAGACAATAAAACACCGATTTTTGCAACTGCCATACGGAACGCAGCCGTTTCTGGAATGTCTTGGAATCCTTGAACTCGGCTATCTGTTGGAACTCGTCGATGCAGACGACGATATTGCAACCTTTCTTCTGCGCTATCTTTTCGGGGAGCTGCAGGATTTCATCACTATCGTTGCTCTTGGGATCTATTTCGAGCGATATGGAAAAATCTGTCATCGGATCTGCACCCATCGAGATTTTGGGGCTGATACGGGAAAGAAACAGTTTGATATTCTCCAGCCATTCGTCCACCTTCGAGGATGTTTGTTTGAGAACGGCGGAAGCAAAGGCATCGTAAAAATCCCGGTCGCTACGGCATGAGAAAATATCGAGATAAACGATTTTCAGTTTGTCGGACTGTGCCAGACGACAAGCTTTTTGCACCAAAGATGTTTTACCCCAGCGACGGGACGAAATCAGCACCGTATTTACACCATGTCGGAAATTCAACAGCAGGCGTTCCGTTTCTTTCTCACGGTCGGTAAAGTTATCGCCCGATGTCGCAATGCCGAATATAAAAGGTTTGTTCTCCATAATCTTTAATTGTTGTTCCGCACAAAAGTAAGTAATATATTTATTACTAACAACATTATTAGTAATAAAATTATTAGGAGCACAAGGATTTAGATCGAAACTCGTTTTTAGCTGTTGTCGCAATACGTCAATTTGTATAATTACGGTTGGACACTTATCGGCAATTCGCATCGTTGCAGGTATTATTAGTCATTTGCCAAAGCTATTTTTGTTCGGGCTTGCCCGTCTGCCACGGAACTAAGGGAGTGGGGAGCAAATACCCCGACCGACATTCGTCGTCGAGAGAATTGCCATGCAATCTGCAAGCAGAGGCAAAAGGCTTATCCAATACAAAGCGAATAGCGAAGTGGAAAACAAATATGCCAACCGGTGCTACGATTGACATAATAGTATTAAAGCGAAAAGGGGGAATAAAAAGGTTTGAAGTGTCAAACAAGCGGCAGAGACTAAAACATTCATGCTTTCCATGTTAGCAAAATGCCGTGATAACACGAAAAACAATTTAATTTAGTACGTTAGCCTCTATATATGCTAAAGTAAAGTAAAGTAAACTAAATTAAATAAGTAGGTAGGCATTTGCCTGCCTGTACGGTTATGGCTTTATGAAAATGATTACCATTGCAGAGGAACACGAAAAACTTGCTTTTCTCTTTTGGCTGCAATGATCATTCGACGATACGACGTTCAAACAGGCGGGGTAAAAATGGTATCGAAAACGGATGAAGGATGTCGAGAGTAGAAGTAAGTGCAAGGTAAGAAACGCAATGAAAATAAAAAATCGGAAAATGGCTTTAATTGACAATTTTGTTTTTCCTGTGTTCCGCGCCCAAAAGAACAGAACAGACATCTAACTTATCCACAAGCAATTAACCACCACATCTATAAGACTATCCAGGTCTCCGGCGCCGGAATCTGCTTGCGATCATAAAGGGCATCTTCAAAATGAAAACGATACATACCGTCTCCCCCCCTTTTGGTAGTACCGATCGGTAAAAGCATTTAAATCCCATGAATTATTAGGATACCGAATATTCGCAGACGGGGTCACGTTCGCTGTGCACCGAGAAATATCCGTTAACCAATTCCTGATAGAATTGTTTAAGCCCCTGCAGTCCAAGCGGACTGTTGCTGAAAAATAACACCTCCCGACCGGTCTGTACGGCATGTATCGGCAATTCCGTTATCGGACAGTTGCGATAGGCCTGCCGGAATGCCTTTTGTTCATTCACGAAGTCAACATAGTCAAACGGATCGTCCACTTGCGGATGTTGTTGATTCATCACGTATGCAATTTTCGAATCCCGGCTCCGGGCATACATGGCATCGCGCAATCCGACGTGACATTTAGGCCCGGTACCATTTTCACGAACATCCGGCAGCAATTTTTCCCAGATGTACTGCTCATGAGACATCGTTTCCGGGGATGGAACTTCTTTCATGGAGGGAAAACGGTATTGCTCGATCAGTAGGTCAAGGATATAAGCACATACAACGGATTATACGGCTTGCACATGGGACTGTCGGAAGGACTGGCCGGTATCGGTCTCGCCCTGATGGCCGCCGTATCCGGCCGGGAACCCGATTGGGACGAATGCTTAATGATGAGTTGATATATTCCACTAACCGAATAAAGTCATGATTACGCGAACCGACATTATCAATTATCTGATCTGGAAACAGGGATACCGCTCGTACCTCGAGATCGGGCTCGACGATCCGGAACCGAATTTCACGAAAATCCGGTGCGAACTCAAAGAATCGGTCGATCCTTACGATCCGTCGAGCAACTTCTGTGCGGCATGGACGCAGGAAGACCTCAACCGGTTTCTCCCCTACCTGACTTACCGGATGACTTCGGACGATTTCTTTGCCGCTTATCCGGATAAAAAGTACGATATCGTATTACCTCGAAGCGCAAGCCGACCGCGATATCCGTAATTCGCTGATGCACCTGAACGAAGGCGGAGTCGTCGTGATCCACGATTGCCTGCCCGACTGCGAAGCCTCCCAAAACGAAGATCATCCCGACGGTTCATGGGTGGGCACGGTCTGAAAATCGATGGTAAAGTACACGCGACACACGCACTGCGACGTGAAAGTGATCGAAACGGACTGGGGCGTGGGCCTAATCGAATACACCGATAATCTCGACTTTCAGATTCCGGAGAAGCTGGATATCGAATACGATGTGTGCAGTAAGAAGAGGTATGGATTCTTACATATCTACACGGACAATCTGCATATGGTGTTTAAATGATAAATCAGAGGATTCCGAAAATCTGTAAAAGAGTAGGAAAACTATCTAATCTTTATGCCTTATAAGAAAACTTATATTGAAAAAAGAAGTCATAGCGAGGATCGAGCACGACGAAATGAATCAATTGAGAAGAGGAGCAGAAACTTATTTAGAATTCCAATGGTCGTGGAGGAATTTCTGATTCTGTTTGCAATCAGACTTGCGGCGTAACCTGTGGAGATAATAAAACTTGTCTCGTTTCATGCAATGGCACATGCGACGGCAGCTGCAATTACACATGAGGAAATACATGCCCTGAGACTTGTCATTACACATGTAAAGATTCCTGTCAAAATTATTGGATAAAAATCAATTAGAGCACGTAAAATTTATTTTGATTGAAATTGTATTAAACGGGGTCGCAAATGCGGCTTCGTTTTCGTTTCTCCAATCACATGGTCAGTCCTTCGAGGCACAGGAATCAGATTCATTGATATGAATGCCTTCCATTTAAATTACGCTGCAATTTTTGAATCAGATATTAATATCTTAACTCTATTTCATCTTGTCGATTTAACATTTGAGGATTGAAATGCCAGAAGTCGCCGACTTTTTCAGGGAAAGA
>OGRJ01001893.1_pt1 | contig 16223 bp, 13 predicted proteins | sample 1553411 | NCBI WGS metagenome assembly OGRJ01 (sample SAMEA2580084, study PRJEB22360) | human gut metagenome | biome: human gut; feature: human-associated habitat; material: faeces | place: Denmark | collected 2008/2010
AAAACACCATATTTAATGATTCAAAAAGGTGCGGATTTTGGTATTCAGGCTATAAGTGCGCCCATTTTTAGAAGCATTTGTCTGAAAACTTATTAAGTTTTGTCATTTTTCAATTCTAAATCTGGGCATCATTCTACAAAATAAAAAATAAGAAAAGAGTGGTGCAAAATGAATATCAAAAAACAACTTCGCAATTTATATCTTTATGAAATTATAAGTGGATTTCAAATTGTAGACGCAGTGTGGGTTTTATTTTTTCTGGAAAGAGGGTTTTCGATTGCTCAGGCAGGAGTGGCAGAGGGGTTCTTTCATGTGATAAGCATGTGCTGTGAAATTCCAAGCGGTATGCTCTCAGATATGATCGGGCGGCGGAAAACTCTGATTTTATCAGGAATTGTCTCGGCAGCAGGCTCATTCTGTATGATCGCTACAGACTGTTTCTGGGTGATTTTAATCGCTATGGGGCTGAACGCCTTCAGCTATAATCTTGTGTCAGGAACGCGGGAAGCGCTTACATACGACAGTCTCCTGGAAGGTGGGGCGGAGGAGCGGTACTTGAAAGTTTCTTCCATACAGGAAAACATTTATCTGGGAATTTTTGCAATGACAAATCTGCTCAGTGTGGTAACAGTGGCGCTCGGGTATCGCAAAGCGTATTTTATTTCTATAGTGCAGGGGATTTTAAGTTCTTTTGTGGCTATGCGCCTTTCAGAAGTAAATGTGGGAAGGGAAAATAAGAAAGAAAAGCTGACCTGCGCAGACATAAGAAGAGAAATCATATTGTATACAGGGCAAAGCCTCAGATTTCTGAAAAATAATCTGCCCGTCTGCAGACGTATGATGCTTGGCGGAATTGTGGCAGCCGGGTGTTATGTGGTAAATATGATGATGCAGGAACATCTTGTATCCTGCGGGCTGAAAGCGGGCTGGATTGGCATTCCGCTTTTATGCATTTCACTTTTCAGTATGGCAGGAGCAGTTTTCGCGGGGAAAACGGAGCAGGTGCAGTTAAAGAAATTAATGTTTGCGGGAAGTCTGGCAGCAGGTTTTTTTATCGCGTTAAGCAGCAGCCCTGCAGTTGTAGTTTCCGTATTTGCGGCAGGTATGGCTCACGGAGCGGAGGAAGTTTTGATGCTTCGGATAGAAAGTGAAAATCAGAAGGTGTTTTCCAGTGAAATACGTGCTACAATGGTATCAGTAAGCAGTATGATGTACAGTATTTTTATGGTGATTTTAAGTCCGCTTACCGGGTGGGCAGTAGAAAGATTGTCAATAGAGACAGCTTTTGCAGGTCTTGGGATTCTTGTGGCAGGCGTGGGAATGATTTTGTGCTGGAAACCCGAATCCAGTGTTGACAAACACTCCCGAAAACTATAATCTAAGGTTGGTACTATACTTATGGAGGAACTATAATTCATGAACAGAATATTTTTAGCGAAAAACAGAGAGCGCATTCTTGCGCAGTATGAAGAACTGAAAAAAGCCCTTCCGGAGCGTATGGCGGAAGTGGATAAGAAAATTTCTGAATGGGAGGAAAATACAGCTCTGGCATGTAAATATATGTACATTACAATGCCGTACAGCGACATTGCAAACTATGAGCCGGAGATTTTTAAGGATTATGGAGAAAACGCAGTATGGCTGTGGGAAAACAGAGAAGACGTAAAAGAGCTTCCGGAGGAAATCTTCTTAAACTACGTGCTTTACTGCCGCGTAAATGAAGAAGAAATAGCGCCGTGCCGTACCTTTTTCCGTGAGCAGATGGGCGAGCGTGTTCTTTCCCTTCACGGAAAAGCGGCAGCTCTCGAAGTAAACTACTGGTGCGCAGAGGAAGCAACATACCACTGCACAGACGAGAGAACACTTTCTGCGATCACCGTATACAGAAGAGGAAACGGAAGATGCGGCGAGGAGTCCGTATTTACGGTAAATGCAATGCGAAGTGTGGGAATCCCGGCAAGACAGGTATACGCGCCGAGATGGTCTCACTGTGACGATAACCATGCCTGGGTGGAGGTGTGGTGCGAGGGAGACTGGTATTTCCTGGGAGCTTGCGAGCCTCTTCCTATCTTAAATAAGGGCTGGTTTACAAACGCTTCCTCACGTGCCATGATGGTACATTCCAGATGCTTTGATACAACAGGATTTGATGAGGAAAACATTGACCGCGAGGGAATGGTAGCTGTCTTTAACGAACTGAAACGATATGCAGCTGTAAAGAAAATCCAGGTTCAGGTTGTGGACGGAGAGAAAAATCCGGTTTCCGGAGCGAAAGTATACTTCGAGGTTCTTAACTATTCCGAGTTTTCTCCTGTGGCAGAAGCAAAAACAGATGAAAACGGATCTGTTTCCCTTACAACAGGTCTTGGAAGTCTTCATATCATGGCTGTATACGGCGATAAGTGTGCAGAAACATATATGGATACAAGAAACAGCGATACCTGCGTAGTTTCCTTTGCGGAAACAGAAGTGCGTGAGACATGGCAGGAAATGGATATGATCGCGCCGGTAGATACGCCTGTAAACACAGATACACCAACTGAGGAGCAGACAAGAATCGGAAATATCCGTCTTGATGAGGCAGCGGCAAAACGTCTGAAAAAGACAGAAAACTGGGAAAATCCGGAAAAGGCTGTGTTCCTTGGAAAAGAGGATCACAAAGAGCTGAGAAAAGAAATGCTTGCTGCACTCACAGAAAAAGACCAGACTGATTTCGTGAGCAGTGTTCTGGAAGAACATCTTGCACTTGCTCTTCCTTATGAAAACACAACAGATCATGAGACATTTGTAAAATATATCCTGAATCCGAGAGTAAGAAATGAGATCCTCAAGCCGTACAGAAAAGAAATCCAGGAGGCGTTTACAGAAGAAGAGAAAGATCTTTTTGTGAAAGAGCCGAAAAAACTGTGGGAAGCAGTAGACAGACGTTTCTCTTCCTGTGCAGATAAGGAGAGAAGCAGCATTATCACAACTCCGGCAGGCTGTCTCCGCACAGGAATTGCGAGCCCGCTTTCCAAAAAAATCTTCTTTGTGGCAGCAGCAAGAACTCTTGGTATCCCGGCAAGACTGAATCCGAGAGACGATGCAATGGAATATATGGAAAATGGAAGCTTTGTGGCTGTTCTTCCTGAGAGTGAGAAAAACTGCCGTCTTGTATTAAAGGGCGGAGAGGGAACCGTATGGAAATACTTCCTGAACTGGTCTATCGCAAGATTTGTGGACGGACGTTTTGTATCTCTTCAGCTTGAAGATGCAAAATGGGAGGACGGAAAACTGGCTCTCGGTCTTGATGCGGGACAGTACCGTATCCTTACTTCCAATCGTCTTCCGAACGGAAATATTTTTGCAAACCGTTATTATGTGGACATTGCAGTGGGAGAAGAAAAAGAGGCAGAGCTTGTTCTGCGCCATGCTGACCTTGAGGATATGCTGGAAAACATTGATATTCCGGATTTTGAGCTTTGCAAAAACGAGCCGTCCGAAGATGTGGAAAAAGTCAAAGCGTCTGTTCTTACAGAAAAAGGAAAACACATTTTCATGTTCCTGGAAGAAAGCCGCGAGCCAACAGAGCATATTTTAAATGAGATGATCGAGCAGAAGGAAGCATTTGAGAAGCTTGGCGATACTGTGATCTTTGTCGTTCGCACAGAGGCTGCGTTAAAAGATCCGAACATCGCAAGAGCGCTTCGCACCTTCCCGGAGATTCAGGTGTACTACGACAGTTTCAAGACTCTTATTGAGACACTTGGAAGACGTATGTATGTAGACCATGAAAAACTTCCTCTGATTATTGTGACAGACGGAAAGTTAAATGGGATTTATGCGACAAGCGGTTATAATGTAGGAACAGGAGATATGCTTCTGCGTCTTATGTAATGAATGAATAACAAAGGGAGATGGCTGACAGGCCATCTCTTTTTTGATCAGTCCTGGATGAGTGAATTTATGAAATATGACAAATGTCCGCTATATACGGACGCACCCGCAGAAAGACTGCTAATGCATAGTTTTATAAAATAATGAGAAATTATAAAAAAGCGAAAAGTTGTCAGATAATGGGGGGGGGTAACATTGCATAATTAAAAGCAAAAAATGGATTGCATTTTATGTGGAAAAATGATAATATATATTCATGAGAACTGAAGAAAGTGCAAAATAAACACAGGACATATGTCCGTAACAGAAAGATACTTATTTTTGCACAAACAAATTCTAGGAGGACCATGTATATGAAAAAAAGACTCACATGCATAGTGTCAGTTGCACTTGCCGCTACTATGGTAGTCAGCTCCGCAGCTCCTGTCTATGCAAAGAAAAAGAAAAAGGAAGTAAAATTAACAGAGGCTGGAACTTATCCAATCGTTCCGGAAGGGGAAGAGCTTACCTTAACCTGCTTCACTATGACAATGCCTAACGTTGAGAATCTGGAGACAAACGATTTCACAAAGTATCTGGAAGACTTAACAGGTGTTCATATTGAATGGGTAACAGCAGGTCGTGATGACTGGGAAGAAAAACTGAACATGATGTTATCCTCCGGCGACTATCCGGATATGCTTCTTGGCGTTTCTCCAGACCTGGCTAAATTCGGTGTAAAAGAGCAGATCATCGTTCCGATGGACGAGTATCTTAATGAAGATCTTATGCCAAACTACATGAAAATGTACGGCGATCAGTTAGATTTAAGCCGTGAGACAGACGGACAGATTTATTCTCTTATTGCTGAGAACGACTGTTACCACTGCTCTTATGGACGTAAAATGTGGATCAACACAAAACATCTGGAAGAGATGGGCGTGGAAATGCCGACTACTACAGATGAGTTCCTGGAAGTATGTAAGAAATTTAAAGAGTACAAACCGGACGGTGTTGCTGTTGCAGGTACTGCTCCTGGAAAAGGCTGGTATTCTGAATTTGAGAACTTCCTGATGGGTTCCTTTATTCTTCCTCCAAGCAGCTCCTATACATTAAGTGTACGTGATAAAACTGCTGTAACATGGGACGGAGAAATGGTATGTGTTGCAACAGACGACCGCTACAGAGAATTCCTGAAATACGCAAATACTCTGTACAACGAAGGCGCTCTCTATGATGGTAACTTTACTCAGACAGCAGAGCAGATGAAATCTCTCATCAACCAGGAAGGTGCTCCTGTACTTGCGTTTACATCAGGAACAATTTCCGATATGATCGATGTTACATCTAATCCGGAGCTTTACGCTCAGTATGAGGCAATGTCTCCTCTGAAAGGACCAGATGGAACACAGCTTACAACATATTTCAAATATTTATCTATTTCTGACGGAAACTTCTGTATCACAGATACATGCAAGAACCCGGAAGCAGCTATGCGCTGGGTAGACTTCTTCTACAGCGAAACAGGTGACCTTTGCTCCCAGTATGGTCCGGAAGAAGGAAAAGACTGGGTTCTCAATCCGGAAGGTGAGTTTGGTCTGAACGGCGAGCCTGCGAAATATGAAATCCTCAACAAATATTCTGCAGAGACACAGAACCATGACTGGCAGGATATTGGTATCCGTGTAGCTCCGGCTGAATACAGATTAGGCGCTGCAACTCCTCAGGACGTTGATGTTAAGAGCGCAGACGGTCTGGAGAAACTGTTATATGACGCATCAGAGCAGAAATACGCTCCATACGGACAGACAGAAGAAAACTCTGACCTTGACGTAGTACCGAGACTGAAACTTACAAGTGAAGAGACTTCCAGCATTTCTACTGTAGCAGTAGAAATCGAGAAGCTCATCGACGAAGCTTCCACAGCATACATTGTCGGAACAAGAGACATCAACGATGATAAAGACTGGGAATCCTTCAAAGACGCTCTTGATAAAGCAGGTCTGAAAGACTTACTTGAAGTTTATCAGACAGCTTACGACAGACAGATGAAATAATTAAAAACAGACGAAAGATTCTGGGATGACCGGATCAGTTTCTGATTCGGTCATCTTTATTCTGAGAAAAGGAGGGGCAGAAAGTGAGTAAAAAATCAAAAGCGGTTACCCCTGTAAAAAATAAAGGGAATAAGATCAAATCATCAAACTGGCAGTTCTGGCTTATTATAGCTCTGCCATGTATTTATGCACTTATGTTCGCTTATGTGCCTATGGCAGGTATCCTGATGGCATTTGAAGACTTCAGCCCGAGAAAAGGATTTTTTGGAAGCGACTGGGTAGGACTTGATCACTTTATCCGATTCCTGACATCTACTTCCAGTGTGCAGGTTATTAAAAATACATTTATTTTAGGTGCGTACAACATTCTTGTAACTTTCCCGATACCGATCATTCTGGCTGTTGCCATCAATGAGGTGCAGGCGAAATTCTTCAAGAAGAGCGTGCAGATGATCACATATGCACCGTACTTTATTTCTATCGTTGTACTTGTTGGTATGCTCATGCAGATGACAGACCTTCGTACAGGTGTATTTAACGTATTATTACAGAAAATAGGTATAGACCCAATCAACTTCTTCGGAGATGCGGATCTGTTCCGCCATCTTTATGTATGGAGCGGCGTATGGCAGACAGCAGGATATTCGGCAATCATATACATTGCGGCTCTGGCAGGCGTAAATCCGGAGTTGAAAGAAGCGGCAGTTATGGACGGTGCAACACGTCTTCAGAGAATTATCCACGTAGACCTTCCGTGCATTATGCCGACTATCGTTATCATGCTGATCATGAGTTGTGGAAATATTGTAAATATTGGTTTCGATAAAGTATATCTGATGCAGAATACCATGAATGCAAGCGTTTCCGAGGTTATTTCCACCTTCGTTTATAAAGTAGGTATTACAAACGCAGATTATGGCTTCTCTACAGCGGCTGGTCTGTTTCAGTCTGTCGTAAGCCTTGTGCTCCTTGTTTCTGTAAACAAGATAAGCAAGAAGGTTACGGAAAACAGCTTGTGGTAGGAGGTAAGCATATGAATACAAAATTTAAAAATTCCAGTACGGGAGATAAGGTATTTATTATTCTCGTGTACGTGCTTCTTTCAGCAGTTATGTTGATTGTACTGTATCCTCTGATTTATATTATTTCTGCCTCTTTTTCAGATCCGCAGGCTGTAGTCAGCGGTAAAGTAATACTGTGGCCGGTAGACGTTACTTTAAGAGGATATAAAGCAGTATTTAAGAACCCGAAAATTCTTACAGGTTTCATGAACTCCTTCTTCTACATGGGTGTGGGAACTGTTGTAAACCTGATTATGACAATGCTCTGTGCTTACCCTCTTTCCAGAAAAGAGTTTACAGCAAGAAACAAGATTGCGGCATTGTTCGTATTTACCATGTATTTCTCCGGTGGTCTTATGCCATCTTACATGATTGTAAGCAAACTTGGACTTATCAATACACGCTGGGCAATGATCATTCCAAGCGCTATGTCCACTTACAACATGATCATTGCACGTACTTATATGGTAAACTCCATTCCGGACGAGCTGTATGAGGCAGCCCAGATCGACGGCTGCTCACCGTTTAAGTATCTCTTAAAGGTTATTGTGCCGCTGAGTAAACCAATCCTTGCGGTACTGGCTCTTTACTATGGTATTGCGAAATGGAACAACTACTTTGATGCGATGCTGTACTTAAATGATGCAAGTATGCAGCCTCTTACGATTGTATTAAGAGAAATCCTGATCCAGAACCAGATTGACCCAACCATGCTGACCGATGCTTCGGCGCTCTCAAAATTACAGGGTATGACGGAGCTTCTGAAATATGCGGTTATCGTAGTTGCATCTGTTCCTGTACTTGCTATTTACCCATTCGTTCAGAAATACTTTGTAAAAGGTGTTGCGATCGGTGCGGTTAAAGGATGATACGAAAAAAAATAATGCTGTCTGCGCTGCTGTTTCCGGTGCTTTTAGCAGGTGTATATAAGAAAGTGCCGGCAGCGGAGAAAGCGGACCTGGTTGTTTTCCAGGAGCTTGAAAGTGAAGAGAGCAGAGAGACTTATGAAGAGATTCTTACAGAGTATACAGAAGAAACCGGGACAAAAATCCGATTGGAGACATATTCCTCTTCCGATTACAGGAAAGAGCTTGAGGCTGCCTTTGCAGAAGGGAATGAGCCGGACGTATATACAGGAAGCCTTGCGGATATGACGAAAGATTTTAATGACGGGCAGCTTCACAATTTTCTTTATCTTTACGATGAAGAAAATCCGTATGATCCGGGAGAAAGCTGGAGCAGCAGTCTGCCCGTTCCCGTAAAAGATAAAATGTATCTTTCCAATAAAGAGATACCAGGTTATCCTTCTTCTTTTGAGACAGTGAGGATTCTCTGTAATAAGGAACTTTTTGATTCTGCCCATGTGGAAATTCCACAGACATGGGCAGAATTTTTAGAATCCTGTAAAAAACTTACGGATTCCGGGATTACGCCTCTTGCCTTTCCGGGCAGCTCATACAGGGAACCTGCATGGCAGTGGTTTTTAAATTCACTTGGAAATCAGACTGCGGGAAATCTGCCGGATTCTCTTGATGTCAACGAGAGAGATAAAGGTTATGTGGAATTGAACGAATTTTGCAAGGGAGTTGAGGAGGGGGATATAGATTTTCAGAAGGAATTTCTTTCCCCTTACAGACGATTTCAGGAGCTTTCCTCATTTTGGGGAGAAGACTTTGAAAATATGACCCAGGACGAAGCGCTTGAAGCGTTTCAAAAAGGGGAGGCGGCTATGGTGCTGACAGAAGGCAGTTCTATAAAAGAGATGGAAGCTGTCACAGAAGGAAACCTTTTGGCAGAAGCCATTCCTGTGCCTGTTGTCACGAAAGAGACGGACGAAAACGCCGCAGAAGAGTCAGTTTTATGTTATGTTCAGCCGGAGATGATTTACGGGATAAATTCTTCCCTTAAAAAAGAGGGTGAGAAGCTGGATATAGCTGCAGACTTCGTGCAGTATATGACCTCAGAGGAAGTGCAGAGCCGCCTTGCAAAAGAACTTTATCTTCTTCCTTCCAATAAGAATGCAGCTCTTCCTGAAATTCTTGAAGGCTTTGCCATATCAGAAGGAGGAGCGCGCATTCCCTTTTTCGCGGGAATGAATGAGGAGCATGCAAAGGCTGTCTGGGAGCTTTTGAAAAAATATATTTCCGGGGACCTTTCCGAGACAGAGTTTTCAGAAAAGCTTCAGAAATCCTATGAGACAGAAGAAAAAGAAATAAAAGAATTAAACGGCTGGAATATTACAAACAACTATGGTATGCCCAAAACAGGCGAGTGTACCATGTGCGCGCCGTAAAAAAGAACTGTCCTGACCGGGGAAAAACCGGGCAGGGCAGTTCTTTTTGCCTTTGCTATTTTTCGTAAAGGGTGAGAAATTCCTCTCCTGTATAAGAGGCGTAAATCTTTCCGTTTATCACTTCAAGTATGACAGGCACTTCTGTTACTTTTGCTTCATCGAGAAGGGCATACATTTCGTCCGGGCGTTCTTCCCTGTCCTGACTTGTGCTGTAATACAAAACAGAAATCTTTTCTTCTTTTATAATAGTTTGAAGCTTTGGGGAAAATGCTTCGCAGTCCGGGCAGTCGTCCCTTCCCACATAAATAAAAACAGTATCTTTCTCTGATTTTCCGTGAATGGAGTCGTCAAATTCTTCCAGAGAGATCGTTGTAAATCCATACGGATCCTTTTTGGCGTCTGCATCTTTCTGCCTGTAAAAAAAGATGCCCGCAATAAAGGCAATAACTGCCAGAAGAATAAGAAGACCCAGGGTGAAAGCTTTTTTTGAAAGTTTTTTCATAACCGTTTCCTTTCAATCGTTTGATAAGTTTACCTTAACACAAAAACGGGGACAGGGCAATGCAATTTTGAAAGGCAGAATTTTATTTATCTTTAACGAAAAAAAGATTGCGAAGCCTGGTGGAATTTGTGTAAAATAAAAGAGAAATATATAGAAAAAAGAGGAAGAAAATATGAAATGGAAACTTACGAAACAGGAGAGAAACTGGGTGCTTTACGATGTGGGAAATTCGGCTTTTACCCTTCTGATCGCGACCATTCTGCCGATTTATTTTAATTATCTTGCAGATAAGGGCGGTTTAAGCGATGTGGAATATCTGGCATACTGGGGCTATGCGGCGTCAGTGGTGACCCTTCTGGTAGCTCTTCTCGGTCCTGTTATTGGAACTCTGGCAGATACGGAAGGATATAAAAAGCCTATTTTTATTGCGTTTATTCTTGTGGGAACGGCTGCCTGCGTCTGTCTTGGAATAGCGGAAAACTGGCTTTTGTTTCTTGTTATTTTTATTATTGCAAAGGTGGGATATTCGGGAAGCCTTATTTTTTATGATTCCATGCTTTCTGATGTGACTACAAAAGAAAGAATGGACGATGTGTCTTCAAGAGGATATGCCTGGGGATATATCGGAAGCTGCCTTCCTTTTATTATCTGTCTTTTCGTTGTACTTGGGGCAGGAAATCTGGGACTTTCTATGGAAAAGGCAATGGGAATTGCCTTTGTGATCATCAGCGTCTGGTGGATTTTGTTTTCCCTGCCGCTTCTGAAAACTTACAGACAGAAATATTACATAAAAAAGAAAAAGAATGCAGTTGCAGACAGTTTTAAAAGGATATGGAGCACTCTGAAAAACGCAGGGAATGAGAAGAAGATTTTATTTTTTCTGATCGCTTTTTTCTTTTATATTGACGGCGTGTACACGATCATTGACATGGCAACTGCCTATGGTTCTGCCCTGGGACTTGACAGTACCGGTCTTCTTCTGGCTCTCCTTGTCACGCAGATCGTAGCCTTTCCTTTTGCCATTTTATTCGGAAGACTGGCGCAGAAATATCCCGTGGAAAAACTGATTACTTTTTGTGTGAGCGCTTATTTTGGCATTGCCGTGTTTGCCATGTTCCTTCACAGCCAGTGGCAGTTCTGGGTTCTCGCAGTTCTGGTGGGAATGTTCCAGGGAGGCGTGCAGGCTCTTTCCAGATCTTATTTTACGAAGATCATACCTCCGGAACAGTCCGGAGAATATTTTGGGATTCTCGATATTTGCGGAAAAGGAGCTTCCTTTGTGGGAACAACGATTGTAAGTGTTGTCTCTCAGGTTACGGGAAATATGAATCTTGGAGTGGGAATGATCGCGGTTCTTTTTGTAGTGGGACTTTTCTTTTTCAGAAAAGCCGCCACAACAAATGTATAAGAAAATAGAAATGGATTGGGCGGAGATTATTCTCCGCCCAATTTACTTGCGATAAACCAGCCTAAAGCAAACGTAATGACGCCTGTTCCTATCATAAGGACAGAAATGCCGCTCCAGTCTGTTTTCATTAAAATGGCAACGGGAGAAGCAAGGATCAGTCCGATGATTCCGTAATATGCGTGAACTTCTGCTTTTGCAAAAATAAATTCTATCAGTTTTGCAATTAAAAAAATCCCGATCACAACGCCGATTCCAAAGGGGATTAAAACACCCATGCCTGCTGCAAGACCAGCCATATCAAACTGGATCAGCGCATCGACAAAGTCGTTGATCGTCTTTAAAATAGTATCGTAATATCCGAGGAGCATCAGCATCATGGAACCGCTGACACCGGGGACTACCATAGTTGCGGCAGCAATAATTCCAACGCTGAACAGTTTGATGACATTGATAAGACCAAAGCTTACATCTGCGCTGTTTCCGCCTGTTTCTCCCAGAAGCGCCATTAAAATAACAATACCGAAGAAAATCAGAAACGGGATTATTTTATCTACGGTCACAGTGTGGCCTTTTACTTTTTTGAAGATAAATGGAAGGCTTCCTGCAATCAGTCCGCAAAATGCAAGGTTTGTGGGAATTGGATATGAGGTAAGTAAAAACTCAAACAGTCTTGAAAGAGCAACAATGGCAATTCCGGCTCCTGCAAAAACAGGGATCAGTAACTTAAGGCTTTCTTTAAATTCGCTTTTCAGATGTGTAATGGCATGGATCAGTTTGTCGTATAAGCCCATAGCGACCATCATAGTTCCGCCGCTTACGCCCGGAATAATATTGGCAATTCCGACAACCATACCCTGAAGGATTTGTTTAATCATTTTTACGCCTTTCTTTTTATATTTCTTTTTGTTTCTCTGTTGGATACAGCAATAGTAACTACTCTCAGAAATTTATCATACTTTCAGGCAGGGTGCAAGTATTTTGAGGGATTTATTTTGTCCCGTTGTGGACAGAAGGGAAAAAGTGTGTTAAAATAAAAAGACAGAGTCAAATAATACATTCTGATTTCAAGGCGCTCATGTCGCTTCAGACAGTTTACCCGGTTACATTAATTTTTTAATTACATTAAGATATATGTTTTTTGAGAAAAAAGAAGTATGGATAGCAGAGGATTATAAAATGATGAGAGAAAAGTATGAATCATTGTCACTTGCAACTTTAAAGGACCTTGCAAAGGCAAGAAAACTGAAAGGTGTTTCCACGTTGAGGAAACCGGAATTGATAGAAAGAATGCTTCAGGAAGATGAGAAGCAGGGAGCAGCAGTCTCCGGTGGAGCAGCAATCCGGGAATCAGAGAGAGAAGAGAGAAAAGATACGGAAAAGACAGAAGGAAGAACAGAGGAGAGAACATTGGAAAGAACTGCAGAGAGAGAAACTGCGGGAGAGGATCGGGAGACAGGAGAAGGACAGACAAGAGAGTACGTAAGACCGCGCCCGTCAGAGGGAATCCAGCAGCTTGACAGCGGAGAGAAGGCAAACGGTATCCTGGAGGTTCTTCCTGACGGATATGGATTTATCCGCTGTGCCAATTATCTTCCGGGAGAGAACGATGTGTACGTTGCGCCTTCTCAAATCCGCCGTTTTAATTTAAAGACAGGCGATATTATCCAGGGAAATACAAGGATCAAAACGCAGGGAGAAAAATTCAGCGCTCTTTTGTATGTGACTTCCATTAACGGCTTTCACCCAAGCGAAGGACAGAGAAGATACAATTTTGAGGATATGACCCCGATTTTCCCGAATGAGCGTCTGAGAATGGAACGTCCGGGTGGAACAACTGCCATGAGAATCGTGGATCTGATAAGTCCGATCGGAAAAGGGCAGAGAGGCATGATCGTATCTCCGCCGAAAGCCGGTAAGACGACACTTTTAAAAGATGTGGCAAAATCCATTCTCCGCAACAACAGAGATATGCATCTGATCATTCTTCTCATTGACGAGCGTCCGGAAGAAGTGACCGATATTCGTGAGGCAATCCAGGGCCCGAATGTGGAAGTTATTTACTCTACCTTTGATGAACAGCCGGAGCATCATAAACGCGTGTCGGAAATGGTAATAGAAAGAGCGAGACGTCTTGTGGAGCACAAAAAAGACGTAACCATTCTTCTTGATTCTATCACGCGTCTTGCGAGAGCTTATAACCTTGTAATACCGCCAAGCGGCAGAACACTTTCCGGCGGTCTTGACCCCGCAGCCCTTCATATGCCGAAGCGTTTCTTTGGCGCTGCCCGGAATATGCGCGAGGGAGGAAGTCTTACGATCCTTGCAACTGCGCTTGTAGATACAGGAAGCAAGATGGACGATGTGATTTACGAGGAGTTTAAGGGAACAGGCAACATGGAGCTTGTTCTTGACAGAAAGCTCCAGGAAAAACGCGTATTTCCTGCCATTGATATTCAGAAATCAGGAACAAGGCGGGAAGATCTTCTTCTTTCTTCCGAGGAGCAGGAGGCAGTGTACAATATGCGCAAAGCCTTAAACGGAATGAAGGCAGAGGACGCAGTAGAGCAGATTTTAAATATGTTTGCCCGTACAAAGAATAACGATGAATTTGTGCAGATGGCAAAAAAACAGAAATTTTTATAAATATCTTGCATTTGCTCTATGTATGTGATATAATCAAAAAGCTGTTTAATAGAGAAATTCGTCAAGTAATACGAATAAATAGAAGGTATATAGAGAGGTGAAAATCATGAGAGAAGGAATCCATCCAAACTACCATCAGGCAACTGTAACCTGTAACTGCGGAAACACATTTACAACAGGTTCTACAAAAGAGGACATCCACGTAGAAATCTGCTCCAAATGCCATCCGTTCTACACAGGACAGCAGAAGGCTGCTCAGGCTCGCGGACGTATCGATAAGTTCAACAGAAAATATGGTCTGAACAAATAATTAAAGAATATTACAGTGAGAAGGTTGAGGTTGGGAAATCTCAACCTTTCTTTGTATCAGGAGAAAAAATATGAAACCATCAAATATTGGCGGACAGGCAGTTATGGAAGGCATTATGATGCGCCATAAAGATAAGTATTCCATAGCGGTGCGCCGTCCGGACAACGAAATAGAGCTGAAGGTGGAAGACTATAAATGTATCTTCGGCAATGCAAAAATCTGGAGAAAACCGCTGATCCGCGGTGTGGTAAGCTTTGTGGACTCTCTTGTCGTGGGCATGAAATGCCTGATGTATTCTGCAGAAATCGCAGGAGATGAGGAGGACGAGGAGGAAGCAAAGAAAACGGCGCATCTTTCAGAAGATGAGAAGGAGAAGAAAAAAGCAAGAGAAGATAAAATGTTTAAGCTGCTTCTTTATGCGACAGTGGCGCTTTCCATTGTCATCTCCATTGCGGCTTTTATGCTTCTTCCTTATGTGCTTGCAAGCCTTCTTCGCAAAGTAGGAGCAACAGAAGTGATCGTTACGATAGCAGAAGCGTTTGTGAAGCTTGCGTTATTTATGGGCTATATGATTCTGATTTCCAGAATGAAGGACATTCAGAGAACTTTTATGTACCACGGAGCAGAGCATAAGTGTATCAACTGTGTAGAACACGGTCTGCCCCTTACTGTGGAAAATGTAATGAAAAGCTCAAGACAGCACAGACGCTGCGGAACAAGCTTTTTGTTCCTTGTAATGATCGTAAGTATTTTTCTTCATTTTATTTTTGTACTTGTGCCGTTTTACTGGGTGCGTCTTTTCGGAAGAATCCTTATGGTTCCTGTTGTGGCAGGCATTTCTTTTGAGATGATCCAGTGGGCAGGAAGAACCGACAGTAAGCTTGCAGATATTTTGAGCAAACCGGGACTTGCCATGCAGAAGCTGACAACAAAGGAGCCGACAGAAGATATGGCGGAGGTTGCCATCAAGGCAGTGGAGGCAGTGTTTGACTGGAGAACTTATCTGAAAGAAGAATTTGGCGTGGACGTTTCAGAAGACAAGTCTTCGGAGGCGGAAGCATGAGAGGGGAAACCTGGGAAGCGCTTTTAAAAGAAGGACAGGAAATCCTGGAAGCTGCCGGGATTGAGGAAGCCGGGCTGGACGCCTGGCTCCTTCTGGAATATGAGAGCGGAAAAAACAGAGCTTACTATTTTGCCCACAGCAAAGAAGAGGCGGAAGAAGGAATCAAAGCTCCTTATATGGAGAAAATCAGAAAACGGGCGCAGCACATTCCCCTTCAGCATTTAACACACCAGGGTTATTTTATGGGATATGAGTTTTTTGTAGATGAAAATGTTCTTGTGCCAAGACAGGATACGGAAATCCTTGTGGAGGAGGCGCTCTCTCTTATAAAAGATACGGAGTCCCCGCAGATTCTTGATATGTGCACCGGTTCGGGCTGTATTCTTTTAAGTCTTCTTCTTGAGAGGGAGGACGCAAAAGGGACAGGAGCAGACCTTTCCGAAAAAGCGCTTTCTGTGGCAGAAAAAAACAGGGAGACGTACTGTCTGGAAACGCGGGCGGAGCTTATAAAAAGCGATTTGTTCCAAAACGCATATTTTGAGGCGAAAAAAGAAAGCTTTGATATGATCGTTTCCAATCCGCCTTATATTCCTACAGAGGAAATCGAAAAGCTTCAGGCGGAGGTTCGTTTCCACGACCCTTTTATGGCGCTTGACGGAAAAGAGGACGGGCTGTATTTTTACAGGAAAATCGCAGAAAACGCCGGAAACTATTTAAAACCGGGCGGCTTTCTTGTCTGTGAGATCGGGTGCAGTCAGGGTGAAGATGTAAAGGAAATGTTTGAAAGCTGCGGTTTTTCAGAGGTAAAAGTAATAAAAGATCTGGCAGGACTTGACCGCGTAGTGCGGGGAAAACTGTCCTGATATTGTAAAAATATATAAACACAGAGGAAACCGGGAGGAAAATCATGTTTGATAAATTAGACGATTTGCTAATCCGATTTGAGGAAGTTTTAAATGAGCTGGGAGAGCCTGGAGTTACAGATAACCAGGAACACTTTCAGCGTCTTATGAAAGAACAGAGCGATCTGC
>OGRJ01001930.1_pt1 | contig 16027 bp, 14 predicted proteins | sample 1553411 | NCBI WGS metagenome assembly OGRJ01 (sample SAMEA2580084, study PRJEB22360) | human gut metagenome | biome: human gut; feature: human-associated habitat; material: faeces | place: Denmark | collected 2008/2010
GCCGGTGTAGACACAGTGAATCCGGTCTCTTTCCGGGTCAAACAGGCAGGCCACCTCTTCCATGGAGGGGATGCTGTTGAGCACAGTCTCGATCTCACCCAGCTCGATGCGGTACCCCATGTGCTTGATCTGGCCGTCCTGTCGGGTCAGGAAGGTGAACAGCCCCCCTTCGTCCATCACCGCCAGGTCGCCGGTTCGGTAGACGAGATCGGGGTAGTTGGGGTTGCGGGGGTCCTGGATAAAAGCCGACCGGGTCTTGTCCCACTGGCCAAAATATCCCTTGGCCAGACCGATGCCCCGGACGCAGAGCTCCCCCGGCTGTCCCGGGGGCACGGGCTGGAGGTGCTCATCCAGGAGAAAGACCTCTTTGTTGGCGCAGGCCCGGCCGATGGGAATTCTCTCGTCGTCGGCGAATTCCCGCTGGATGGGGTACCAGGTACAGTCCACAGTGACTTCCGTGGGGCCGTACAGGTTGGTGTACTGCACCGCCGGCAGGGCGGCCCGCCAGCGGTTGAGCTGCTTGGCCTGAAGGGCCTCTCCACCCAGAATGACAGTACGCAGGTGGGAGGGAACCTTTTTCTCCAGCACGCCGGAGTTGGCCACCAGATGGAAAGCGGAGGTGGCCCACACCAGGGCGGTGACCTTCTTTTCCTCCAGGAAATCCATGAGGAGGGTGGGGAAGAGGAAATCCTTCTTGGGAATGATGTGGGTGGTGGCCCCGCATTTCAGCGTCAGATAGATGTCCTTTACGGACAGGTCAAAGTAGAAGGGGGCCTGATTGCCCATCACGTCCTGGTGGGTAAACTGACAGGCGTCGGCCATCCACTCGGTGAAGTCAATGACGCTGCGGTGGGCGATGACGATCCCCTTGGGGGTGCCGGTGGAGCCGGAGGTGAAAATAGCGTACACCGGGTCGATGTCCAGCACCCGCCCCCGGCGGGCATCCAGCAGGGCGTCCTGGGGGGGATGGGCAAATCCCTCCTCCGCACACAGCACCGGGCACAGGTCCGCCAGGGCCTGGGCCAGGGTCTCCTCCCCGGCGGGGTAGACCAGCGCGGCAGGGGAGAGGGTCTCCAGAATCCCCCGCAGCCGGGGCAGAGGCATTTGAAGGTCCAGGGGGACATAGAAATGTCCGGCTTCCAACACCCCAAAGAAGGCGGCCAGGTTGGCTGCGGTGTGGTTGACCAGCACCGCCACGGGCCGGTTGTGCTGGGGACCCAGATCGGCCAACGCGGTGCCCAGGCCCCGGGCGCAGGCCCGCAGCTGGCCGAAGGTGAAGGAACGGGCTTCATCGGCAAAAGCCAATTTATGGGGGAACCGGGCGGCCGAGGAGTCCAAATAGTCTAAAACGTTTTTCTGCAACATCTCAGGAGCCTCCCAAAAGGAGAACAACCGTTCTGGGATGAAAACGATCTACCAGAAGGTGTTCAGACTGAATTGCTTTTAAGACATCATATCATACCATATTCTACACAAAAGCGCAAGAACCTTCCCCTCCGGGTCCCGGAGGGGAAGGAAAGAGAAGGCTATTTCCTCCCATACAGAAGGCCCACGTCAGAGAGCATCCACGGGGCCTGCACATAGCGGGGGATAAAACCCTGCCGCTCCACATGGGGGATGTAATGGAGCTCCTGCACCCCTGCCTGCCGAAGCTGGGACAAAAAGTCCGTCATGTCTCCGTACAAGGATTCCTTCTCAAAGAGGTCCTGGAAGGCGAAGCAGCCCCCTTTCTTGACCACCCGCAGGGCTTCCCGTACCACCTCACGCTTGTCCGGCTGGGTGCGGACCTCATGGAAGACAAAGTTGCTGACGGCGGCCTCGAAGGTTTCGTCGGGGAAGGCCAGGTGGGCGGCGTCCCCCTTTTGGAAGCGAACCCGGTGGGAGACCCCTTCGGCGGCGGCGTTCTGCTGGCGGAACTGCTCTGCGCGGAAGGCTACATTCTTCCCCGCTGAGAGAATTCATCTCTCAAAGCACGGACCAGATTGATATTCTGTTACGAAAGCATTTCTTCAGAAATCAATCTGGTCCGTGCTTTTTTACGTTTTTGTTATCTGGAAAGGAGTCTTTATGAAAACACCTGTGTTCACTGGCACCTGTACCGCTTTGATTACCCCCTTTCAGGCCTCTGGTTCCATCGACTATGCCGCCTTTGCCCGGCAGATGGACCGTCAGCTGGAATCCGGCGTGGACGCGCTGTGTGTCTGCGGCACCACAGGGGAAAGTTCCACCCTCACTGTGCAGGAACATGTCCATCTGGTGGATTACTGCGTGTCCCACGTAGCGGGCCGGTGCAAAGTGGTTGCCGGCTCCGGCAGCAACGACACCGCCGCCGCGCTCTATCTCTGTCAGCATGCCCAGGAATCCGGCGCAGACGCTCTTCTTCTGGTCACCCCCTATTATAATAAAACCACGCAAACCGGCCTGATCCACCACTATGAATATCTGGCAGACAAAACAGACCTGCCCGTCATCCTCTACAACGTGCCCTCCCGTACCGGACTGTCCTTTACCGCAGAGACCTACCGTATTTTAAGCCAGCATCCCCGAATCAACGGCACCAAAGAAGCCTCTGGAAATTTCTCTCTTCTGGCAGAAACCATGGCTTTCTGCGGAGATGAGCTGAATGTGTGGTCGGGCAATGACGACCAAACCGTCCCCATGCTGGCTCTGGGCGCAAAGGGGCTGATCTCCGTCACAGCCAATCTGGTTCCAGAGCCCATGGCAGAGCTGACGCACAGCTATTTCCGGGGAGAAATCGAGGAAGCCCGAGAGCTTCAGCTCTCCTATCTCCCCCTGATGAAAGCCCTGTTTTCCCAGGTAAATCCCATTCCCATCAAGGCTGCTATGGCGGAACTGGGCCTTGACAGCGGCAGCCTCCGCCGCCCTCTCTGGGCAATGGATAAAAAGCCCTGCAAGGAACTCCGAGAAACCCTGGCCGCCTTCGGGTTGCTTTCTTAATCGCCTGTCCTTTCTTCTTCCTCCATACCAAAGCCCCCTTCTTGTCCAGGAAAATATCCTGTCCAAGAAGGGGGCTTTTCTTTGTCCTTTTAGGTCTCTCCCCGGCCGTTGTCATGGACAACATAGCCATTCACTGTCACAAAGGCCACTTCGGTGCCCAGCTCATCGGTGACTTTCACCTCATAGAAACAAATTCGCTTCCCATCTTTCACCTGCTGTGCCACCGCCGTCAGATGCTTTCCCTTTGCGGATTTCAGAAATGTGATTTGAGACGCCTGGGTCACCACATCTCTTCCCTTTTGATTGGAAGCCACGGCAAATGCAAAATCCGCCAAGGTAAAAATGGTCCCTCCCATGGGGATTCCCAAAGCATTGCAGTGCCGGGGCTCAATCTCCATGGAGCACCTGGCATACCCATAGGACGCCTCGTCAATGACAGCACCCAGGCCCTCGGAAACAAAGAGGTCTTTGATGAATTTCTCCTGGAGGCAGCAAAGATTCTGATCCATGCAATCCCGCCCCCTCACCAGATAACTACACGCTCTTCCGGCGGCAGCCACATGGCATCCTCTTCTGTGATGTCAAAGGCCTCGTAAAACTCCGAGAAGTTTTGCAGGACCAGACTGCCGCGCAGCTTATCCGGCGCGTGAACGTCTGCCTGAGCCAGATAGAGTCGAGTCTCCCGGGGATAGCTGCTGCACCAAATCTCTGCCATCGCAGTATACAGCGCGGCATAGTCAGGATTCTCTCGCTTACTTTCAATCTCGGTCAGGCAAGCCACGGAGCCAAGATCGGCAATGTTCTCAGACAGGGTCAGGGCACCATTGCAGGTGATTCCCGGTGCGGACTCCTTCCCATCGTAGAGCTTGACCACTTTCTCACACAACGTCTGGAAGGCCGCATAATCCTCCTGTGTCCACCAGTCCACGGCATTGCCGTTTTCATCGTATTTCGCCCCGTTGTTGTCAAAGGCATGAGTAATTTCGTGGGCAATGACATAGCCTACCTTCCCCAGGTTTTCCTCATAGGAAGCATCCACGTCATAGAAAGGTTCCTGCAGAATGCCCGCGGGGAAGGTGATGGAGTTGGCGGTAAAGAGATACCCGGCGTTGACCGTGTAGGTCGTCATTGGCCAGATATTTTCATCCACCCCGGTCTTCTGGAGCTCTGCCAGCAGCTTGTTGGTTCCTTTTTGGATGGCAATGAGGTTGTCACAGAAGCTGCCTCCCTGCTCCGCCGACAGGATCTCCACATCTTTCAGGGTATCGTCCCAGTCATCCGGGTACCCAATGTTAATCTGGATGGTGTCCAGCTTTTCAATAGCCTTTTCCTTGGTGGTCTCGCTCATCCAATCCAGCGTTTCAATCCGGTCCCGGTAAACCGCCAGGATGTCCTGAACCATTTTCTCCACATCCGCCTTGGCCTCTGGGGAGAAATAGCGGTCTACATAGGCCTGGCCGAGATAGTCGCTCATCACCTGCTGGACATACTGCGCAGCACTGTCCTCCAGGGAAAGGGCACCGGAAGAGCCCATGTAAGCCTCACTAAATGCGTTGCCCGCTTCTGTGAATTCCTCATTCAGCGCCGGACCAAAACCTGCGGCCAAATACAGACGGGCATACGTCTTCAGAATCTCCAATCCGTCCGGGGTTTTGCTCTCATCAAAGATCTCCGCCCATGCCTGGAGCTTTCCAGGGTCCATGACCTGAATGTGGTTGGTCTGTGTCAGTCCGGTCAGTGCAAAAAGCGCCTCCAAATCCACCCGGGGGAACATGGCCTGCAGCTGCTCCATGGTGTAAATATTATAGGTTTTGTCTACATCCGCCAGTTCCTGGTTGCTCAAAGACGCCGCCGCAATTTTGGCGTCTACCCGCCAAATGGTATCCGCCGCCGCGGACGCAGCCGCCTCACTCTGCCCCACCAAAGTCAGCATGGTGCGGACATAGGTCTGATAGGCCGCCTTCTGCTCCGGCGTGGCGGTGCTGTATCCTCCCTGCCCCAGGGAAGGCGTGATTCCGTCAAAGAGAAGTGTATATGCCGTGTTATCCTTCACGTCAATGTTCAGGCCAAAGCCCATAAAAAGGGTTCCGCCTGTCTCCTCATAGACACGGTTCTGAACCGCCATCAGCTCCTCTATGGTTTTCGCCTGATCAATGGCATCCAAGTAGGGCTGAATAGGGGCAATTCCCTCCGCATTTCTTGCCTCGATATTGAGAATATTCCGGTAGAAGTTGACGATCTTCTTCTCCCCTTCTGTTTTTGCGCCGCCGTCAACCAGTTCCTGAATGATCCCGGCAATCTCCTCGTCCACCTTTGCGCCCAAGTCATAGAAAGCACTGGCCCCCAGATAACCCGGCCGGATGACGCTGTTATCCAGAGCCTCTTTGTTGACCGTAGCGTAGAAGTCATCCTTCAGGTTGCTGCCCTCCAGGGCATAGGTCCGCTGGAGGAAGAGCTCCAGCTGCTCTTTTGTAATCTTTCGGTCGGGAGAAAAGGTGGTTGCACTGGTTCCCGCCACAATGCCGGATGCCAGCACATCTTCCAGCTCCGCCTGCGCCCAGGCGGGGATGTCCGTAAAGTTTGCCGCGGGATAGCCGCTGCGGGCGTTGTCTCCCTTGGGCTCAGGCAGACCGCCAAAGGCCCGCTGGAGCATCACCAGCGCCTGGGCCCGGGTAACAGCGCCATCCTCGTTTAGGTCTCCGCCGGGATACCCCTTGAGAATGTCTCCATAGGTCACATCCGCGTTGTAATCCGTTGCCGCTTCCAGCAGGATCGACGCGGTCTCTCCCCGGGTCAGTTCCTCTCCCGGTTGCACCGCACCGGCCGCCGGAAGGCAGGAGAACAGCATAACCGCTGTCATGCCCGCTGCGGCAGTTCGTTTCAGCCACTTCATATAGGATTCCTTCTTTCTTTTCCAACTTCGGCATTGCCGATGGTCAAAACTCTACCGTATATTATTTCTCTTGTCAACGGTTGCTTCTCCCACTTTTCATAAATTTATCTGCAAAAAACTGGAAAAGAACACATCCCCTCTTGACAAGCCGCGCCCGGTCTGCTATATTCGACTTACGGTTAATTGGTCAACTAACTAACCACTCAAGAAAAGGAGGGGTCTCCTTGCAATTCCAAGGTGAAAAACCGATTTTTCTCCAGTTGGCGGAGCAGCTGGAGGACGGGATTCTCTCTGGCGCCTATCCAGAGGGGAGCCAAGTTCCCTCCATCACAGAATACGCTGCCACCTATAAGATCAATCCCGCCACCGCGCTGAAAGGGATCAATCAACTGGTGAATGCCGGTCTTTTATACAAAAAGAGAGGGATTGGTATGTTTGTCGCCGAAGGCGCCCAGGAAAACCTGCGAAAACAGCGTTCCGAGGCCTTTTATCACGACTACGTGGAAAAAATGGTCCGAGAGGCCAAAGGTCTGGGCTTGACCCTCGCACAGCTCACCGACTTGATAAGGAGAGGATTTCAAGATGTCCATTGAATGCAAAGACATTACAAAACAGTTTGGGAGCACACGTGCCCTGGATCAAGTCTCCCTCACGCTGGAGCCTGGTCATATTTACGGCCTTTTGGGCAACAACGGTGCTGGAAAAAGCACCTTGCTCAGTATCCTGACCGACCGTCAGCTCCCTGACCAAGGCACAGTGACCGTGGATGGACAGCCCGTGCGAAACAACGATGCCGCCTTACACAAAGTTTTCATGGTGGGAGAGCAGAACTTTTTCCCCGAAGACATGAAGATCAAACGGGCACTGCACACCATGACCTATTTTTACCCCGATTTCGATCTGCGCCGCGCCCATGGACTGGCCAAACAGTTTGGCCTGTCGCTCAAGAAAAAAATCCCGGCACTTTCCACTGGATACTCCTCCATTTTTCGCCTGATCTTAGGGCTCAGCGTCAACACGCCGTATGTTATCTTTGACGAGCCGGTTTTGGGCCTGGATGCCCAGCATCGGGAGCTCTTCTACCGTCTTCTGGTGGAAAAATTCATGGCACAGTCCTGTACCATTCTTCTGTCCACCCACCTAATTTCTGAGGTGGAGAACCTCATCGACCACACCATCATCCTGCGGGAAGGGCGCATTCTGCGCAACGCGCCGACAGAAGAACTGCTTACCTCCGCCTACACCCTCTCCGGTCCTGCCGGGCTGGTGGAGCAGTACACCGAAGGAAAGCAGATCCTGACCAGCCATTCTCTGGGCGGCCTGAAGACGGTTACCTTGCAGGAGGAATCCACCGAACCCCTGCCTGCCGGCCTGGAACGAAGCTCTATGCGCTTACAGGATTACTTCATCAGTCTGCAGGAAGCAGAGGACGGCACAACAGAGAGAAAGGATGCAAACCATGTCTATGAATCTTAAACCCGCCATTCGCTACCAGCTCCGAGAATACCTGATAAGCTGCCTTGTCTTTTGGGCCATTAACGCCCTTCTCATCGGCATAGGATTTCTCGTGTTATCCCTCAACCTGGGGAGCGGGGACCGCTCCGGCTACACATACAACGGATATGGTTTTGCCTGTGCCATCTTTTTCTTGGTCTTTGGACTGATTCTTCCCCGACAGGCCATTCGCCTGTGCGTACAGATGGGAGTCTCGCGCCGGACAACCTTTCTCAGTCTTTTTCTCTCCGCTTTGCTGCCCGCTGTCTGCCTCTCTCTGGCGGGAGAACTGCTGCTGTCCCTGTCCCAGTTCGCCGCTGATCATACCCAATTTCAGTTGGAGTTCTCTGATCTGTTTAGTATGATCTATCTCAAGCAGGGGCTTCCCCTGACCTTCCTTCAGCACACCGCCTCTATTCTCTTTTCCGCTGCCTGTATGCTGGCCTGTTACTCCCTCGGCCTCTTCTTTACCTTTCTATTTTGGCGGCTGAACAAGGTCGGCTGTATTATCGCGGCCTTGGCGATCCCGGTCTCTCTGATCGGCGTTCCCCCCTTGCTGGCAAAAGCAGAAGAAGTTTTTCCCCCTGTTCGCACCCTGTTTCTCACTCTGGGCGACACCTTCTTTCACTCACCGTGGGGTGCAATCCTGCTCCTTCTGGTCGTCGTTCTTTTGTTCTCCCTCATCGGGTGGCTGCTCATTCGCCGGACCAATATCCGAGGCGGAATGCTTTCCAGCAAGTAACCTCTTCAGCGCATACTTACCATCAAAAAGGAGATTCTCTATGCTAACGCTCAATCACGTGACAAAATACTACGGAAAAAATCTGGCCAACGACGATATCAGTTTCCAGGTTGACAGCGGCCAGATTGCCATTCTTCTGGGGCCCAACGGCGCTGGAAAATCCACCATCATCAAGTGCATTGCCGGGCTTCTCCGGTTCCAGGGTGACATCACCATCGGTGGCCACGGAAACAAAACCACCGAGGCCAAACGTCTGCTGGCCTATATCCCTGAAACACCAGCGGTGTATGACATGCTCACCGTCTCAGAGCATCTGGAGTTTATCCGGCGGGCCTACCGCATAGAGGACGACGGGTATGGCGAGAGACTCTTGGAACGCTTTGAACTGGCAGACAAACGGGATAAGCTGGGCCGTGACCTCTCCAAAGGAATGCAGCAGAAGCTATCCATCTGCTGTGGGTTGGTTCATCGCCCAAAGCTGATCATTTTTGACGAGCCCATGGTGGGGCTGGACCCCCACGCCATCAAGGAATTAAAGCTGCTTTTCCGGGAGCAAAAGGCCCAAGGCGCCGCCCTCCTCATCTCCACCCACATGATTGACAGTGTGGAGGATTACTGGGATGTCACACACATCATGGTGAATGGGCGTTTTGCCGCCACCCAATACAACAGGCCAGAGGAATTGAAGGCCCGCAGTCTGGAGGACCTCTTCTTTGCCATTACAGAGGGAGGAAAACCGTCATGAGCGCCCTGACTTATCTGACGCTGACCCGGCTGAAAAACGGGATTCGAGACTTGCTGCGGAAACCTGCCCGGCTGATCTATGTTGTTTTTTTGCTGGCCCTCTTGGTTTTCGCTGTGCAGGGCAGCGGCAGCACATACCCTCCAGAGAGCTACCGGGACCTTCGTGAAGTGGTGGCCATGGCGACCGCCCTGTTCCTCTTTATCTTCCTTCTCACTGTCTGGAACGGCTTCTCGAAAGGGGGAACGATTTTTTCCCTCTCCGACGTGAACCTTCTCTTCCCCTCCCCCATTCACCGGACCCGCACGCTATTCTACGGCCTCCTGCGGCAAATCAGCACAGCACTCTTGCTGGGCATCTTTCTCTTCTACCAATATGGATGGCTTCATAATCTCTATGGCATCACCATGGCGTCCACGGTCGCGCTCTTTCTATGCTACACCGCAGCGGTCTTTCTGGGACAAGTTACCGCCATGACCATTTACACCTTTACCAGCAGCCATGAGGGAGCCCAAAAACTCTTAAAGGGCCTGATCATTCTCTGCCTGCTTTTGGTGGCTGGATGGCTCTTCTGGGGATTCTGGACCTCCCCCGACCAACGGTTGGCCGGAGTAATTGACGCTTCGGTCAGTCTGCCGGTACAGCTCTTTCCAGTGGGCGGTTGGCTGGGCTGGGTTTTCTCCGCCTGCCTTGGGCTGGGTACCTGGTGGCCTGGGCTTCTTCTCTGCCTGGCCTGGTTTTTCCTCCTTCTCTTCCTTTTGACACACTTCGACCGGGATTGGTACGAAGATGTTCTCCGTACCGCTGAGCTGGCCCAATCCGCCATTGTCGCTAAAAAGGAAGGCACCATGGAGTCTGTCCCAGGCAAAGTCCGTATTGGAGCAACCGGCTTGAAGAAGGGATGGGGGGCCTCAGCCTTCTATTATAAACACAAAATTGAGAACCGGCGGGGCAGCTGGATGCTGTTGCCCCCTGCCAGCCTGATCTTTGCCGTGGTGCTCATTGGCTTTTCCTTTTTCATGCGAGAGAGCGGCATCCTCCCTGTGTTCGCCTTTGCGGTGTACCTACAACTCTTCACCGCAGGACAGAGCAGAATCAATCGAGAACTCTACAAACCCTTTATTTACCTGGTGCCAGAGTCCTCCTTCTCCAAGCTTCTGCACTGTCTGCGGGAACTCGTCCCCTCCGCGCTGGCGGAAGCCATTGTGGTCTTTGTCCCTGTGGGCCTGATTTTAGGCATGGGGCCTGGTGCTATTCTGGTCTGTCTCTTCGCTCGGATGAGCTATGCTCTCCTGTTTCAAAGCGGCAACCTTCTGCTGGAACGGTTTTGGAGCGGCGCCAGCAAGGCTCTGATCATGTTCCTCTATTTCTTGATTCTAATTCTCTTGACCCTGCCCGGCATCCTCATTGCAGTGTTTTTGATGGTGCTTCTGAACTTGCCCGGCGGTGTCAGCGGCGGACTTCTGGTGGCTGGAATCATCAATATTCCGGTGGCACTGCTCCTTTTGTACCTCCTGCGTGACATGCTGCAGTACGCCGAATACAACCGCTAACGCCTCTGTCCTCTGGCTCAGCTTTTTCTGGGCCAGAGGCTTTTTCTTGCAGTGTTCCAAAAACTATTGTAAAATGGAGGATACTCGAGAGGAGGAGCTTGCGATGGAATATACCTTTGACCAAGTGGCCGATCTGTTGGATGAGATGGCCGAGACTTTTCCACCTGTGTTCTTTGAACAACTGAACGGAGGCATTCTTCTCCAAGAAGAGGCCAAGCCGGACCCCATGTTTCCCGAGGGCGAGGTCTACTTCATGGGGGAATACGTCCAGGACAGTTACCTGGGCCGATACATTAACTTATATTATGGTTCTTTCCTGGCCTCCGCCCGCAATGAGGGCTGGTCAGAGGAAACCTGGCGGGAAGAGCTTTACACCACGCTGGCCCACGAGTTTACCCACCACGTGGAATCCCTGGCCAACGCCCACGGTTTGGATGACAAGGATGAGGAAGAGCTGCTTCGTCTTTTGGAGAAATATCGGGACGCTCCCTGATGCCTGAGCCCTGTGTCCGCTTGTTTCCCCTCTATATATTGTGGTCTCTTTTGGCCCGTCCCTTGACGAATTTTGTCGAAGGCCGGAAAAAGTTGCAGAACGGTTTCAATATATTGAAAAAGAATTACAAACGTTCACAAAATATTCCACAAAAGCCTTGAAATTCATCATCTTTTGTAGTATCATGGTAAAAACGCTTGATAGAAGCAAGAGTTGTGTTCTTGTCACATTGGGGATTTCGACCAAGAGAGAGCATATCAATACAGAGGAGGTACGCACATGTCATTCTTTAGCGCGTTGCGCCGAAAGCCGGAAGAAGAGGACCTGTACGAGGATTACGAAGAAAGCTATGCCTACGAGGACGAGGGACAGGACTGGGCATCCGAGGGAGTTCAGCCCATCCACAGCGTTGCAGATATGCAGATCGTCTTGGTGGCTCCCCAGGAGTACAAGGATGCATCCAAGATCGCTGACCTTCTCCGGGATATGAAGTTTGTGGTGCTGAACCTGGCCAAAACGGAGCGGGATGTCGCCCGCCGCTTATTGGATTTTGTGTCCGGCGTGATCTATACTGAGGATGGCCACATTATGAAAGTCGCCACCAATGTCTATGTGGTTGCCCCCTATTTTGTAGATTTGCTGGGAGCCCCCGGCGAGAGCGACGAGCTTTATTTTTAATGAAAAAGAGCAAAACACAGGTGCACGGCGGCTCCATGCACCTGTGTTTTTTCTTATTTTCATCCGGTCAGCAGTTTTTCCTCGGTTTCTTTACAGCAACACGTCTTCCAATGCCTCCGGGTCCAAAACAGTAACCGTCCCCCGCCCCAGGGAAACAATGCCCCGGCCGGCAAACTGGTTGAGCATCCGGGTCACCACCTCCCGGGAGGAACCGATATACCGGGCGATCTGCTCATGGGTCGCGGAAAAGGAGGGAGACTGTCTCCGCTGGCTCTCCTCCAACAAAAAGGTCGCCAATCGCTTTTCCAGGCTGAGAAATATAATCTGCTGCATGGTCCGCAGCACCCCGGAATACTGAATCACCGCCTGCTTATAGACCAGCCGTTCCACATCCGGGTTGCTGTTCATCAGCTGTGAGAGCGTCGGTGCGGGCAGGATTGCAATCTCAGAATTCACCTCTGCGGTGATATGACTTTCAAACTCCAAGCTCTGAAGCACGCAGGCCGCTGAAAGAATACAAGATTCTCCTTTTTCAATGCGGAATACGGTAATCTCTCTCCCCTCTTCCGACAGGATGGAAAATGCCAGCCGGCCCTTCCGCACAAAAATCAGCCCCACGCAGCTGTCCCCATGCCGGTGGACCACCTGGCTCTTTCGACATGGTACCTGCTGCATGGAGCGGTCCAAAAGATCCTGTTCTTCCGGGGTTAAATACTGATAAAAGGAAATTTCTCGATTCATTGGAAGGCCCTCCGTCGGCAGAAAATGCGGTGTATTTCAAATTTTTCCTTCTTGGGTGACAAAATCACTGTGATAATTCGCAATTTTGTAGTATCATCATACCATAGACAGGAAAGCAAGCACAACCACTATTTTAATTTATCTTGTAAAGGAGATTATGATCATGGATATGAAATTCTACAAATGTTCCCACTGTGGCAACATCGTTGCCTACGTTCAGGACAACGGTCCTAAAGTTGTCTGCTGCGGGGAAGAGATGAAGGAAATGGTGGCAAACACCACAGACGCCGCCACGGAAAAACATGTCCCTGTGGTAACGGTGGACGGAAACCAGGTCACTGTCTCCGTTGGTTCTGTTACCCACCCCATGGAGGAAAAACACTACATCCAGTGGATCAGCCTGCAGACCGAGCAGGGAAATCAGCGCAAAGCTCTGAAGCCCGGTCAGGAGCCCACCGTCACCTTCGCCATGGCTCCCGGCGACAAGTTCGTGGCCGCCTATGAGTACTGCAACCTCCACGGCCTGTGGAAGAAGGCATAATTTAGTTTGATGTCTTATCCCTCTCCTATCTTTTATAAGACGGGAGAGGGATTTCCTTTTGCCTGTTTACCCGATTTTATCAAAAAATGTCCTCTCCCGGTTGCATCTGCAACGTGTTTTTCTTTGTCTGCGCGCTACAATAAAAACATTAACGCCATCGGCGAGAAATCGAGGTATTGTTATGAAGAAACTTCTTGCGCTTTTGCTTTCGCTCTGCTTGGTTGCCGCACTGTGTGCCGGCTGCGGAAGCACGCCCACCCCCGCAGACGACGACAGCACCACAACCACCCCAGAGGAACCCGTTACCGTTCGCTTAGGCGGTCTGAAAGGGCCCACCTCCATGGGAATGGTCAAGCTCCTGTCAGACAACGATGCAGGGAAAACCACCAATCATTATGAATTTTCCATGGCTGGTTCCGCAGATGAACTCACCCCCAAAATGCTCCAGGGGGAACTGGACATTCTGGCCGTCCCTGTCAACTTGGGCTCTGTCCTTTATAACAACTCCGATGGCGCCGTGCAGCTGCTGGCCGTAAATACCCTGGGGGTGATCTATCTGGTGGAGAAAGGCGGCCAAACCGTCACAGATTGGAACAGCCTGAAGGGGCAGACCATTTACGCCACCGGAAAGGGCTCCACCCCGGAATATGCGCTGAACTATCTTTTAGAGGAAAACGGCCTGGACCCTGCCGCGGATGTGACGATTGAATGGAAGAGCGAGCCCTCTGAAATCGTGGCGCAGATGGCTGCGGAAGACCACGTCATCGCCATGCTGCCACAGCCCTTTGTCACTGTCGCACAGTCTAAATTTGACGATCTTACAATCCGCCTGGATTTAACCAAGGAATGGGATGCCTTGGACAACGGCAGTCAGCTCAACACCGCCGGGCTGGTGGTCCGCACCGAATTTGCCAAAGAGCACCCGGAGGCTGTGGCCGCTTTCTTGAAAGAATATGCCGCCTCCACCCAATATGTCAATGAAAATGTCTCGGAGGCCGCCCAGCTGGTGGCCCAGTATGATATTGTAGAGGCCGCTGTGGCGGAGAAGGCCATTCCCTACTGCAATATCGTCTGCATTACGGGAGAAGAGATGAAGAGCTCCGTGCAGGGCTATTTCCAGGTTCTTTTCGATCAAAATCCCCAGTCGGTGGGCGGTGCCCTGCCAGGTGACGACTTCTATTACTTGGGCCAGTAACGGTCCTCCGCAGGAATTCCAAAAAGGAAGCTTATTATGAACATCCAAACAAAACAAGATGTTTTGGACATCTTGTCTCTTCCCGAAGCGGTATTTTGGGCACAGGTTGCCCCCGCTGCCCGGAAAACTTGCCAAGACCACTTTGGCAACACCCTCTTGGTAACCGCCATGCTGGCCTATACCAATATATGCAAAAACCAATGTCTTTATTGTGGGATGCGAGCGGGGAACCCCATTCCCCGCTATCGCATTCCCCCCGCAGAAATTCTCTCTCTTTCCCAGCAGGCAAAGTTAGACGGGCTGGGACGCATGTTCCTCCTGGCTGGAGAAGACCGCAACTACGGTTTCGATCATCTGCTGCAGTTGGTCTCTGGCTTGAGGCAACAGGGCTACTCCATCGCCTTGGGGGCCGGAGAGCTGGAGGCAAGCCAATATCAGGAACTGCACGACGCGGGCGTGGAGGAATATGTCCTGAAGTTTGAAATGTCTCACCCAGACAGCTTCCAGCGCCTCAACCCCTCTACCAGCTACGCAAAGCGGATGCGATGTGCCCATTGGATCAAGGAAGCAGGCATGAAACTGGCCTCCGGCAATATCGTAGACTGGCCCGGGCAGACCTTAGATGAACTGGCCGACGATATCTTGCTGATGAAAGAACTGGAGATCAGCTGGGCCCCCAACATTCCCTATCTTCCCGCCGCCAACACGCCTCTGGCCTTGGAAGGCGGACCGGGTAACTTCCTGCTGAACAACAAGGAAATGGCAATCCTTCGACTGATGCTTCCAGACATTAAAATCACCGCGCAGCAGCCGGGAATTCACCCCAAAGCAGGCCTGGCTGACAAAACAGGCAACCAAAACGCCATTGCCTGCGGCGCCAATCTCCTCTTCTGTGACCTTTTGCCGGATGCCCAGGCCAAAGCGTTCCGTCCCATTGACCAGCGTCATGTCTCCGGTCTGGCCCACTGTGAAGAAATCGCCCAGCTGACAGGGCTTACCTTGGATTTGGGAGGGGTTTAACATGGGACTTCAGGACACACCCCGGGCCAACCGGCCGCACATCGGTTTGTTCGGCAATCGAAACGCCGGGAAATCTTCTCTTCTTAATGCAATCACAGGACAGGCCAAGTCCTTGGTCTCCCCTGTGGCGGGGACAACCACCGACTTGGTTTATCAAACTTTTGAGTTAGAGCGCCTGGGTCCTGTGGTGTTTATTGATACTGCCGGTTTAGACGACTCGGGTCCCTTGGGAACCCTTCGGGTGGAAAAGACCAGGCAGGCTGTGGATACCATGGACTTGGCAATCCTCGTCCTGACAGGCCCGATGAAAGAGGAGCTTTCCTGGTTTCAATGGCTCCAGGAGAAAAAAATCCCCATCTTGCCGGTCCTAAATCAATGCGACAGAATGGAAAATGTCCCTGCTGTGCAAGCATACCTGTCGCAGCAGCTGGGTGGCCTGCCCGTTTTACCGGTCAGCGCAAAAACAGGGGAACAGATTCCGCAGCTTCGCCAGGCCATCGCGCAAGCCCTTCCAGATGATTTTTGGGAGCTTACCATCACCGGCTCTTTGGCACAGCCCGGTGATCTGGTTCTGCTGGTCATGCCTCAGGATCTTCAAGCCCCCAAAGGACGTTTGATCCTTCCGCAGGTCCAAACCATGCGGGAACTTTTGGACAAGCGATGTTCCGTTATGAGCTGCACGGCAGACTGCTTGGAAGCAACCTTGGAGGCCCTGCGCATCCCCCCAAAGTTGATTATAACCGATTCCCAGGTTTTCCCTTCCGTCTGGAAGGCAAAACCCGCGGAGAGCCTGCTGACTTCCTTCTCCATTCTCTTTGCTGGTTACAAAGGAGACATTCAGACCTTCCTACATGGGGCCAAAGCCATTGCATCTTTGACTGAGAACTCCACGGTCCTCATTGCGGAAGCCTGCGCCCATGCCCCTACAACCGAGGACATTGGCCGCGAAAAAATTCCCCGTCTGCTCCGGCAGCGGG
>OGRJ01001938.1_pt1 | contig 15962 bp, 9 predicted proteins | sample 1553411 | NCBI WGS metagenome assembly OGRJ01 (sample SAMEA2580084, study PRJEB22360) | human gut metagenome | biome: human gut; feature: human-associated habitat; material: faeces | place: Denmark | collected 2008/2010
GGAGCTGCCATACCAGTCCCGAAGCTCCGCCACGGTTTTGCCGGTCATCCACTGCTGGTAGGCGTTCATTTGTTTGTACCATTCGTTGGAGGGATTCATGCCGTAGCCGTCGCCCCGGTCGCGCTTGGTTTTCCACTGGGAAAGCTCCTCCTGCCGCATTTTCTCCGAGGTAGGCGCATCGTCCACCAGCCACATGGGGCCGGAAAAGCGGAGCTTGGCAGCCTCGGTAGAGAGACCGTCAAAGGCGAGCTGGAAGGCCATCAGGTTCGGACACGGCTTAAAGGGATCGTTGCCGTTGCTGCTTTTGATGGCAAAGACGATATCTGTGAAGCAGGTATCATAGTGCTCCTCCAGCAGAACATCCCGAAAGGCCTGCGCCACGATCTCCGGCGGATTCTTGAAGGCTCCGCAGCCGAAGGCACCTAAGATCAGCACCCGAATGTCGTTATCTATGGCGGCATTGAAGATGTTGCGGATACGGGAACGGAACAGATCCCCCAGCACGGCGGAATTCGTATGCGGCAGCATGAATAGGATGGGCGCAGCGCAGGTGATCACATCCACACGAAACCACTGGTTCCGCTCCTTCAGGCTCAGATCCTCGTTTTTGAATACGGTCACACCCTTGGTGTAGATCAGGCGGTCGGAGTAGAGATACCGGCCGTGCTCATAGTGATACTGATAGAAGTCGTCATATACGCCGGGTGTATTGGCCAGACACGGATAGAGATTGCTGCAGCGGCAGAGGCACTCCTCCTGCGCCGTGGCACCGTTTTTCACGCCACCGCCGGGGACCTCCGGATTGGCAAAGTTCAGCACAGCCACGCCGTATTGATTCCCGAAGCGGGCAGCCGCCGCAAAGGTGGTGGTATCCTCCACCGTGATGCGCCGCTCATACCGGGGCATGAGCGGCTGTTGGGCCCTGAAATCCTCACGGTAGACCTTGGTTCCCTCCATGGCCTGACGGGTAGCGTCCCGCAGTGCTCCGCTTTCGCAGCGGTGCAGCGTGTCCTCAAATTGCTCGATCAAATTCTCTGGCATTTTCCTTCCTCCTTATCATCCGAAACCATCAAAGCCTCCGGCCGGGGCCGGAGGCTTTGATGCCGGCTTATGCCGGGTCAGGTCTTACTTCTCTTTGTCGTTCTTCTTTTTCTTGCCGGCGGCCAGAGCGATCACCACACCGGCGATCACTACCACGGCGGCGATGGAGCCGAAGAACAGCGGCTTATTGTTGTAGTAGCGCACGAACAGATTCGTGGTGACGTAGAAGTCGGTGATCTCCTCCGTCTGCTCGTTGCCGGCGGCGTCGGTGCAGACGATCTTCACCTGATGCGCTCCGGTGGAATCGCCCGGAATATCGAAGGTGAACTCGCCCTGGTTCGCCACGATGGCGGCGACCTCCTCTGCTGTCCACGTCTTGTAGGCCTTGCTGTAATCGTCCAGATACACCACCACGGACTGAAGCAGCAGGTTATCTCCGGCGGACAGGCTCACCGTGAGGTTCTCCAGAGGATAGGTGGTATCGCTCTCCAGATTGGTCACGACCATGTTGGGCTTGGTCTTATCCACGCCGAAGCCGATCTCCTGCTTCTTGGTGTCCAGCGTGTTTTCCGCTACGTTGCCCGCAGCATCCTCGGAGTAGAAGGTCAGGCGATAGACGCCGTCATCGGCAAAGTTCTTGGCCAGCACGGTGTAGATGTACTCATACCACTGACCATTGCCGCCCCGCACCTCGATGCGGTAGTCCGTACCCTCCTGCAGGATGATGGTCTGATTGTTCTTGAAGAGCGTGATGCGGATGTTCTGGAGGGCGTCGGGGTTGGTCTCCGTCACCACCACATCCTGCGGCGTCTGGACGTAGGAGCCGTTGAGCTGCTCCGTGGCGGCGCTGAGGGCATAGGTGGAGCCGAAGCGGTTGGCGGAGAACAAAATGGTCTTTTCCGTGGTGTTGCCCGCCTTATCCGTCAGGGTGGCCGCCAGCGTGTAGATATCGTCTACTTCCTTCTCCTTGGCGAAATTCTTGAAGGTAAAGACCTTGCCGTTGTGCTGGTCGGCATAGGAGCCGTCCAGCGCAACGCCCTTGCGCATGGCGCCGGTGAGGGTGATGTTCACCTGTGCATCATCGTAGTTGGTATCGGAATAGGACACTACCGGGATGATGTCGCCGTTGTTGGCAGAGCGGTCGGCTACGCCGGTGATCTCCAGCGTGGGAGCCGTGGTATCCACATAGAAGGTCTGCTCCGTGAAGTCGGCGGAGGTGTTGCCCGCCTTATCCGTCACGTCGATGTCGAAGGTATACAGGCCGTCACGCTGATAGGCGATGGTGGCCGTATGGCGGTCGCCGCTGGAGGTCCAGCCGCTGACCGTGGGCAGCGCAATATCTGCGCCGTCATTGGTGGCCCGGAGGGTGATGTTCACCAGGCTGTCGTCGAAGTTGCGCTCTTTCACCGTGACGTTGGCCCGGCGGCTCTCCCGGAAGAAGGTGCCGCTGTCCGCCGCATTCTTGTCATATTCGATATCGATGATAGGCTTTGTGATATCGATCTTGATGAAATACTCCATGGACGTGACATTGCCTGCGTTGTCCTCGGCGGTCAGCAGGATGCGGACATCGTTGCTGTTGTTCTTCTTTGCATCCACGGTAAAGCCCATGTTCTCCTTGGACTGGCAGGGGGGAGTGTTGCCGTCCCAGCTATAGAGTGTGTCATGCTGGGTCTGAGTTCCCATGTTATAGACCGTATAGGTCACCCGCTTCAGGCCGGAATACACGCCGTTTTTCGCGGGATCGTTTGCCGACACCTCCACCGGCACATCGCCGTTATAGATCTTGTTGTTGGTCAGACCGGACTCCACCACGAGCTCCGGGGCCGTAAACTCCTCGTGCGGTCTCTCGTTGTCCACCACCAGACCGTTGGTGCTGAGGTAGGTGACATGGCCGGCCATATCCGTGATCTTCAGATAGACCACAAGCTGCTGGTTGGGTGTAAATTCCGTGGTTTCGCCTATATCGGTCCACTTCTGCTGCGCCAGCTCATCCAGCTCATCGACTGTCAGCGGTGCCTTCTTCTTGTCATCAGTCCCGAATTTCTGGACAAAGTATTCCTTGCTCTTGATGGGAGAGGTCTCGTCCCCTTCGTTATGGGTAATGACGATCTTATCATTGGCCCAAACGCCGAAGGTCAGGTTCTCGCTGCCGATCAGCGCTTTCCATACAGGGGAAGAAGTGGGATCCTTTCCTCCCACCACATAGGTGTTGGCGGTGATGGTACCGGTGGGAGCTTTCGTATCCACGGTGAAGCAGTAGGGGGTCTCACCAATGGTGGTGGCGTTTACACTCTTCGTCTGGTCCTTGTCAGCAAGGGCGGACAGACCGGCCCTGGCGGACAGACCGGCCCTATTGGTGTAGGAGATAGACCAGATGTAATTGGCGTCCCCAAAGAAGGTCACGTCACAGGAAGGTTCGCCAGTGTCGCCCTTAACCCAATCGCTGATCGTGACCGTGTTGCTCACGTCTTTGCCCGCCGCATTCTTGGCCTTGATATCGAGCTTGACCGCATCGAGATCCAGTGTGCTGGCTCTGTCGGTGATGGTCACAGTGGCGGTGCGGGCAGCTTTGTAGTAGCCACGCTCAGTGCCGTTCTCCTCCACCACATTGACAGGTTTTTCCTTGACAGGTTTTTCCTTTCCGAACTCGATCTCGATGGTAGGAGACGTAGAGTTGATCTTCACTGCCTTCTCCTCTGGCTTGGACACATTGCCGGCCCGGTCAGTGACCTGCACATAGATCACAACATTGTCGCTGTTGTTCTTCCCGGCATCCACGGTGAAGGTGCAATCGCCCAGCTCCTGCAGGATATCGCCGCCCTTCGTGTAGGTATAGAGCATCTCCCGCTGGGTCTCGGTCCCCTGCTCCGTCTCGGTGCGGTCCTTTACCACCCAATACTCCACGGACTGGATGCCGGAGTAGTCATCCGGGTCGATGATGCTCTTCACCGTGGCGGTGAAGTTCTTGTTGTAGTAGCCGTTGGCGTGGGCCGCCTCGAGCGCCAGCTTCGGCGTGGGAGCCGTCTTATCCACGACAATCTTCAGGCCCTCCAGCTTCTTGTCTGCCAGCTGTGCCACACGGATCTCCGTCTCGCCGTAGAATACCCGGATGGCCTGAATGGTCTTGGTTTCCCGAATGGCCGCCGGCTGCGTAAAGGAGGCGGTCTCCGCATCGTAGCCGCCGGAGGTCGTTCCGTCGGCAAAAATCAGCTGGATGCCCTTGATCCCGGTCTCGCTGCCAGTCTCATCGGCGGCAGCAGAAAACTGGACCGCTGCATTGTTTGCAAAGACGAAGGTGGCGCCATCCCGGCGGATGGCATTGTCGGAGTTCCAAGTGATGCCATCCAGCGCAGTGAGGTCACTGGTGTTGATCTGGGGGCACGCCGTAAAGGTGACGGTCACCTTCGTATCCCGTTGGACTTCCGTCAGAAGCAGCTTATACGACTTCTCCGCCGCTCTTCTCACGTTGGCCTTCACATCGGCTTCGTCTACCGTGATGGTGTCGATGATATAGCCGTCCTTCGGCGTGATGGTGAGGTCGACGCTGCCGTTATAGTTCACCTTCTCCGGACCCTCCACCTTCACCTCGCCTTGCTCGCCGGAGATCACCGTGATGGTCTGCAGCGTGGGAGCAAAGGTGATCTTGATGGTGTGGGGCGCAGTAATGTTCTTGACATCCCGTGTGAAGGGAGTACCCTTTACATATCGATTGTCATCAAAGCTTTCCGCTTTGCCGTCGATCTCCACCTCGCTGACACGGTAGTTTTCGTTGGGAGTGGCCTTTATCGTCAGGGTGCCGCCCTGCTTCACGAGGACTGCTTCCACCTCGCCGCCCTGCGCTGCGGGGTCGGTTTCCACCGTTCCGTGCTGGCTGTCGTAGGTGACGGTAACGGTGTACACTCTTATGAACTTCACGGCAATCGTCGTGTCCTTATCCACCGTCAGCTTCTTTGTAAAGCTGGCAGTATCTGCAATATCCTCCTGCGTACCGTCGATGGCGATGGATTCGATCTGATAGTCATCGTCCGCCGCAACAGACAGCTCGACCTCAGTCCCCTCTTTGTAGGTCTTTTCCGTGACCGCTTCGCCGTCCAGCAGCACATTGCCGCCCTTGTCGGCGGTGACAGTGACGGTGTACTCCTGTGCGAAGGTCACGCTGACGGTGATATCCTCGTCGGCGGTCAGCGTCTCCTGAAACGTCTCGCCCTTCTTCACTGTCCGGGGCTCACCCTTCACCGTAAGCTCCTGAATATAGGCGCCCTTGGCCGGGATCAGCTCCAGCTTCACATCGCCGCCCTTCTCCACGGTGGACGTCTCCGTCTCCTGATCGTTGATCCGGACTAATCCGTTGCCGGTCTTGGTGACCGTCACATTCACGGTATCAGGGGTCTTGACCGTCAGCTTCACATCCACATTGCCGGTCACATCCGTGACAGCGGCACGGTCGGAAACGGTGTCATATCCCTCCGCCGATACGGTATAGGCCAATGTGACCGCCTTGCCGTCTGCGATGTCCTGTGCATAGTCGGTCATCTCCTGAATGACCGCCTCGCCGTCGGTGGTGGTCACGGTGTTCGTGGCACCTTCCGTGCCATCCACCTCGATGGTATAATCCACCGATGCGCCGTCCAGCTTGGCATCCTCGTCGCCGCCTGTCACGCAGACGGTAAAGGCATCCGCATAGGTCGCCGTGCTTGCAAACGCAGAGACCGGCACAAGACTGACGGTCATGAGGAAGGCAAGGACGGCAGACAGAATGCGTTTTTTCATTCTAACTTCGTTCATCTCTCACTGCTCCTTACTGTTGAGGTGTTTCTTGGTGTCTTATTTTGTCATCCGCTAGACGGATGATAAAAACTACTCGATGATCTCAGAGCTGGCGCTAAAGCCCATCTCCACATCCGTATGGAATGCGCGCTTCTCCTCCGACTTCGGGGCGGCAGGCTCTCGCTCCGCTTCCGACAGGACCGTTGTGGCGCCCACCTCCTCCGGCTGCTGCAGAACCGTCGTCTCCGCCGCAGTCTCGGTGAGCACGGTGGTAGCCTCTGCCGCCGCTGTCAGCTCCCTGGGGGAGAGTTTCTCCGTACCCGGAGAGCCGCCCATTCCCGCCATTTGTGGCTCCAGTCTGCCGGAGGGCGATATCTTCGCCGTGAGCTTGCCACGGGCAGCATTTACGGGGCTGGGCTTATATGCCTTATTGCCGCTGGCCTCGTTCTGGGCCCGGATATCCCGGATGGCCTTGCGGGCCGTAGCTCCTGTTACGTCACCGATGACGCTGCGGATATCCAGCAGGAAGAAAATCGCAATGGCCGCCAGTAGGAAAATACCCGCCAACACATAGGCCACCGTCGAGAGCATTTGCAGCGTTTCAACCGTCATGCCTGCTCCCCTCCCTTCGTGGCATATGCCGTCTCAATGGCCTTTTTCGTATCCGCCAGCAGCGAAACGGTGGCCTCCTTCTTATGCTCCGTGGTGTCGGCAGTGGCAGAGATGCCTGTCACCGTTCGCTCCACCTGATCATACATCTGCATCATATCCGCCTGGCTGATGCCGTCACCCTTAAACTTGGTGGCATACTGCTGGAGCGCACTGCGGGAGAGCTCCAGCAGCTCCAGCCGCACGATCTCGCTCTCATTTTCATCGGTGGCCACCGTATCCAGCAGCTCACGAATGTTGTCAAAGAAGGGCTTATACTTTCCCTTATCGCTGGCCTCGGTGATATCGGTGGTGATATCCCGGTAGAACGAGCCGATGTTCACATAGACCCTCGCCATATTCAGGTTTGCATAGCCCTCCGGGGCGTTGTCCAGCACGTCCTGGAACCACTCCACGGCGCTCTTGGCCCGTGTGACCTGATTGTCAGTCCCGTCGCCGTAATCGTAATAATACCAGTAGAGCTTTCCGGTCTCGAAGCAGATCTCCGTATAGTTGGCGGGATCCGCCTGCAGCGCCGCTTTGTTGCTCTTGATGTACTTGGTCAGCTGATTGGCCTCCTCCACGGAGAACCGGGAGTCGTTATTCTTGTAGGTCTGGATCAGCGCCAGATAGGCATCCTTTTCCCCGGCCTTATCGGGAACGGCGATGGCCTCGCCATAGAGTGCCACCTTCTCCCCGTAATCCGCCGTCTTGGACGCCTCATACAGGATATCCCGATAGGTATCCGTGGCCTGTTGGGCCGCCACATGGCTCAGTGCAAAGCCCGCCACGGCGAATACCACTGCAAGGGCCGTCGGGACAATGAATTTTGCCAGCTTGCGCTTCTGCTTCTTCTTGTAGTCCTCGTCGATCTCCTTGTAGTGGTCCAGCGCATACATCAGCTCCGCCGCTGACTGGTAGCGGTCCTCCGGGTTGCGCTGGGTACACTTCAGGATGATGCGCTCCAGACCGCCGGAGAGACTGGGGTTGATCTCCCGGATGGGCTTCATCTCATAGGGCGGTTCGCTGGGGTTGCAGCCGGTGACCAAATGGTACAGCGTAGCACCCAGACAGTAGATATCCGTGCGGGCATCCGTCTGACCCATGCCACCGAACTGCTCCGGGGCCGCATAGCCCACAGTGCCGAGACAGGTGGTATCCGCAAGATTCTTCTCCTTGAACTCTCTGGCCGTGCCGAAGTCGATGAGGGTCACGTTGCCATCCGGCTTGAGCATGATATTGGCGGGCTTCATGTCCCGGTAAATGATGGGCGGCTGCCGGGAGTGGAGGTACCCCAACACATCGCACAACTGCTTGGCCCACTCAATGACGTACTCCTGCGGCTGGGCGCCGTACTCCTCCAGTGCCTTGTTCAGGGAATTGCCCTGCACGTAGTCCATGATGATGAGGAACGTATCCTCCGTATCAATCACGTCGATGATACTCGGCAGACTCGGGTGGCTCAGCTTCTTGAGGATACTCGTCTCCGCCACCAGACCCTGCTTCACGGCTTCAAAATTCAGTACACCGTCCTTGCGGACCTCCTTCACTGCCCAGGTCTTGTTCGCCTTCTCATTGATGGCCATATATACGACGCCCATTGACCCTTGTCCGACCTTGTTGAGGATCTTATATTTTCCGTCAATGAGGGATCCTATCTCCAGCATCCCGTTCCCTCCATATTTCAAAATGTTCTGATGGTCACCACCGAAATGTTGTCACGCTCCCGGCGCTGCTTGTTCAGCTCGATCAGCGCCTCCATATTGCGCTGCATCCCATCGGCATCGGTCATCACCGTCGGGTTCAGATAGGCATATATCTCCCCCTCCGTGATCTCGTGGCGGAATCCGTCGCTGCACAGCATATAGGTGGCATTCAGCGCCGTATCACCAAAAAACATATCCGGATAGACCTCGTCGGATGCACCCACGCATTGCAGCAGCACACTGCGCCGGGAATCGGTCTCCGCCTCGACCTGCGTCAGGTTCCCCAGCTCCACCTCTCTGGCCACCACGGTCTGGTCCTTGGTCAAAAGGACCACATGGTCGCCTATCTCGTAGGCACGGGTATCACCGACGTTGATGATATAGTACCGCTGCTCCGTCAGGAGCAGTGCCGTCACCGTGGTGCCAAGGCCACTGGCAAGGCCGCACCGCTTTCCGTACAGCTTGATCTTCTCGTTGTACTCGGTGGCGATGCCCACCCAGTCCGCCCGGATGGCCGAATCGGTCAAGACGCTTTCGCACAGATCGGGAAGCCGCTGCTCCGCCCACTTGCAGAATGCATTGACCACGGATGCACTGGCTACCTCGCCCTTGTCCAGACCACCCATTCCGTCGCAGACCACGGCAAAGGCCATCCGGCCCAGCGGCGTCGTCACCACACGGGCGTTAAAGCTATCCTGATTGGTAGCCTTGGTGGTCCCGATATCTGTGGCTGTGGAGATGATGAAATTCATTGCTATACATCCTCTCTTGGCAAAAATAGCGCATCTCAGCGAAGCTTAAATTCAAAGTCCTCGTTGCCGAGACGGATCTTGGTTCCCTGCTGGATTGGCACCTCCGTGTTGGGCTGGATCATTTTGCCGTCCACGTAGGTGTGATTAGTGGAATTGGTATCCACGATGAAGTATGTATTCTCACGGGTGATGATGGTGACGTGGCTTCTGCTGATGGCCGGATTGTCCCCAATGAAGTAGTCCACATAGCTCCGCTCCTTCCCGATGCGGAACTGGGGCTTATTGACGGCGATCTCCTCGTGGTTTCTGCTGCGGATCAGGTATGGCGCAATGCGCCGGGACTGCTGGGAGGCATTGTTGAGCACCGTGGTCTCCCCGACCCGGCCGCCGCCGTTGAGGATCGTTGTATTGCCGAAATCCATTTTTTCACCGGTCTGTACCATCGGGATCGTCTGAACCGGCGGCTGGAGCGGTATCTGCACCGGCTGGACTGCAGCAGGCTGCTGCACGACCGGGGTCACAGGTATCTGTGGCTTGGGCTGCGGAGGTGTCTGTATCACCGGCTGCACGGCCGGGGCCGACTGTCCGGGGATCGCAAAGCTCGGTGCGCTGCCCCTTTGCTCCACACCCGGAACCGCAAAGCTCTGGCTTTTTGCCGACTGATTGGCGTGCCTTTCGGTCTTTGCGGGCTTGCTTGGTTTAGAGGCCGCCTGCTTGGGCTTACCCTTCTGCGCCGCCTTCTGCTGATCGTACAGGGCCTTATTCTCCTTACTGTAATGGGTCAGCAGGTGCAGCAGCGACATTTCCTCCTTCGGGGACTCCTGCGTCTGCTGCTGCGGCGGCTGAGGTACAGCGGGCGGTACGGCCGGTGTGATGATCGGCTGTGCGGGCGGTACATGGACGGGAGCAGTCTTTTGTACAGGAGGGGCCGCAGGCGCACCTACAGAGGGCTGCCCATTGGGTATCTTCTTCACCTCCACCGTCACTGTGGGCGCCGAAGGCTCATTGCGCAAATCATCCAGCAGCTTTTTGAAGCCCGGCAGAGAGAATACCGACGAGCTGTTCAGGAAGTTCAGGATCTTCGCCACATGGTCCGAGTCCTCCGTGGGGTCCGTCTGCGCATTGACCACGACACTTTTGAAGAAGGCACCCAAGTCCGGTTCTGTCCCCTCCGCATTGGCAATGGGCAGGCAGATCAGTGCAGCGGCACAGGTCGTGACATCTGCAAAGATGTACTCCGGGTCCAGCACGATGCTGGACGTGTCGATCATATAATCCTCCGCCGACAGAAAGCCCTCCGTGATCCCGTTGAAAACGCCCAGCAGCCGCTTACGGTTCACAACGCCGCCGAAAAACTGCTGCATGGACACCTTGGAGGAAACATTGTACTTAATATACCTCTTCTCATCCATCTGCGTAAACAGGGCTCTGGTGAGTCCCGGTATGCTGTTATTGGTGAGCATCCCCAGGCTCAACGTGTCGATGGAGTCCCCCTCTTTTATCTCATAGACAAGATAGGTATTTGCCCCTTGATTTTCGTAAGAAAAATCCATGATGATCCACCTCAACTGTCGTATTCGCACAGGACCAGAAAGCTCCATGCGGCAACGCTCTTCACGCAGGCTGCTCCGTCCGGGGAGAAAACGCCTGCGTCAAAATACTTCTCCTCTACCACCAGCTCACCGTCGGTGTTGATATAGCCCCACCGATCATTTTCCTCTACCGGGGCTAAGCCCAGCGAGAAGGATCTGGCGTTTTCATATTGCGGCTGGATGACCAACTCGCCCTTGGCATCCGCAAAGCCCCATTGCGAACCCACCTTCACCGCCGCATAGCCGTCGTTGGCTGCGACCATTGCCGCACCGTCATAGGTGGCACCGATCTGCTTGCCGTCGTGATCCACGAAGAAGTACTTATCTCCGGTACGGACCGTAATACGGTCAAACATGGAGCAGTAGCCGTAGGAGTCCACCAGAATCTCATCATAGGTAAAATCCGTGATGTTTTTCAGCTTGCAGTTTATCAGGGCCCACTTATCGCCCTTTTTCACCGCCGCTACACCATTGGCAAAGGCGCCGGCGTAGTCAAGCTCAAACATCTGCTCATGAAATTCCGTGTCGATGTAGCCGTACTTGCCGTCCCGCTGAGCCGGAGCCAAACCGTCGCCAAAGGAACCCAAATACTGATAGGTATTGTCGCCTACCAGCTTCTTGTTGCCCTTGACGTCGATATAGTAGTACGATCCCTCCAGACAGCAGGGGATCACGCCGGTATCCTTGTCATAGGCCCCCAGGTACTCATAGGTACACTTGATCTTTCTGGTCCCGTCCTTGGCGGCCATCCCGTACCGGCCCTCCTCGGACACCGTCACATAGTTGCGGTCCGGCTGGACGTGCCAGTCCCCTACCGTCTCGTAGGAGGAGTACTTCTCGATGCACGTGGTAGACAGCTTCTTGGAAAGCGCCTGAATATCCTCGTTGTCCTTGACCTTAGCGGCGCTCTTTACCACCTCCATGGCCTCGCTGTAATCCGCCTTCTCCATGTAATAATCTGCTTTTTTCAGATAGGCCTGCGGATCCTTGGGAGCCAGCTCAATGGCCTTGTCGCAGCACGCAAGAAAGCCCTTATAGTCCCCCACCTGATAGTACATATCCGCCAGCTTCATGGTGATATCGTAGCTGCCGCTATTCAGCTCCAGAGCCTTTTCGTAGCTCTCCAGCGCATCGATGTAGATGCCCTTCTCCTCGTACCTTTGCCCCTGCTCCAGATATTTTCTATATGCACTGCTGCTATCGATCTGATTTTTCAGAAGCCCCAGCCACGCCAGTGCCGTGAATGCGAGCAGGCCGATCAGTACCAGCTTTGCATTTCCCTTCTTCATCCGCCGTTATCCTCCTATCAGCATAAACGCATATTCTATCGCCACTCCGGCGAACGCAAAGGGCGCCATGGGGACCGAGTCCCGCAGCTTGACCTTTTTCATCAGCAGCAAAACGATCCCGACAACGGCTGACACCACAAACGTATAGAACAGTGTCGCAATAATCTCCATACTGCCCACATATGCACCGATGGTGATGAACAGCTTCACATCGCCCATGCCCACACCCTTCCGGGAGAGGAGCATCGCCACCGCCAAGATCACGCCGCCGATGCCGGCGCCAATCAGCGGATAGAGCAGGATGCTGCGCCAGTACTCCGGATCGGAGATCAGATTGCAGCCCAAAAAGGCCACTCTGGCGATCAGCAGGACGCAGATCAGGAAATTGGGGATCAGCCGTTCCCGGTAGTCGATATAGGCCAAGAGATACAGGCCCCACAGAAGGGTCGTCCACCGCATCAGCACCGGAAGCTTCAGCAGCTCATTTCGCAGGGAGTATTGGATACTCAGCGTCACAAACAGCAGCAGGACCGCTGCGGTAATGGCCAGAAGCACCCAATGCGCCTTGAACGCCGTCCGGGTCAGCGCCCCTTTTTCAATGCTGTAACGCTTCTTCACATACAGAAGTGAGGCAACGAGCAGCAAAAGCGTATAGATCGTTATGATGATGCCGCAGACCATGCTTAACCTCCCAATGCCTTGTCTCTGTATGTGATATTGACCTTGACACCAGTCTCCTGCTCGATCTCATTGGCGATCTCCTGCAGCAGCGAGGCAAACTCCGTCGCCTCCTCCGGCACCACTATAATCAGGACCTTCTCCCGGTGCATGGTCTTTTCCAGCGCCGTCTGGCAGTCCGTGCCGTCCGACATCTCGATGCTCTCGCTGATGCTGTCCACCGCACGGTTCAGTGCATTGGCGTAGGCCTTCAGCGCCGCCTTGATCTTCTCCCGCTTCAGGATGTAGTCGCTGGCCTTGGTGCCGTCGCCGGAGCGCACATAATCCGAGTAGGAGGCGGCAAACACGTTCATGGAGTGGACCGCCGTAAAGGTGTTGCTGTCCTGATCATAGAGATCCACGCCCACGCCGTTCTTTACACCCTGATGGGGGTTCTCCCCCTGCAGCTCACTGACGTAGTCCTTGCCACGCTCCATGTCACTCTTCTGCCACGCCGACGTTTTCGAAGCCACGTCGCTGAGCTTCACGCCCTCGGTGTCCGCCAGCCATGCCGCCGTGCTGGCCGTCTGCTTGACGATCAGCTTCTGGTCGAAGATGCCGAAGCCCTTCACGTCGATCTCGTACACCAGCACCACATTGATGGTCCGCTGGTCCATCAGGAATGTGGACAGGCTGAAGTCCAGTCCGTCCAATCCGTTGACCACGCCCATTTTCTCCAGCACCGCCGAAGCGTCGTCCTGCTGGGTGATGTACTTGGGCAGGAGCGCCTTACACAGCGGCTGGGCGATGACCCGGCTCACCAGAGCAGAGCCGCCCTTCTGCGCCACCACCTGCGCCAGCGCCGTGATGGCGCCCTTGGGGTCGCTCATCAGCGGGGCAAAGCTGTTGTACACATTCTGTGCCGAAGCGGTGATGGATTTGAAATCATCGCCGCTCATGCCGCTGAGCATGTCACTCAGGCCCTCGGAGTTCAGGGTCACGCCGTTGCCGCCGGTGGAGCTGCTGAGTACGTCGGAGAAGTCGTACATGGACTGCACTGCCTCGTCGATGCTGTCCACCGTGGCCTCGGCGGAGTCCTTGGGATGCACCAGCAGGTTGGCCCGGCTGGCGATGTATGTATACTTGGAGATCTCCTTGGCCGTCTGGTCGATGGCATACTGGGTGGTGCTCTCGATCTTTGCAATGGTGGCCAGTGAAACGATGGTCACAAAGGCAAACATGAAGATCGACAGCGACAGGATGGCCTCTACGGTAAACGAGCCCTTTTCCCCTTTGTCTTTCACAGTCTCACCCTCTCATGGTTTCTTAATTACGCCGCTTTCTTGAGATTCTCGATCAGCGTGTCCATGGCAGCGTCCAGCGCAGCATAGCTGGCGGAGGAATCGTCCTTGGGAACGCCAACACAGAAACGGACATGGTTTTCATCGGTCACATGATAGAATGCGATGAACTGCCGATTCATTGTTCCTTCATCAGTCCGGTCACCCTCCATGGTGCCGCTGACCTTCAGGATGGTCTCGCCATAATCGTTCTCGATTTTGCTACTGGTGCTGTTGGTTTGCTCGCTAGGTTGAAATCTAAATGCCGCACGCATCGTACTTCTTACGTGTTTAAACGCTGAATCTGTCACATTATCCCAAGTATCAAAATCAATATCATCAAAACAGTAAATAACAAGGGAGTACTCTTCCGTTTCAGCAATAAGGCCGTCAGTAACCGTTCTTTCATCTACATCTCCATCAAAGGTAAAGCTATAGCCAAGCACTTCCTCTACTCGGTGCTCCATATCCTTTGCGGGATCATCCTTAGACGGTTCATCCGTCTGATTCTGATCATTGTCCGGCTGGGGATCCGTGTTCCCTCCATTGGAGCCGCAGGCCGCCAAGGTCAGCAGCATCAGGGCCGCCAAAATAAAAGCTAAAAATCTTTTCATAAATTCCTCCTGTTTAATAGCCTAATACACTGGAATACTTGAGCTTCTGATATCCGGTGCCGATCCTGCTGAAATCCAGCTCATAGGACGTCTCGTCGTCTACATTCACGGTAGTCACCGGGACCTGGAAAAAGGTGGTGCGAACGGATACCTCCGCCGTAGCCGTGACCACGGTAAAGGCCTTGGTGACATCAAAGCCCCTGCTCTGCTGCTGGACATTGGCCTGAATCAACTGGGCCGTCCGGGTCAGCATGGCGTTCTTGCTGCCGTCTCCCATCAGCAGGTGGATCATGATAAAGGTCTTGACGTACTCCTTGTAGTTCATGGTGAGGCCGCTGGCCGCCGCCGTACTGCCGGAGGAACCAGCGGAATCCCCGGCGATCCCCGCCGTAAAGCTGCTGATCTCATCCTTGATCTTCTCTTTTGCCTGATTGCCGCCCTCGGTGATTTTCTCCTCCAGCGATACTTTAAATTTATCACCATATGCGTTGATTTTACTCCGAATAGCTTCGCTAATCTTCGTTTTGAGTCCTCCAATTAACCCACCGGTATTATCCGTTCCATATAGCATTTTATTGATTTCTTCAATGGCATTCCCATTCTTTGCAGCATTATACATCTCATATAGCTGCTCAGCGATATTCCCCACCTCATCAGATAGCAACTTATCAATGGCCAGATCCATGCACTCGTTTACCAGCCCTGAACCACTGTTCTTCAATCCCTTCAAGGTCTCCTCCACCTTGTTTATGATATCCGCCTGACTTAAGGTCTGCGAGGCTCCCGTGATCTGCAGAGCCAACTGTGAGATAGGACCGGCGATTGCACTCTGAACTTTCTCATAAACACCGTCGAGTGTGTCATCTACGTATCGTTCAGTTTCATCCACCCCAAAGTCCACAAGCTTCCCACTCGCATCCACAGCGGCATTTTCCAATCTGTCAAAGATGTCATACACTACTGCATTGGCAACATTTTGGATGAGATTGGTTGCTCCTTCTTTAATTTTATTTTTCAATCCATCATAGCCCAAAGCCCATGTGTTGGAAGTTTTATACAGTGCCACGTCCTTTCCCTCGTCGCAGAGGGCCTTGACGTCCACGAAGGACTCCGCCATGGCCCACGCCAGCAGGATCACCGTCTTTACGATGGGCACGCCGAAGCCCGTCCAGCCTGCGATGGCTGTGGCCGCCGTCAGCGCCGGCACGGTGGTATCGGTGCTGGTGAAGGCGTACACGGCGTTCAGGGCAAAGCGGATGCCGAAGATCATGGCACGGGTGCTCTGCAGGTTCTTCGTCACGCTGTCGTTGCCCCAGAGGATATATTCCGCCTCAGCCCCAAAGTAGGGGTTGTTGGTCATATCCTTGCCGTTCATGGCCTTGGCTACCAGATTGCCGTCACCATCCTTTTTCAAGGTGTCGGTGTAGCAGCTGAACATCTCCGTCATGTACTCCTGAAGGTACAGCTTGTCTCGCCCGGCCTCAGCAACCTGTCCCAGCAGCTTCAGCAGCTCGGATATCTTGGTGAGATTGTTCTTGTTGTTTTTGGCGGCC
>OGRJ01001948.1_pt1 | contig 15915 bp, 9 predicted proteins | sample 1553411 | NCBI WGS metagenome assembly OGRJ01 (sample SAMEA2580084, study PRJEB22360) | human gut metagenome | biome: human gut; feature: human-associated habitat; material: faeces | place: Denmark | collected 2008/2010
GAAACACAAATAATCAAAAAAAATGAAAACAATAGACATTAAATCTAATAGCAGGATATTACATTGGGCATTTTATATTTTCCTTTTTACTGTTTTGAGTGTGGGAAGTGTATATGCATCGGAAGATACTCCGTCTGTATTATCCACTAATCAATCAGAAAAGAAAACAGTAAAAGGAAATGTGATGGATGAATATGGACAACCATTGGTGGGGGTAGCTGTACAAGTTAAAGGAACTTCATTAGGTGTTGTTACTGATTTGGATGGAAATTTTAGTTTTAGTATTCCAGTTGATAGTCGTGCCTTGTTATTTTCTTATTTGGGAATGAAAACTCAAGAGGTATCTGCCAATAAGAGTAACTATAAAATAGTGATGGTAGAGGATGCCACCCAAATGGAGGAAGTTGTAGTCATTGGGTATGGTTCTCAGTCTCGTGAGAAGATTACGACATCTGTGACCAAGCTTGATAAAGAGGCTTTGAAGAATGTACCCTATGCAAATGCAGCTTCAGCCTTACAAGGTACAGTGTCTGGTGTACGTGTGCAAAGTATTTCAGGGCAACCAGGTGCAGAACCTCGTATTATAGTCCGTGGTGGTACTTCCATTAATAATCCTAATGGTGCTACTCCACTATATATTATTGATGGTGTTATGAGGGCGAATATGGTTCATATAGCTTCGGAAGATATTGAATCTATCCAAATTCTGAAAGATGCTGCTGCTACTTCTATTTATGGAGCCCAAGGTTCAAATGGTGTTGTAATTGTTACTACTAAAAAGGGGAAGGCCGGTAAAACCAGAGTTGAATATAGATATAATCTGACAATTTCTGATATTGGTAAAAAATATGAATTTGCCAATGCTGAAGAATTTTTGACCCTTATGAGGAAAGGTATGATTTCACCAGCGAAATTTGGAAAAGCTACCGAACAAAGATTGATAGGACATTTAGGTTATGGAACAGGAAATGATCTGACTAATAATACTGCCTTCTCTACTCAATACTTGACTGATGAGAATCGCTATAAATTAGATCAAGGGTGGAAATCAATGCCAGATCCAGTAGATCCGAGTAAGACATTGTTATACTCAGATACTGATTTTCAGGATAAAATTTATCGTACTGGTTTTTCTCATAATCACCATATTGAAGTTTCAGGTGGAACGGAAAAGGCTACCTTTAATATGGGATTAGGGTATATGACTAATGAAGGAACTGTTATTACAACTTCATATAAACGGTATAATTTTAGTTTGAATGGTTCTTTGCAAGCACGGGATAATTTGAAAATTTCAGCTAGAACTACTTATTCAAACTCGTTTACGTATGGTTCTCCATTAGCTGCAGATGCAACATTCTATCGTTCACCGGCTGCCTCACCTACCACTAAATTCAGATTTGAAGATGGTAGTCTGGCTCCAGGAGCTGCCCAGTATCTGGGAAATGCTGTATATCATATGAACAAGGCACAAAGAGAGTATGACTATCAGAATTTATCAATAGGAGTAGATGCAGATTGGACTATATTGCCAGGATTGTCTTTCAAACCAGCTCTTTCTTTATTTGAAGTGAACAGTAATAACTATACTTTTTGGGATGCTTTTTGGAATGGACCGAGAGATTATATAACTACAAGAAATGCAAATGCTGATACTTACAAATGGCGGCAATATCAGGCAGATGCTGTATTCAACTATGTTAAATCTTTCAATGAAAAACACAATTTGAATGTAACAGCTGGTTATGCTTATTATTTTAGGAAAGAGGCCCGTTTAGCAGCTGCTGGTAGAGGTGCTTCTACTGATTTGATTCCTACTTTGAATGCCTCAAGTGTTCCTGTAAGTGTGAGTAGTTCTATTACAGAGCGATCTATGCAAGGTATTTTTGCTCGTATAGGGTATGATTATAAGGATAAATATTTGATTTCTGTATCTGCAAGATATGACGGTGCTTCCAATTTGGGTACGAACAACAAATGGGGATTTTTTCCTGGCGTGTCATTAGGGTGGCATGTGGATAAAGAAAAGTTCTGGTCATTTATGCCTGAGAATCTAATGCGTCTGAAATTGCGTGCCAGCTATGGAGTAAATGGTAATATTTCAGGCTTGGGGGATTATACGGCTCAAGGTAGTTATAGTGTAGGATCTAAATATTTAGGTAATGCAGGTATCACTATGGGAACTATGGCAAATCAAGACTTGAGTTGGGAGGAGTCTAAGACATTTGATATCGGTACTGATATTTCCTTTTTTAATAATCGGTTAAACTTTATCTTTGATTATTTCAATCGTACCACAGATAATTTGCTGACAAATCGCACTTTACCTCATTCTACAGGCTTTGGCTCTATTTTCACTAATTTAGGGCGTTTACAAAATAGAGGTATTGAGTTGGAAATGAATGCAAGAATATTACCGGTATCCAGTTCTATTCAATGGTCATTAGGTTTTAATGCCTCGAAGGTGACCAATAAAATATTGAAGCTGCCAGATAATGGGGTTGAAAATAATCGGATTGGTGGTGAGTACATTTGGGATGCTAAACTGGGTAAACATACTTGGCAAGGTGGTTTACAGGAAGGAGGACGAATTGGAGATTTGTTTGCCTATAAGATGATAGGTGTATATTCTACTGATGAGGAAGCACAGAATGCTAATGAGCCGATAGATAATGTTATTACAGTCCCTGATAAAACCAAATATGGTGGTGATGCAAAGTGGCAAGATACTGATGGTAATGGTGTGATTGACAGTAAAGACCGTGTATATGTTGGTAATATTTATCCGGATTGGACTGGGGGTATTAATACTTCTCTATCTTATAAAGGGTTCGATTTGTATTGCAGACTTGATTTTACATTGGGTCATACCATATATAATTTTGCCAAAGGCTTTTTGGATTATAATTGGCAGGGTGATAATAATATGACGAAAGATGTCGTAAATCGCTCCTGGAAAGAACAAGGTGACAAAGCGGACATGCCGAGATTCTATTGGCATGGTGATCGTGGACAGCAGAATGCTATCCGAGGTAGCTCTTTGTATCATGAATCAGGAGTTTTTCTAGCCATTAGAGAAGTTTCTTTAAGTTATACAGTTCCTGCAAATATCATACAAAAGATTCGTTTAAGCGGACTTCGGTTTACGGTTACGGGAAATAATCTGCACTATTTTACTAAATATTCTGGTCTTAATCCAGAAGAAGGTGGACAGGATAATGGTAGATATGCTATGCCGAGAAATATTATTTTTAGTGCAAATGTATCATTTTAATAAAGTAAAGTTATGAAAATTAGAAATATAATAAATAGTACAATAGCTTTGTTTATGGTCCTGACATTTGCTTCTTGTGATGCACTAGACCTTAAGCCAATAAGCTTTATAACGAATGAATCTTTCTGGCAGACAGAAGATGACGTGAAGGGTGCGTTAAATGGTATTTATGTCCAGTTACGAGGAGCTGCTGAACATGATTTGTATATATTGGGGGAAGCGCGTAGCGAAATACTGACTGTAGGTATCGGTGGATATGGCGGATATGATATTTATTATTATAATACGTTGACACAAGCTAATATGCCTATATCCTGGATACGTTATTATCAGATAGTCAATTCATGCAATCTTCTTTTAAAGTATGCTCCCAATGTGACTTTTAATAACGAGACTTCCCGCAATAAAATGTTGGCTCAAGCTTATACAATGAGGGCTTTCATGTATTTTGTGATGACTCGTACATGGGGGGATTTGATAATCCATACAGATCCTATTGAAAACACAAATTCAGAAGTCCTTTATAAAGAAAGAAGACCCCAAACGGAAGTTTTCCAACTGATAAAAGATGATTTGGAGAAAGCTTTGTCTTTATATCCGGATGACAATTTCGGTGATCAAAGAGCTATGTGGTCAAAACCGGCAACATTGGCTTTGAAAGCTGAAGTATATCTTTGGAGTGGAAAAAAAATGAATGGTGGAAGCAGTGATATTGAAACTGCATTAAATGCTTTGAATTCAATTAAAACGGATAAGCTTCGTTTACAGCCGGATTTTGCTGATGTATTTGCTTATGATAATAAGGGTAATGATGAAATCTTGATGAGTGTTAGATTTCAGGATTTGGAATCTGGTATTAACTATTTCAGATATATGTGGATACATGCGAGTGCTGTTCCTGGAGATGCTCCTCAAGAGGTAAAGGATATAGTTTATCCGATAGGGCCGGGACAAGGTATTATAGTAGCTTCGGACGAGTATAGAAAGCAATATACAGAAGATGATACTCGAAAAAATGCTTCTTTTCTTGAGATTTATTCTAAAGATCAGGAAACTGGAGAAAATAAATTTTATGTTAGTGTAGTATTAAAAGGTAAAGGCTTGGTGCGAGATGGTGATCGTATTTTTGCAGATGATATCATATTGTACCGTTATGCTGATATTTTATAAATGAAGGCTGAGGCTAAAAATGCTTTGGGACAAGATCCTTCTGCAGAAATTAATGAGGTCAGGAAACGTGCATATAAAGACAAGTATGAAGAGCATATTTATGTGAATAGCACAAAAGAGGCGAATGATGCAGCTATCTTGAAAGAAAGACTTTTAGAATTGGCTTTTGAAGGTAAAAGGTGGTGGGATTTGGTACGTTTTGACAAAGCCTTTGATTTGGTTCCTTCTTTGAGAGAGCATAAGGGGGAAGATTATATGATGCTGTTCCCCATTCCTTTGTCAACAATAAGCGTGGAGCCGAAAGTTACTCAAAATCCTGGTTGGGATAAATAAAGTATATTATTGAAATCTTTCCAATATGTTGTAACTTTACAGCATATTGGAAAGATTGATAAACGAACATAATAAAATTATATATGAAAAAGTCTATATTTCTCTTTTATTGTCTGCTTGTCCACTTGTGTTCTGCGACAACATTATTTGCTCAACAGAATGACGTTTTGATACCAGGTGTCAAGAAAATAAAGGATGTAATAATATATAAGGATACCATGTTTTACTCCGCTTTTCCTTCAGCTGTAAAATTATCGAATGGAGAGATACTGGTATCGTTCAGAAGAGCTCCAGACCGTAAAGTCTTTAAGGAGAAGAAGAATAATCATTTGGACCCGAATAGTTATCTGGTAGTAGTGAGATCCAAAGATGGCGAACATTGGACCAAGGAACCGGAACTGCTTTATGCCCATCCGTTTGGAGGCTCACAAGATCCATGTTTGTTGAAGTTGAAAGATGGAACACTGCTATGTGCTAGTTATTTGTGGACATTTATTCGTCCGGATGGTTTAGCTGTTCTTAAGAAACCGTTCGTACAGAATACAGACGCTGTTTTTGCAGGAGGATATTTGCTCCGTTCTTATGATGATGGTAGAACTTGGAATGATTTGATTATACCTTGTAGCGTTCCGTCTGAAATAAATTATAGTGGATTGGGAGGTAAATTGCCGGCTTATAATCGTGGCGCTTTGTATGAAGGAAAAGATGGACGTATTTTTTGGGCAGTAGTAGCTTCTGATACAGAAGCTTTAAGAAATACGTCGGTCTATTTGCTTATATCCAAAGATAAAGGAAAAACATGGGAATACGGTACGAAAATTGCTAAAGATAAAAAGGTCTCGTTTAATGAGACTTCCATGTATGAAACGCCTAATGGGGATTTGATTGCTTTTATGCGTTCGGAAGCGTTTGGTGACCAAGCTTGTATTGCACGGTCCATAGATGGTGGGAAAACATTTGGTGAATGGAAAAGTATGGGGTTCAAAGGACATCCTCTCCAGGCAATGAGGCTGCCAGACAATAGAGTTTTGTTGACATATGGTTATCGTCATGAACCTTGTGGAGTTAGAGCCAGAATTCTTAATGCAGAATGTACAGATTTTGCCACGGCTCCTGAGATTATCATAAGAGATGATGCGGATGATGGAGATGTCGGATATACATGGGCTGTACAGCTGGATGAGAAGAGGGTATTGGTGGTATACTATATAAACTTTGACAGAGCCAAAGGTACTAGACATATACAAGGCTCTATTTTAGAGATTGAACCGCAAGGATAATTGTTAATACATAATATGATGAAGAGAAAACAAATTCCGGGCAATATGGATTCCAGCCCTCAAAAGATGTCTCGTCGTAAAGCATTGGCTACTATGGCAGGTGCCGTAGGATTGGCAGCATTACCTGGTGTAGGGCATGCATTGAATCCCATCAAGAAAGAACGGAGAGACATTCAAACCTCTGCTTTTACATCTATCCATACTATGCGTAACGCTGTATCTCGTCAGTTTACGACTTTTGACTTGAATACTAAGATTAAAGCCCATTTGGTTGGACCGGGTGAGAAATCTGTACTGGTAGATCACACTTCTCCTGGTGTAATTACCCGTATGTGGTTTACTATTAATGGTTGGTTTTGGGAAAATTGGGATTTAAGTAAGGAGCGGTGGCCTGATCCTACTATTTTGAAAATGCTGATTTTGCGTATTTATTGGGATGGTGAGGACTATCCTTCTGTAGAATGTCCGATTGGTGACTTCTTTGGTATAGGGCATTGTGAATATAAGCATTATATGTCCAAATATATAGGTATGTCCAGTGGAGGTTTCTATTGTTATTTTCCGATGCCATTTAAAAAGGTAAGGATAGAAGTGGAAAATCTTCATCACCGTTTGACTACAAGCGTTTTCTTAAATGCCAATTATGATCAATTGGAGAGTTTACCTGAGGGTATGGGACGATTCCATTGTTTATATAATGCTGGTACCAATCCTGGTTATGAACCATTAACCATATTGCAGACTAAAGGACATGGACATTTTATTGGCTGTTCCTTGTCCATGCAGAGTTGGCTTCCAAACTACTTGGGATATTTGGAAGCACCCGAGTTTATTTATATCGATACGGAAGACAAAAGTGTACCGACTATAGTTGGTTCTGGACTTGAAGATTATTTTAATGGTGGCTGGTATTTTAGGGAAGGTGAATTCTGTGGAGAGTTGCATGGAGTTCCTATAAAGGATCCGCTCCGTTCGATGGTGAGTATGTATCGTTATCATGAGCAAGATGCAATCTGTTTCAATGAAAGTTTTATTTTTGATTTTATAAATCCCCGTAAACCGGAGCAGACCCGGCCCTTTAAATTCTCTTCGGCGGCTTTCTGGTATCAAGACAAAGCTGTACCTCTGGCGTTCAAATTACCAGAGAAAGAAAAGTTGGTTGATTGGTATAGAATGCGTGATACAGACCATCAAGCTATACCATAAGATTGATATTTATATTTACTTTTTGAATTACTGAAATATGTTACTTGAAGATAGGATTTTGAAAAAATGGTTATTACCTTTTATATTGTCGGTTCTTATTGCCGTAGATTCCATGGCTCAATGCATTCCGGTGTACAAGGATTCTAGTATGTCTGTTGAACGACGGGTTACAGATTTATTGGGCAGAATGACATTACGAGAAAAAATAGCACAATTAAGTCATTTGCATGGTTATCAATTATACAATGGTCAAGAGGTGGATTACCAAAAATTAAGAGATGCAGCTGGTGATATTAGTTACGGCTGTATTGAGGGATTCAATCTTACTGGTGAAAATGTGCGGAAAGCATTTCATGCAATTCAGAAATATATGGTTGAAGAGACACGCTTGGGAATCCCAGTTTTTACAGTAACTGAGTCTTTACATGGCTCGGTACATGATGGTTCTACCATTTTTCCTCAATCTGTAGCCGTTGGTAGTACTTTTAATTTAGATTTGGCTTATCAGATGACTAAAGCAATTGCTACAGAATTAAGGTCCCAAGGGGTAATTCAGACTCTTTCACCAGGATTGGATGTTGTTCGGGATTTGCGATGGGGGCGTGTTGAGGAATCGTTTGGTGAAGATCCTTGGCTAGTGGGACAGATGGGGATTGCACAAGTGAAAGGTTATATTGACGGAGGAATATCTCCAATGTTGAAACCTTTTGGACCGGGAGGAGCTCCTTTGGGAGGGCTGAACTTGGCTTCAGTTGAGAGTGGAGAACGGGATATACGTAATATCCATATCAAGCCGTATGAGATGGCTGTTCGGAATACGGAAGTGAAGGCGGTGATGACCTCCTATAATTCTTGGAATGGCATCCCTAATTCTGCTTCTTCTTATTTACTGACGAATATTTTACGCAATGAATGGGGATTCAAAGGATATGTATATTCCGATTGGGGGGCAGTGGCTATGTTGAAGGATTTTCAGCATACAGCTAAGGATGATAGTGAAGCGGCTATCCAAGCCTTGACTGCGGGGGTGGACTTGGAAGCTTCCAGTAATTGCTATTGGGCTTTGGAGCAATTGATAGAGCAAGGCAGGTTTGATGAAAAATATGTGGATTTGGCTGTTGGACGTATCTTACGTGTTAAATTTGAATTAGGATTGTTCGAGAATCCATATCAGGGCGCTGACATGCCGGGAGTAGCCATGCGTACTAAAGAAGCGGTGGAGCTATCGCGCAGAGTGGCTGATGAATCGATTGTTTTATTGAAGAATGAAAATACTCTTTTACCCTTAAATTTGAATAAAATAAAATCATTAGCAGTGATTGGGCCGAATGCTAATCAAGTACAGTTCGGGGATTATACATGGAGCCGGAGTAATAAAGATGGGGTTACTCCACTTGAAGGCCTAAAGAAACGGGTTGGAAATAAGATAAAAATAAATTATGCGGCAGGATGTGATCTTATTACAGATAATAAATCCGGATTTGATGAAGCTGTAGCTGCTGTAAAAGCGAGTGACATGGCTGTTGTATTTGTTGGTTCTTCTAGTGCTTCACTGGCACGTGACTATTCAGATGCTACATGTGGGGAGGGGTTTGACCTCTCTTCTCTGGATCTGACAGGTGTACAAGAAGAATTGGTGGAAGAAATCTATGCAATAGGAAAACCTGTTATAGTTGTATTGGTTACAGGTAAGCCTTTTTCTATTTCTTGGATAAAAGAACATATTCCAGCCATAGTTGTACAATGGTACGGTGGTGAGAAAGCTGGAGATGCAATAGCTGATATGTTATTGGGAAATATTAATCCTTCAGCCAAACTTCCATTCTCGTTTCCGCAGAGCGTAGGACATTTACCGGTTTTTTATAATCATTTGCCAACGGACAAAGGATTCTATCGTCGTCCTGGTAGACCAAATGAACCTGGACGTGATTATGTTTTTTCTTCACCAGCTCCGTTATGGTCTTTTGGGCATGGATTGAGTTATACTACATTTGAGTATTTGAATGCTCATTATTCTGCAGAGTTATTACATCCATCTGATACCTTGATTGTCAGTGTATCTTTGAAGAATACGGGTAGTGTAGCGGGAAAGGAGGTAGTACAGCTTTATGTTCGAGATGTGGTCAGTTCGGTTGTGACTCCGGTCAAGCAACTGAAGGCATTCTCAAAACCATTCTTACAACCAGGCGAAATGCAGACAGTTGTTTTGAAGCTACCAATACAAGAATTGGCCTTATATGATTTGAGCATGAAAAAAGTAGTAGAAGAAGGGGAGTATGAAATACAGATAGGAACAGCCTCAGATGATATCAGATTACGAAGGACAATCTTTGTTGGCAGACAGCCGGTGACTAGTAATAGTCTTGGTCATAACGACTTCTGCATGGATGAAATTGTGAAGAATCCAGGAAGAAAGATAAAGGTTGCTGGTTGTGTCAGAGATGTACAAGCAACCCCTATAAGTGGAATTGAAATCAAATCTAATTATTCTGGTAGAACGGTTATAAGTAAGGAAGGCGGAAGATATTCCATTCTGACTGTAGAAAACGATGTGCTAACGGTTTCTGCCAAAGGATTCGAGACAGTAAATATCAAGGTGAATAAACAAAAGGATATAGATATAAAATTGAATTACAGTCATGATTAAACACGAAATCAGATGGGAATACATATTGGTAATATGTATTATTCTCGGTACGTTACCTTGTAATGCACAGTCAGTAATTCCTATGCCAAAAGAAATGGTGATGGGAGAAGGTTCTTGGGATGTATCTGCCGATACACGTATAAATTACAGTAATGATGCGCTTACCAAAACAGTCAGTCTCTTTAATAATTATTTAGATGGACGGTTTGGGGTGACTTTGAAGAAAGGATCGAAAGGAAAGAATGCCATTCATTTGCAGATAGACAAGAAAATGCCTTTAGAGGCATATTCATTAGTTGTGGATGATAAGGGAGTAACAATCAAGGGAAGTGAAGCTGGAATATTTTATGGAATTCAGACATTGCAGCAGTTACTTGTTGATAAGGGAAATGGATGCATACAGCTTCCGTATATTATGATAAATGATGAACCCCGTTTTGGTTATCGTGGTTTGATGTTGGATGTTGCACGTTATTTTTACTCAGTGGAATATGTAAAAGAGTATATAGATTTAATGGCTCGTTATAAAATAAATAGATTCCATTGGCATTTGACAGAAGATGCCGGGTGGCGTATTGAAATAAAAAAGTATCCAGAATTGACCAAAATTGGGGCATGGCGTAATAGTACTCAGTGGGGGCATAATCCGACAGAACAAGATCGTATTCCACATGGAGGATTCTATACTCAGGAGCAGATTAAGGAGATTATCCAATATGCGGCAGATAGGTACATCACTATTGTTCCGGAGATCGATTTACCAGGACATACAATGTCTGTTTTAGCTACATATCCGGAGCTGTCTTGCACGGGCGGACCATTTCGGATACCGGAAACTTGGGGTATTAAGGAGGAAGTTCTTTGTCTCGGTAATGATAAAACCTATCGGTTTGTAGAAGATGTTTTATCTGAGGTGATAGATTTGTTTCCCGGTGAGTATATTCATATAGGCGGTGATGAGGCACCTAAAAGACGTTGGAAAGAATGTCCGAAGTGTCAACGACGCATTAAGGAAAATAAATTGAAAGATGAACATGAATTGCAAAGTTACTTCATCCATCATTTGGATGAATTTGTAACGGGGAAGGGGCGAAAAATCATTGGTTGGGATGAAATCTTAGAAGGTGGTCTGGCACCGAATGCTGCTGTAATGAGCTGGAGAGGAGAAAACGGTGGAATTGCTGCAGCGGGAATGGGGCATAAAGTGGTGATGGCTCCCAATAACTATATGTATATTGATTATTATCAGAGTGAGGATTATACTAATGAGCCTTTAAATATAGGAGGACTGGTTACGTTGGAACATATCTACAGCTATGAACCTTATACGCCTAAGCTTACAAAAGAGCAATGCGGTTATATAATGGGGGTACAAGCTAATGTTTGGGGAGAATTTATACATCATCCTGATAAAGTGAACTATATGGCATATCCTCGGGCTATGGCCCTTTCAGAAATAGGTTGGTCACCTGCGGAAAAGAAGAATTATGCAGATTTCCGTGAAAGATTAGCGGGATGTTTGGCTGAACTGGATAGACAAGGGGTTACTTTCCGTATTCCCGAACCGATTGGTTGGGATAAAGCTATTGTTAGAGGCGGTAACGCGATAGTGGATTTGAAGCCGTCAGTAGAGGGTGCTGATATATATTATACCACAGATGGTACCGATCCTCGTTTATATGGAAAACTCTATACGGATACATTGCAGTTACCTTTATCTTTCAGTGGAGTAAATATAAAATGTTATCTCCGCCTTTCTTCCGGTAGAAGTAGTGCTGTTTATACAGTTGTAGCTCCTGATACAAAATAAAAAAATGATAATAAATACAGTATTTATGACGAAATATTTATTAATATGTCTGGTAGTTTGTGCACTGATTTTTCAAGGGTGCTGGCATCATGAGAGTGCGGTTGAACGTGGCTATAATGAGAAGTATATAGGTGAATATACGCGTAAAATAGCTTTCCCTATAGGAGGTATAGGCACGGGCATGTTCTGTATTGAAGGAACAGGAGCATTGAGTAATATGTCTATACGTCATAGACCGAATGTTTTCAATGAACCAACGATGTTTGCTGCAATTCATGTGAAAGGTTATGAGTATGGTACACGCATTCTGGAAGGGCCGGTTCCAGAATGGAAAAAATTTGGTGCTCCTAATTCCAGCCGTGGAGACGGCGGCTCATGGGGAATGCCCCGGTTTAAGGAGTATAGTTTCCAGTCACGTTTCCCTTTTGCGGAGGTAGAGTTGGCAGATCAGAATGTCCCTATAGATGTGAAACTGGTTGCCTGGAATCCATTTATACCAACGGATGAAGATAATTCAAGTCTACCGGTTGCTGGGTTTGAATATGAGTTTCATAATACCAGTAATGAGGAAGTACAAGCCGTCTTTTCATATAATAGTATGAATTTTATGCAAACTCCGGGTAGAGGTAAAGCGTATATAGATGCAGCAAAGAATGGATTCATTCTAAGACAGACAGGCACAGAGAATGAACCTTTCTGTCAAGGTGATTTTATGATTTATACTGACAATCCCCAGACGGTAGTTAATCATAACTGGTTTCGTGGAGGTTGGTTCGACCCATTGAGCATTTGTTGGGATAACTTGGAAGAGGGCAGAATGGAAGAGAATCCAGCAGGCTTGGAAGGAGCAGTGGGAGCTTCGTTATATGTGCCGTTTACTTTAGCACCTGGTGAGACTCGTAATATAAGGTTGTACATGGCTTGGCATGTCCCTTATTCACAAGAACGAATAGGTGGAATCCCACGTACAGATACTGATATCCCTGATGCACCAGTTTGTCCAGATGAATTGAGTAACTGTTATACTTATGAGAATAATTTTGAAGGGAATTACCGCCCTTGGTATAGCAGTAGGTTTGGCAGTATACAAGATGTTGCAAACTACTGGTTGGATAATTATGATGCATTGAAAAAGAATACTCAGTTGTTCACTGATGCTTTCTATGATTCTACTCTTCCACCTGAAGTTAAGGAGGCTGTTGCTGCTAATTTGAGTATATTGAAATCTACTACAGTACTTCGCCAATACGATGGGCGTATGTGGAATTGGGAGGGAAGTCATGATAATTGGGGCTCTTGTCATGGTTCATGCACGCATGTTTGGAATTATGCGCAAGCTGTATCTCATCTTTTCCCAAAATTAGAACGTACATTACGTGAAACAGAATTTTTTGTGAGCCAGGATAAAAGGGGACATCAAGTGTTCCGTACGAATCTGCCTATCAGTCCTACTGTCCATGATTTTCATTCGGCGGCAGATGGGCAATTAGGAGGTATAATGAAGGTATATCGTGAATGGAGAATTATGGGTGATATAAATTGGCTGAAGATGATGTATCCAGCTGTGAAGAAAAGTATGGATTATTGTATCCGTACTTGGGATCCGAGAGAGGTTGGAGCTGTTGAAGAACCTCACCATAATACGTATGATATAGAGTTTTGGGGCGCGAATGGGATGATTACCAGTTTTTATGTAGGAGCATTACAAGCTATTTGCTTGATGGGTAAAACGGTAGGCGATGATATTTCCCGTTATGAAGAATTGATGAATAAAAGTAAAGCATATTTGGAGAGCAAACTTTTTGATGGAGAGTATTTTATTCAGAACATTCAATGGACTGGATTGGACGCTCCAGACCCAGTTGATGCCCAATCGTTTGTGACCCATTATACGCCAGAAGCTTTAAAAATCCTACAAGAAGAAGGTCCGAAATATCAGTATGGTAAAGGTTGTTTGTCTGACGGAATATTGGGCTCTTGGATGACATTGGTATGTGGAATGCCGGAGGTGGTCGATCGTCTGAAAGTAAAAAGTCATTTGATTTCTGTCCATAAGTATAACTTTAAAAAGAGCTTAAGTAACCATGTCAACCCTCAACGTTCCACCTTTGCATTGGGAGAGGATGGGGGATTATTACTTTGTACCTGGCCGAAAGGTGGTAAGCTAAAATTGCCTTTTGTATACAGTAACGAAGTGTGGACTGGAATTGAATATCAAGTGGCTGCTCATCTTATGTTTGAAGGAGAAGTGGAAAAAGGGCTTGAAATAGTGAGAACTTGCCGTGATCGTTATAATGGTCGTGTTCGTAATCCGTTTAATGAATATGAGTGTGGAGCATGGTATGCTCGTGCAATGGCCAGTTATGCTATGCTAGAAGGCCTTACGGGAATACGCTATGATGCAGTAGACAAAATTTTGTATATAGATTCGCGGATTGGAGATGATTTCACTTCATTCTTGTCTACGGAAACGGGTTTTGGTAATGTTGGACTTAAGGAAGGAAAGCCGTTTATAGATGTGAAATATGGGGTAATAGATGTACAGAAATGTATCGTTTCCGGTAAGGAAATTCAATTATAGTTTGGATAAGGTTCTTGATTATATACAAATTGTGAAATTTGTAGTATTGTAAGATTTACATGTATAGATTAGATGGTTTTATGAGAGTTCTGTGGGGCTGTGATTGTTCCACAGAACTATTTTTATGTTATTTGCAGATTTTTGCAACCAAACTTCATCTTTCTGCGTCTAATAAATAAAAAGAGGAGATTATGAATATGAAAATGAATTTTTCTATGGACGAGATTCGTCTTAAAGTAGAGGAGTATATAAAGAAAGGTAGTCGGGCAGCTGGTCGTCCCGTACTGACAGCTTATTATGTCCTGACTGCTGATTCTACTCCAGAGAGTGAAAGGACAAATATCATGATTGCTTTGGTGGCCATTGTGTTTCCTGCCGGTATAGAAGACCTCTTGGGACAAGTCTTTATGGTAGGGAAGGGATTTGCTGCAATCTATGCTTATAAGAAAATGAAGAAATACATCACTCCACAGATAAAGGATAAGGTAGAGGCAAAATTGGATGAGTGGTTCCATGAGAATGTGATGGAAGTAGTGGAACCGCTTTATCTGGAATAACAGTTCGCCACAAAGATCATACTGATTTGCGCAGATTGAATTTATATCGGGAATTTGTATCTGTGCGAATCAGCATAATCTCCGTGACGGACTGTTTATTGTTTTTTGCTCAAGAAGCGTCTGGCCAGATATTTCCGTACCGGTTCATCATAGAATTTTAAGCATAGATAAGCCAATAATATGTTCCATGCGTAAACACACAAGGCAACCTGCCAAGTCTGCTCCAACGTGAAGAGCTGGTTCTTGATGAGCCATGCATAGAACAAGTACATAAATGGATAATGTATCACATAGGCTGGATAGGATATATCTCCCAGGAACTTGCATATCTGGGTCGATTTTTTATCCGTTGTGGTACCGGAAGCTCCTAACCAGACGAGAACCGGAAAAGCGATGATTACACAGAACGCTTCATAAATGCCATTTGTACAGACCGGTGTTGCACCTTCCAAGTAGGGCACTGAAAACAAGGTAACCAATGCAATGGCACATATCCAGAAAGCACCTTTCACCTTGATAGGCTTGAAGTTGCGCGACAAAAGCATGCCCATGGAGAAAGGAAAAAGCATCCTCAGCAATCCGCCGCCAAAGTTTATTCCGTCCAGTGTCCAGCCTACCCCCATATTTCCGTATCCGGAGATGTCGAAAATGGCGAATGATGCCAATGCCACTCCCAGCAATATTGTCAGTACGGCAAGGGCTTTGTTTGATAAGCGGTGGATAAACAAGGCATAAAGGATGTTGCCTAAATATTCAAAAAACAAGGACCAGCATGGACCATTCAAAGGAAACATTTCGCCATTACCACGGACTTCATAACCTGCACCTGGCATTGCGGGAATAAAAAATATAGTGCAAAGAAGGGACAGCATAATCATGGAGAGGGCAATATGTGTTCCGTCCCATTGTACGCATCCTTGAAGACAGAAAGTAATGGCACCCAGGACAGCTCCCATAATGACCATCGGATGGAGACGTATCAGGCGCCGTTTAAAGAAGTTTTTCATTGTGAGGTTCCTGCCCCAACGGTCGTCATAAGCATACCCGATAACGAATC
>OGRJ01001958.1_pt1 | contig 15863 bp, 18 predicted proteins | sample 1553411 | NCBI WGS metagenome assembly OGRJ01 (sample SAMEA2580084, study PRJEB22360) | human gut metagenome | biome: human gut; feature: human-associated habitat; material: faeces | place: Denmark | collected 2008/2010
GGATCGCGTTCGGGGGGGCCCCGCCCGTTGTGGGCCAGCCAGTAGCGGCCGTCGTATTTTCCGGCTCGGTAGCTGCCGCCCCAGCGGTAGTCCTGCAACGCGAGGTATCCCCCGCGCTGGGCAGAATCCCAGCTCCCCCCGGCAAACGACAGAATCGGTCCGAGCGTGTTCCATTTCAGTAGGTCGTCGCTTTCGGCCAGCCAAGTCTCGTACCCCGTGCTGTCGAACAACACGTAGGTCATGTACCACTTGCCTTTTTCACGGAACACGGTCGGGGAGTCCACCATGTCTTCGTCCCGTTCCGGAACCAGGACGAGTCCGTATTTGTAAGGCGTCTTTACCGTTTCGTAAACTTTTTTCATCGTTTCCTGCGGAACGCTTTGCTGCGCCGTCGCGGGTTGCAGGAACGACAGGGCGGCCGCTAATGCCAGCCCGGCGGGGATACGTCGTTTCATAGGTCGTAATATGGATGAATTTGCCGGTTTATCAAGTGCGGTACGGGGCAAGCCGTGTTCCGGTTCCGTAAAGTTAGCATAATTTTTATACCCTGATTAAATAAAAAGGACAGCTCGGCGCCGTTCTTTTATTTTTTCTTTGAAGTCTTATCGGGAATATCCTGATTGGCTATATTGTCAAAAAAATCCGGGATGTTTTGCTGCCTATCTGTCAGCGTTTTATGGGCAAAAATTATTGTCATTCGAATGTCGGACTTTATTTTGATGAAAATCAAAGTATTAATCGCGCGTCGAAAGTCGTCGGACAATAAAAATGTTTGGCCATTACATGAATAATTGTTATGTTTGCGCTGATAAAATACCGTTTCGTACGTTGAAAGCGGGTTTTTCGGGGTTTACGGCATTCGCACCTGGGTCAGGCGCAGAGCCGCGTTCCGGAATATCAAATCGATATTAAGCGGACAAAACTTATCTGACTGCGTGTAAAGACGATTTTCTGGCACGGGGGAATGGAAGGAATGTCCTTTTGTGAAACGGATGACAAGCGAAACCGCTTCGGAGCATTGGTACGCGCTCAAAGTTTTCTACAATAAAGTATTCGAGATCGAAGCTTATCTGAAAGATAAGGCTTTCGAAAGTTATATCCCCCTCAAAACGGTCGAGATGATGTGGCGCGGAGAGAAAAAAATCTGCCGCAAACCGGCCGTTTCTTCCCTGATGTTCGTTCGCGCGACGGAACATGCCGCGATCGGATTGCAGCGGCAGTTGAATAACCGCATTATCGTATACTGCGACCGGGATACGAAGCGCCCTGCCGCGATTCCGGAACGCGAAATGAATATCTTTAGGTTGGTGACCTCTTCGGGCGATCGGGAACTGGAGTATTTCGGCGGCGAAGATACGGTTTACCATACCGGCGACCGGGTACGCGTAACCGAAGGCATCTTCAAGGGCGCGGAAGGTTATATCCGGAGAATCAAAGGGAACAGGCGGCTGGTGGTCTCGATAGAGGGCATCGTAGCCGTTGCCACCTCCTATATTCCGGGGTGTTTTTTAGAAAAGATCTAACGCCGGATCGCCCTCGGAATCATTTGATATGAGTGAATATGACGGCAGAGTATCTTGATGAAACCACTGGGCGCGCGAATTGCAGGCTCCGGGGGCGTCGTTCTGTCGGCGGATTTCATAATGTATCGAAAATATTCTCTGTAATTATATTAAAAATTGTCCGGGAAAATCGTTAACGGACATACCGACCAGTTTCATATGTATTTTCAATGTATCGTAATTGTCCTGTTGATATTATTAATGGGTAAGTCCCTGCCGTATATTGCAACATGTTTACTCATAGCGCCTTATTACGAAAAAAAGAAACGGCGTTTGTCCGATAATACGACGGATTCCAAATGCCCGGATAGAAAAAGATCTGTTCTGCTAAGGTATGCGTCGGGATATATAAGATATCACATTTATTTAACCTCTACAATTCCTTCGCATACGATTCGGAATTTTATCTACCGTAAAATCTACCGCATGAATTTGTCTGATAAGGTAGTTATATATAATGGATTAGAAGTGCGGAATCCGACGGGACTCTCGATTGGCAAAGGTTCTATCATCGGAGATAATGTCATCTTGGATGCAAGAAACGGAATTACTATCGGACAAAATGTCAACTTATCTTCGGAAGTTCATTTATGGACAGAGCAACATGATTACCGGGATCCTTATTTTAATTGTACCAAAGAACATTCCGGTTCTATTACGATTGGTGACAGGGCCTGGATCGGTCCTCGGGCAACGATTCTCCATAGTGTTGTGATCGGTGAAGGTGCGGTGGTTGCAGCCGGCTCGGTGGTAACGAAGGATATTCCGCCGTTTACAATTGTAGGAGGTATTCCTGCAAAAACGATTGGCATCCGTCCTTCCGGTATGAAGTATGAATTCGACGGAGAATACCTTCCTTTTTGGTAAAATGCGTTTTACAGATGCAGCCTGGTAATAAAGTTATTGCGAATACCCTGATCCTGTACGTTAAAATATTAGTGACCACTTGCGTTGGGTTACTAACCACGCGCTATGTATTGGAAGCATTGGGTATCGACGATTACGGACTATACAATCTGATAGCCGGAATCATTGCAATGCTGTCTTTTTTCAACGCGGCAATGTCGGCTGCGACTCAACGGTTTTTATCTTTCGCTTTTGGGAAAAAAGACCTGATAGAATTACGCAAAATTTTTCATTACAGTATTATTCTGCATATCGTTGTCAGTATCCTTATCATTATATTGATCGAAATAGGCGGAAGATATTTAATAATGAACATCCTTTCTATTTCGGAATCAAAGATTGATGTAGCCATAAACGTATTGCATTGGATTAGCGTTAGTACGTTTTTTTCCATTTTAGCAGTCCCTTATATCGCGATTTTAACCAGTCGGGAAAATATGTTTCTTTTATCTCTGATAGATATTATAGAAGCCGTGTTGAAATTGGGTATAGCTATAATCCTTTTATTTTTAGTTGCTCATAAACTTATTTTGTATGCGAGTTTGATTGCTTCTGTGATGTGCGTATCTTTATTGATAAAAATCGGAGTATGTTATAAAAAATATCCGGAGACTCATATTTCGCTGAAATCTGTTCACGATAAAGATTTACTTAAACGTATAACGCGTTTTACAGGTTGGAGTCTTATCGGATCCGTTTCGAGTATCGCCCGGGGACAGGGAATCGCGGTCATCCTTAATATCTTTTATGGCGTTGTTATCAATGCGGCTTACGGAATTGCCAATCAGGTAAACGGGTTATTGAGTTTTTTTTCGGCGGCAATCATGCAATCCATTCGTCCACAGATCATAAAAAGCGAGGGTGCACAGGATCGACCGAGGATGCTCAAATTATCTTTAATAGCATGTCGTTACATGTTTTTTCTGTGTGCTTTATTTTCTATTCCGCTGATCATCGAGATGCCTTATATTTTAAATTTATGGCTTAAAGAGGTGCCCGAGTACACGATCGTATTTTGCCGTTTAATTTTATTTATCACGTTGCTGTCCATGCTTACCCAAGGCCTTTCGGTATCCATTGAGGCTACGGGGAAAATCAAATGGTTACAGGTTATAGTCGGAACCTTGCACGTTATCAATTTTCCGATCGGATATTGGCTCTTAAAAATCGGATATCCTCCGCAAAGTGTGCTTATCTGTATCCTGTCCGAAGAAGCAGTATGTTTATTACTGAGAGTCATTATCGCCCATAAGATAACCAATCTCAGAGTCAGAGATTTCATCACTAAAGTTCTGATCCGTTCCGTCGCTATTTTTACCATTGCTTTCGGAATCGGATATTTTACCGCGCACGCTGTACATGATGAAAGTTTTATGAGACTCCTGCTCACCACCGGATCAAGTTCAGGAAGTTTCATATTGTGCGGCTGGTTTTTGGGAACAGAGCGGGAAGAACGCCGGCGAATCGGTGACATTATCCATAAATTCAAATTAAGGTCGATGCAATGGGGAGGATTAAAAATACGCTGAAACAGGTTCGTTTTATTCAATCGGTTCTAAATATCCGGAATGGAGTTAAGGACATATGCCTGAATTATATTTCATTAAGAGGGTTCGAAAAATACGGATACAGAGAAAAAAGTTCAACCGTATATATGCCGGTCTCTATATCGAATCCGCAAAATGTTTATTTACATGAGTACACAAGAATCCAACCCGGCGCGAAAATTATCAATAATAAAGGGAAATTCATTTTGAAAAAATATTCCGCTTGTGGCGCAGGCTTGACCGTACTCACTGAAAAACATATTCCAACAACGACAGTTCCTATCTTTTTTAACAGTCTACATATCAATGATGTTATAACCGATACCGTCGTCGAAGAGGACGTATGGATAGGAGCCAACACAACGTTAATGCCGGGGATTACGGTTAGGCGAGGGGCTGTGGTCGGGAGTTGTTCGGTCGTAACCAAAGACGTTCCCCCTTATGCTGTTGTCGCAGGGAATCCCGCCAGAATCATTGCCTGCAAATTTACTCTTACGGAAATAATCGCGCATGAAAAGCAATTATATCCTGTTCATGAACGGCTCGCAGTCGATATTCTGAAGAATTTATTCGACCGGTACTATACGGAGAAAAAAACGATCGGCACCTCTCATTTAACAGATGAAGACAGACTGAAGCTCAAAAATGCGTACGATAAGGCTGAAATATAGGTTGTGATAATGTTATTGCTGATTGTTAATTTAATACGTAGGTTATCTCCTTGGGTTTGGCGTGTGATTTTACAGAAATACGCAATTCGGTGCGGGAAAAATGTTTCGGTTTTCAAACCTGTTTGTATAACTCCTCAGGCCCTCATTTTAGGGAATGATGTAATCGTGTACTATGGAGCTCGCTTGGAAGGTGTGTCCAGTTATGAAACGGTAAAATATTCCCCGGAGATTACAATATCAGACCATGTCAACATCCAGCAAAATTTACATTTGACTTGTGCGGAACGCGTATTTATTGGTTCCAATACTTCCGTGGGAGCCAATGTAACGATCACGGATATTCATCATCCTTATACGGACGTCGATCTTCCTATTGAACGACAAATATTAGAAGTCACTCCGGTGTACATTGGAGATGATTGTAAAATATACAATAACTCGGTTATTTTACCCGGAACATACCTTGGAAAACATTGTACGGTTGGTGCCAACAGTGTCGTGTCTGGTATTTTTCCTGACTTTTCGGTGATCGTTGGGATTCCGGCGCGTATCGTTAAACGGTACGATTTTTCCCGGAAAAAGTGGCGTCGAACGAACGCCGCAGGGGATTTTATCGAATCGCACGGATGATTCATCGTGTCGCTTAACGATCTGGATAAACAGGCGGATTCTGAGCATACGGACGGCCTGATACGCTGCCGGCAGGAGGCGTAAGGTCGTTGCATATTTTCCGACAATAATCCATACATCATGAAAAACATACTTATTACCGGAGGCGCAGGCTTTATCGGTTCGAATCTCGCGCTCAAACTTTTAAAACGCGGCTATCAAGTCACGGTGCTCGATAGTCTCGCTGCTCAGATTCACGGGGACGATCCGGACAGATCTCCCCTTTACGGCAGTATTAAAAATAAGGTCAGATTCGTTCACGGGGACGTGACCGTCAGGGAAGATTGGGAAAAAGCCTTGAAGGATCAGGATGCGATCGTCCATTTGGCGGCGGAAACCGGGACGGGACAAAGTATGTACGAAATTCAGAAATATACCGAGACCAATATCGGCGGGACCTCGTTGATGTTGGATATACTGACCAATTCGAAACATCGGGTACGAAAAGTGGTCGTCGCTTCGTCGCGCGCCATTTACGGGGAGGGCAGATACCTCAGCCGAACCTACGGTTATGTTTACCCGCTGTCCCGTACGGAGGAATACATGTCGCAGGGCGATTTCGAATGTAAATATCCCGGTGAACCGGCCCCGTTGACCTTGGTCGGAACTACCGAAGATTCGCTGATACATCCGACGTCCGTGTACGGAATCACCAAACATGTCCAGGAACAACTGGTAATGACCGTATGTCCGACGCTCGGCATCGCGCCCGTCGCTTTCCGGTATCAGAACGTTTATGGGCCGGGGCAGTCGCTCAGCAACCCGTACACGGGGATTCTCTCTATTTTTTCGACCCGGATTAAAAACAAAAACGGAATCAATGTTTTCGAAGATGGAAAAGAGAGCCGGGACTTCGTGTACATAGAGGATGTCGTAGACGCAACGATAGCGGGACTCGAAAAGGAACAGGCCGACGGAGAATCCTTCAACGTAGGTACGGGCGTCGCGACGGACGTGCTGACCGTCGCCGAGACGCTGATCGAAAAATACGGGATCGAAGTCCCTGTGACGGTCAGCGGGAACTATCGTCTCGGGGATATCCGCCACAATTACGCCGATCTGACGAAAATCAAAACGAAACTCGGTTTCGAACCCCGGTGGAGTTTCGACAGGGGGATTCGGCAATTTACCGATTGGGTGAATACCCAGGATATCCAGAAAGACCGGTACGAAGACTCCATCGAAGAGATGAAAACGAAAGGACTTTATAAATAGGCGGAACGATGACTCCCAGAATTGGCATAGTGACTGTTTTGTACAACAGCGCCGGCGTATTGCCCGAGTTTTTCGAGACGCTGGGGACGCAGAGATACACCAATTTTATCCTGTATATCGTCGATAATAAATCCCCGGACGATTCGCTTGCCGTCGCGCGGAAACTTTGTGCCTCCGCCCGGTTCGAAACCGTCGTGATCGAGAATGAAGAGAATTACGGAGTAGCCAAAGGAAACAATATCGGCATTAAAGCCGCATTGAGGGACGGCTGCGATAGGGTGTTGTTGTCCAACAACGATATCGTGTTGGTTCCGGATACCATAGAGTGTCTGGTGCGTGCGATGGAGAGCGGGAAGGCATGGATGGCGGTACCCAAAATTCATTTTCACGGGACGAATAAAATTTGGTATGCCGGAGGGTGTTACACTTATTTCGCCTGTTCGTCGCTTCATTACGGCATTTACCAGGAAGATAAAGGACAGTTCGACAAAAGCAGGTTCGTAGACTATGCGCCTACCTGTTTTATGCTTATCCGCAAAGAATTATTCGAAGAGATCGGATATATGGACGAGGCTTACTTCGTTTACTACGACGATACGGATTTCGTGTATAGGGCCCTTCGGCGCGGACACAACGTATTGTATGTGCCGGAGTCTTTCCTTCAACATAAGGAAAGCACTTCTACGGGCGGAAAGAAAAGCGATTTTACGCTCTATTACGACACGCGTAACAGGATCTACTTCACGCTTAAGCATTATACCGGGATACATTTTTTTCTGAGTAAATTGTATTATTTACTCATACCTTGCATCAAATCCGTTTACCGTTCCACGCCCCACGAAAAAGAAATAAAACGAAAAGCGATCAGAGACGGTTATCGACTGTACGATGCGGTCCGGCCCGAAAGATCATAGAACGACCGTCCGGCTTACTCCCCGAGAATGCTTTACAGCTATACTTATTCCGTTCCGTACCTTCTCTTATTGTCGTTGTTTATTCTACTGACAGTCGTAGAGTATAACTATGACAATAACCGGAAGATTCGACAATGTGTTCGGATCTGTTGTTGCGCGCTGTTCGTTCTGTTTTTCGGTTTCAGGGGATTCGTCGGTTGGGATTGGGTGAATTATTATCCGGCGTACCAGGAAATCGTTCCTCTTTTTAGCAGGGGCTATCTGAATAATTACGATATCGGGACATTCGAGGGCGGGTTTGTAACGTTCATGTCTGTCGTAAAACTCATATCGTCGAATTATCATTTTTTTATACTCGTATGCGTTGTCATAGACGTCTCCATTTTACACGTTTTTTTCAAACGGCATTCCTCGAATTACGCATTCAGTTTCTTGATTTTTATTGCTTTGTATTTAGGGGCGGAGTTGGATATTTTGAGAAATATGAAAAGTATCGGGCTTTTCCTGCTTTCCGTAAAGTACATTCAGCAAAGGCGGTTTCTCCCTTATTTGCTTTTAATGACACTGGCTTTCATGTTCCATTCCAGCACCCTGTTTTTGTTCCCGCTGTATTTTGTGCCCCGGACATTGCCCCGGCAGTGTTTCATCGTCGTATTTGTCGTCGGCAATCTCCTTTACCTTTCGCAGATCGCTTACATGGCCCCTTTGATTTCGGAAGGCGGGAGGCTTCTCGGGGGAAAATACGCGGCGTTGACCGGGGCTTATCTCAATTCGGATTTGTACGCGCAGGCAAGAGGCATTTCGATCGGTTACCTCGAGAGGACGCTGACCTTCGTACTGGTCGTTCTTTTTTATAAAAAACTCAATACCCGCGAACATGCCGTTTTCTTGAACATGTTCCTGGTTTATTTGTTTATAAACTTATGGATGAGCGAAATAACGATCCTCGTGGATCGGATAGGTCTCTTGTTTTTACTCTCCTACCTGGTGCTGTGGCCGGCCGTTGCGCGGTGTTTTACATTAAAATCGAACAGGATGCTGTTCGTCGGAGGAATCATGATCTACTCTTTGATCCGGGTATCGATCTGTTCGAACAATATTTTGTATCGATACGACAATGTCCTTCTGACGGGAAGCAATTATCCGGAACGCATGTATATAATGGATAGATACAAAGACCAACTCCTAAATTCAAATTGATGAACGGGAAAAAATGCTTATTGATCAGTCCGGTGGCAGAAAATAACTTCGGAGGCGGAATCGGTTTGAATAAGAGCCGGATTCTTTTGACCGAATTATTCCGGGATAACTTGTACTGTGTAGATTTCCGAATGGGTGTCCTGTCCAATGTGCAGAAATTGCGCTGGACATTGCAAGGTTATACCGTAGGGTTGACCCGGTCCGTGAAAACGGAAGCTTTGGCCGTAATGGCACGCGAAGCCCCCGATTACGTTTTTATAAATAGCTCGAATTACGGATTGCTGGCCAAAGCTATTAAAAAGCGTTATCCCGGTTGCAAAATCGTTACTTTTTTTCATAACGTCGAAATCAAATACAGTTACGACGTGGTGCGCCGGCTGAAAAAAATAGGAAACGTACTCTCTTTTTTCGCATTTGCCTACAACGAATGGATGGCGATTCGATACAGCGATACGATTATCGCCCTGAGCGAAAGGGACAGCGCCCTGTTGCATAAGATATATAAACGATCCGCCGATTTTTTGGTGCCGGTGACATTCGATGACAAGCTGGATTACAACAAACTTACCGAACGCCGGGATCAAAAGCCTCGCGGAATTTTTGCCGGCAGTCTTTTTTTTCCGAATGAGTACGGTGTCCGGTGGTTCGTTCAGCATGTCGCTCCTCATGTAAACGCAGAGATCTTGATTATAGGCAAAGGGTTCGAAACGCTGAAAAACGATTTGGAATGCGATAACGTCAAAGTGATAGGAACCGTGGAAGATGTTTCCGAATATTTTTATCGCGCGGATTTCGTAATCGCCCCCATTTTCGAAGGTTCGGGGATGAAACTCAAAACGGCGGAGGCGCTGATGTACGGGAAAACGATCTTCGGCACCACCGAAGCCTTTTCCGGATACGCGTTGGATTTCGATCGGGTGGGAGGGCTGTGCAATACGGCTCGGGAATTCATCGATAAGATCAACGGTTATCCGTATCCGCAGAGGCGGTTCAACGAGGAAAGCCGAAAAATCTACGAACAAAATTACAGCATGGAACATTCGAGGCATTTATTCAGAATGATCTTTGAGAAAATATGAAAAAAATCTTGCTGATTTCCGCATTTGTTCCCAGCCGCAAGACCGCGGGCCAGAATTATACGCGGCAATTAATCGAGGATTTGAGTGGTCGGTACGAGGTCGATCTGATCTGTTTCAGGAACAGAAGCGAGGCGGAGGGGATAGCCGTTCCCGATACGAATATGCTGAAGTGTATCGTTGTCGACAAAAAGGATAAGTTGTTCAATGCTTTAAAATTACCATTTCTGCATCCGATCTTTACGGCTCGTTTTCAATGGTCGGTCGTCCGTTACATCCGTAAAAACAAGCATCGGTACGACGCGTTGATTTTCAATTTCGGACAGGTATTCGCCTATGCGCTATTTGCCGGACACTCCCGAAAAATAGTCATTACGCACGACGTGATGATCCAGAAATTTTCCAGGCAGAAAAACATATTCGGTTATCTTGAGAATAGGTTCGTAAAATTCAGCGAGAGACTATTATACAAAACCGCGACGCTGATATTTTGCCACAGCCCCAAGGACGAAACGCTCATTCGGAATATTTACGGCGTGAAGGCGCATCACATATCGTTGTATTTCGACGAATTGTTGCTGCGCACCGATTACAAGACGATCGTTCCCAAGGACTATTTTGTAATGTACGGCGCCTGGGGCCGAAAAGAAAACACAGAGGGTCTGACGTGGTTTCTCGACGAGGTGTTTCCCCGTACGCCCCGCCTGAATATAAAAATTATCGGCGGCAACATGCCTTCCGACGTCAGGCGAAAAATAGACGAAACCGACCGGGTCGAATATTTGGGGTTCGTAGAGAATCCGTACGGATATATCGCTGAAGCGCAAGGGCTGATCGCGCCTTTGTTTCACGGAGCCGGCATCAAAGTCAAAGTGGTCGAAGCGTTGGCGCTCGGCACTCCCGTATTGGGAAGCGCGGTCGCATGGGAGGGGATCGATCTCTACCTGCCGCTCGGGGAACATACCCGCATCGTCGACACGCCGGAAGAGTACGTGCGGATTTTAGAAAACCGGCGTCCGGTGACGATTGCCGACAAAATACGTTTAGCACAATCGTTTCGTGCCAAATATCAGACGAAATCCATTTTAAATTATCTGTAACCTAATTAAGGTTTCCTATGATCATTCGAAGTAAAGCGCCTCTGCGGTTGGGTTTAGCCGGCGGCGGCAGCGACGTATCGCCGTATAGCGATCTCTACGGAGGATTGATTCTTAACGCGACGATCAATCTTTATGCTCATTGTACGATCGAAGAGACGCAGAACGGCAAAATCGAGATTATTGCAACCGACATCGGGCAGGCGGCAATTTTCGAATCTTTGCCGGTACTTCCCGTCGACGGAACGCTGAACCTGCATAAGGGGGTCTATAACCGCATTGTGAAAGATTTCCGCGTTCCGGCGCCGTCGTGCCGTATCACTACTTATTCGGATGCGCCTCCCGGAAGCGGACTCGGTTCTTCGTCCACAATGGTAGTCGCCATTGTCAAAGCTTTTGTCGAGTGGCTCAATCTACCCCTGGGCGATTATGAAATAGCCCGGTTGGCCTATGAGATCGAACGGAAAGATCTTGCATTGAGCGGAGGAAAACAGGATCAATATGCTGCTACCTTCGGAGGTTTTAACTTTATGGAGTTTCTCAAAGACGACCACGTTATCGTGAATCCGTTACGCATCAAGAAATGGATCGTCGATGAACTGGAAGCCAGTATATTGCTCTATTATACCGGAGCTTCCCGCAGTTCCGCGGAGATTATCGACGAACAGAAAAAAAACACGTCGCAAGGTAATAATCGGGCTGTCGAAGCCATGCACCGCATTAAACAAAATGCCATAAACATGAAGGAAGCATTGCTTAAGGGGGACATCTCTTCCTTCGCCAGAATCCTCGGACAAGGCTGGGAAGACAAAAAAGCAATGGCGTCGGCCATCAGTAATCCGGTCATCGAAGAGGCGATGGAGCGGGCCGTTCAAGCGGGAGCCATTACCGGTAAAGTCTCGGGCGCCGGCGGCGGCGGATTTATAATCTTTGCGGTGGAACCTACAAAAAGGTTGCAGGTGAAACGGGCATTGAATCAGCTCGATGGCAATATCGTCGAGTTTCAATTCAGCGAAGGGGGAACGCACGGGTGGAAAATTTTTCATTGATAAATAGCGGATTATGAATGTTGAACAGTGTATTGCGGATCAGATTCGGGCGTCGATATCGACCAAGCAGGCCATTTTATCGGACGAAGGGCTGATGCGGAACATTGCGGCCGCTGCCCAAATGATCGTGGATGCGTACGAACAAGGGAAAAAAACGCTCTTGGCCGGTAACGGCGGAAGCGCCGCCGATGCACAGCATATCGCGGGAGAGTTTGTCAGCAAATTCTATTTTGACCGGCCCGGTATTGCTTCCATTGCGTTGACGACCGACACGTCGATCATCACCGCCATCGGGAACGATTACGGCTACGATAAATTATTCTCCCGTCAAATACAGGCCCAGGGATCTGCCGGAGACGTGTTCATCGGCATTTCGACATCCGGAAATTCGGCAAATCTCGTGGAGGCTCTGCGCATGTGCGGGCAAAAAGGAATAAAAACGATAGGACTTACGGGATTTACGGGAGGCGAAATGGATTCGATGTGCGATTTATGTATAAAAGTGCCGTCCGGCGAGACTCCCCGGATACAGGAATCGCATATTCTTATCGGACATATCATCTGTTGCATCGTCGAAGAAAAACTTTTCGGCGACTTAAAGCCGAATCAATGATGCTTACCGCTTCGGTTGTCACATACCATACCTCGCTTCCGGAGGCGGGAGCCGTGCTGGATTGCGTCCTTCGTAGTTCTATCGATAAACTTTACATTATCGACAACTCCCGCAACGATGCCCTGCGCATTTTGGAAAAACGGTCTTCGAAAATCCGGTATATCCACAACGCCAATATCGGTTACGGCGGAGCTCACAATCTCGCTATCCGGGAAGCGATGGAACTCGGTGCGAAATACCACGTTGTTCTGAATCCGGACATTCGGTTTGCGCCGGAAACAATCGAATCCCTCGCCTGCTATATGGATGCTCACGAAGACGTGGGACAAATCATGCCCAAGGTTTTCTATCCGGACGGACGGTTGCAGTATCTTTGCAAACTGTTGCCCACCCCGGCCGATCTGATATTCCGCAGATTTTTGCCGACCGGTTGGGCTAAAAAGAGTCGGGAACGTTTCGAATTACGTTTCTCCGATTACGATAAAGAGAAGAATATTCCTTTTCTGTCCGGTTGTTTTATGTTCTTGCGCGTAGAAGCGCTCTGCAAAGTCGGGTTGTTCGATGAACGTTTTTTTATGTATGGCGAGGATATCGATTTGTCGCGCAGGATGCACCTTCAGTACCGTACGATGTATTACCCCGGAGCATCCATCGTGCATCTGCATGAAGCGGCTTCGTATAAAAACCGGAGAATGCTGCTCATTCACATACGTAATATAATCCGGTATTTCAACAAATGGGGGTGGTTTTTCGATGCCCAGCGTAGAAAGATCAATAGACGGTTGTTGAAAGATCTGAATTATAATCGCTGATATTATGTCGGTTGACGGTACGTACCTTGTAATACCCGATTGCCGGAACTGTTTTCAGAACGTGCTATTCATAGCGAGGACGAACGGTTCGGTCGTTCTTTTCGGTGATACGGAAAGCGCTGGCATATTCGCTGCCGATGTCCTTGTCTTTTATCGCGATGCGGGCGTCGGCGGTGTAATCGGCTCGAAGCGAGGGGGCAGGAGGCGGTGCGATCGCTCTTACCGGCCTTGTCGTTGTTTATAGGTTGAATAACAAAAAATCCGGATGGTTTCCATCCGGATTTTTTGTTGACATTGCCGGAGAAGCAAATGACTGGCGGAGCAGACCCTTCGACGGGGGAATAACGTATGCTGGCAGAAATAGCAATATCCCGCGTCTATCATGTGATTCCTCGGGAATGAGTGTCTGATAATTAGGGTTTGATGTCTGTATAACAGCAAGGGTAATAGTTGTTTAAAAGCCGTTCCTGATTTGGGACGGATAGGGTCGCAGGAAGGTTATGCGCCCCTGCTTTTTACCGTTTTTCCTTTCAGGGCCTAAAAAAAATCCTTACATATCATGGATACATAAGGATTTTTCTATCTTTTTCAGCCTCTTTATCAGGGCTTTAAGAGCGGAAAACGAGAACCGAACCTTCGATTCCTGTCCATTATATATCAATACATTAGATCGAATTTCACTTTCAGAGGTCACTCATAAGGTGCTGTGATCCTACATTACATTGCATCTCTATGCTTGCTACAAAGATAAGCCATTTTGTAGCTCTATCAAAAATTATAATGGACGAATATATACTTTTATATTAAGTGCGGTACTACATTTTTCTAAATCCTGCTCTAAACCGCGTGGATTTCTGATTTTCCCCTCTGGATCGAAGATAAAGCAATATAACGTTTTGCATCGAGGATGTTTTTGATATTTAGTAATATCCACTATTAGTTGCTCACCGATATTTTTATCTTCTAACCCTTTTCGCGTCATTTTAACTTCAATTGCAATTTCTTCATTACTAAGCAAGAAATCCATTCTATTGCTATTTCCAGCATATGACGGAGTCCATTCTTCTGGTCTAACATCTTCAAAGTGTAAACGTAATAAAGCATGGAGTAAATCTTGTACATCATATTCATCAATAATTTCCAGAGTTGGTCTATTGTCATGTCTACGCTTTAACTGCCTTGTGCATGTGTGAAAATTGTTGAATATCAAAGATAATACATTGTTATAGTCTAAATTTTCATTTGATGGCTGTATGATGTCGAATGCTTTTAGAATTGCAATAAGCTCGTCACAATGCCTTTTTAATTGTGAGTCCTTTTGGACTAACGTGTCAAAATTTTGTGTTTGTTGATGTTGAGGATATTCTGTTTGAAGATATTAAGATGGATGGCGTTTTAACACCCTTTGTAGTAAATTCCTACTACTGGTGCTGCGATCCTGACGGACATTCTACCTATGTAAGCACAAAGGAACCGCTTCCGGTTGATGAACGGACTCCCAGAATAAAAGAACTGGCCTTTCGCAACATTGAAGCTCATAATTGTCATGTGGCAGGAACCTTTATATATGGACTTCCGGAAGCCAAAATAGAAAAAGTGACAATGGAAAACATAGAGATTGATTTTGCGGAAAATCCAACGCCGGAGTATCCCGCAATGATGGCTGAGGTTGAACCCTGTACAAACCGAGGCGTGTTTATCAATAATGTAAAGGAACTCACCTTAAAGAATGTAAAGGTTCACGGCACAGCAGGAGAACCCTTTGAAATTGAAAATGTAGATTGTGTGGAAAAGGAGTAAACGATGGAGTTAGCGATAACAAGTACCAGCATGAAGCTGAGAGATCGAGCTCCGGTAGTTTTCCGGGGTGAGGATAACTGGTGCTTTGAACAGATCCGCAGCATAGGATATGATGGCGTAGAGCTTCATATCCATGATTCCTCTCAGCTTGACAGGAAGCAGTTAAAGGAGGAATTGGATCAGTTTGGCCTGAGTTTGACTTCGATTGGAACAGGATCTGCCTATGGAAAAGACAGGGTGTTTTTATCCAGCGAAGATGCGGATGTAAGACAGGCTGCAATTGAACGTATTAAGGGACATATCCTTACGGCATCTGATTATCCTCATGCTGTGGTGATTATCGGGCTGATTAAGGGAAAGGTATCAGACTGCGAAAGCAGAGAAAGCTATTTTGCCAATCTGATACCTGCTCTGCGGGAATGTGCAGAAGAAGCGGGAAAATATCAGGTATACCTTGGGCTTGAGGTTATCAACAGGTATGAAAGCGATGTGATTAATACCGTAGAGGAAGGGCTTGAGCTTCTGGAACTGGTTGGGTCTCCATGGCTGCAGCTGCATCTGGATACGTATCATATGAATATCGAAGAAAGAGATATTGCAAATTCAATTCGGTTAGCTCAGGGAAAAATCTGCCATGTGCATGTCGCAGACAGTGACCGCTGGTATGTAGGGCATGGGCATTATGATTTTGAAGAAACCTTAAGAGCACTGAAAGAAACGGGATATACAGGA
>OGRJ01001966.1_pt1 | contig 15827 bp, 15 predicted proteins | sample 1553411 | NCBI WGS metagenome assembly OGRJ01 (sample SAMEA2580084, study PRJEB22360) | human gut metagenome | biome: human gut; feature: human-associated habitat; material: faeces | place: Denmark | collected 2008/2010
TCACCGGCTCTGTTATTTCTTATGATGATAACGGAAAAATTCTTTTGCGTAAGCAATATCCTGATCGATCTGAGCCTTCATCATTTCTATCGATTCAAACTTCTGCTCCGGTCTCTTAAAATGATAAAGCTGGATCTCTACCTCTTTTCCGTAGGCATCACCACTGTAATCCAGCAGATTGCTCTCGATCAGCATCCGGTTCTCATCGGATACCGTTGGCTTAAAACCGACATTACCGATTCCGTTGTACCAGATTCCATCAATCCTCACACTATCCAGATAAACTCCGTTCGGTGGAAGAAGTTTATCCCTTGACGGATGTACATTAAGTGTCGGAAATCCCAGTTTTCTGCCCAGCTGCCTGCCATGCTCTACTTTTCCCCGTACAGTATATGCATACCCCAGCATATCATTCACAGCTTCCATATTTCCCTTCCGAAGCTCTTCCCGGACATAGCTGCTGCTGATCTCCCGTTTTCCGTACATCTCTTTTTCAATCACAAAAAGTTCATATCCATACACATCGGCATATTCTGCAAGCATTTTTGCATCACCACGCTTGTCATGCCCAAAGTGGAAATCCGTTCCGATCACAATATACCGGGCATGAATTTTCTCAATCAGGATCTTCCGGATGAAATCCTCTGCCGACATACTTGTAACATCTTCGGAAAACGGGCATTCCAGCAGTACATCTACTTTCTTGTCCAGAAGACATCTGCGCTCCTCATTGGACATGATCCCTTCTCTTGATTTTCCAAGCTTTTCATAAAGCGGATTCATATCAAATGCAAACACAACAGAACGAACGCCTTTTTTCGCCTTCAGCTGACATACTTTTTTGATCAGCTTCTGATGTCCTCTGTGAACTCCATCAAATTTGCCGAGTGTGATTGCTGCCTCTCTGGAATCCTGATAGGCTTCCAGCCCTCTGATATAGTCCATGTTCTTTCCTCTTTAATTACTTTTTTTCATTTCCATCAAAAAACATTTTTACAATCTTGAAGAGATCGTCTTTCCTGCAGTAACAGTAAATCGCAATAAACTGATGCGATTCATCGTACACGCGGACTCTCTCATCGTTCTCATACTCCTTTAATGCTGTTTCCTGTGAAATATCTCTTTTTCTGAAACTATTCCCGTTCCGTACTGCCGCGGCCGTTTTTGGTGGCAGTACGACCTGTGCATACGTTGGAAACATTTCATCTATCGCGATAATCTTCTCCTCCAGAATCCCTTCTTTCTGAAGCTGTCCGATAACCTTATGTACCTCTTCCTTGGTTGAGGACACACAGGTCAGATGTGCAAGTGCCGGAATCTTCAGGTCATTCTTGATATGACTTGCAATCTTAACCGTATTCTTACTGGTTCCACCACCGGCTCCATAGGTAACACTGATAAATGACGGGGTAAGTTCTGCGATCCCATCCGTTGCTTTTAACACGGATTCAAAGCCCGCATCCGTCTTCGGTGGAAACACTTCAAAGGAAATATGTACTCCGTCTGCTTTAATTTTGTCTATAATCCTCATAATGAATGTTTCTCCTCTGTAAATTTTTTCATTTCATGATACCATATTTTCCGGTAAATTACCAGAATGCATTTTACATATTTTCGTAAAGTTCTTCGTAAAGCTTGGCTGAATTCTTCCATGAGAAGTCTTTTTCCATACCACGCTCTACGATCTTGTTCCAGTCACGCTTCTTGTCATAGTAAATCTGTTCTGCATATCTTACAGTTGCAAGCATCTCATGCGCATTGTAATTAGTGAAGCTGAATCCGGTTCCGGTCTTCTCGTACTCATTGTAAGCTTCTACAGTATCTTTGAGTCCGCCTGTCTCTCTTACGATCGGCACCGTACCATATCTCAGACTCATCAGCTGGCTCAGTCCACATGGTTCAAATAATGACGGCATCAGGAATGCATCACAGGATGCATAGATCTTGTGAGACATCGGCTCTGAATAATAGATCTGTGCAGATACCTTATCCGGATACTTCCATGCGAAATGACGGAACATGTTCTCGTATCTCTCATCTCCGGTACCGAGTACGACAATCTGAACCGCATCCTGGCAAAGTTCATCCATCACACAGTCGATCAGGTCAAAGCCCTTCTGGTCGGTCAGTCTGGATACGATACCGATCATCATCGTCTTCGGATTGACCTCGAGTCCTAACTCCTCCTGCAGTGCCAGTTTATTTTTCACTTTCTCTTTACGGAAGTTCTTTACATTGAAATTCTTTGCAATCTGAGCGTCTGTTTCCGGGTTCCACTCATTGTAGTCGAGTCCGTTTACAATACCGCGCAGATCGTTTGCTCTTGCACACATCAGACCGTCGAGTCCTTCGCCATAGAACGGGGTCTGAATCTCCTGCGCGTATGTATTGCTGACGGTGGTGATCGCATCTGCGTAAACCAGACCGCCCTTCAAGTAGCTGGCATCGTGTTTGAACTCCAGCTTATCCGGTGTGAAGTAGTAGTCGGAAAGGCCGGTAATGCTCTGAATCGTCTTGCGGTCCCAGATGCCCTGGAATTTCAGGTTGTGGATCGTCATGACGGTTTTGATTCCCCGATAGAATTCATCTGCCTGGAAACGCTCGTGCAGGTAAACCGGAACGAGACCGGTCTGCCAGTCGTGGCAGTGGATGAGGTCCGGGCGGAAACCGATGGTCGGTAAAATGGAAAGCGCTGCTTTGCTGAAGTAAGCAAATTTTTCCAGATCCCACGGCATGCCCGCATATGGAGTGCTTCCTCCGAAATGCTCCTCGTTGTCGATAAAGTAGAATTTGATGCCTTCATATTCCATCTCGAAAATGCCGACATACTGCTGTCTCCAGTTCAGATCCATGTAGAAGTTTGTCACATACTGCATCTGATTTCTAAACTGTTCTTTGATTCCTGCGTATTTTGGAATCACCACGCGCACATCAAAATACTCTTTCGGGAAGTATTTCGGCAGAGAACCTACTACATCCGCCAGACCGCCTGTTTTGATGAACGGTACACACTCTGAAGCCACGAACAAAATATTTTTCATGAAAAGAATCCTCCTGTAATTTCATGCTGATTATCGCATCTTTGTTTTTCTGTAATTCCTTCCTTTTTGTCACGATCCTATGAAACGCGAAAGGATAATCAACGTCCTGTCTGTATTATACCGTACTTTGTCCAGAAAAAAAAGTCTAAACTTCTGTAATTTCTCCGTTTGTTCGGATTTTTTTGTTACTTTTTACTGATTTTTCAGTTCAAGACGTATTTTATCTGCAATTAATGCAATAAATTCAGAATTTGTCGGTTTACCCTTGCGGTTGTTCACGGTATAGCCGAACAGCTCGTCGATTGTGTCCATTTTGCCGCGGCTCCAGGCCACTTCAATCGCATGGCGGATGGCACGCTCGACACGACTTGACGTTGTCTGGTGGCGTTTCGCGATGGTCGGATAGAGAATCTTGGTAATGGAATTGAGCATTTCCGTGTCCTCTACGGAAAGCAGAATCGCATCGCGCAGGTACTGGTATCCTTTGATATGGGCAGGAACGCCGATCTCGTGGATCATATTTGTCACATCGATTTCCAGACTGTTTTCCGGTGGACAGATCGGCTCTTTTCCGGAGTTTGTAAAATTTCTTGGATGGTATCTTCTTACTGCTGTCATTCCTTTTGTTGCTTTGATCCGGTTCAGAAGAGTTTCGTTGTCGAACGGTTTTAAGACGTAATAGTAAGCACCGAGCCGGAACGCATCTTCGGTGATCCTCTCCTCTCCTACGGCGGAGACAACGATAAAGGCAGGGCTTTTTTTCAGATTTTTATCCTCATTGACTTTCTCCATTACAGTCAGACCATCCATCTTCGGCATGAAAATGTCAAGCAGTACAACGTCCGGTTCTTTGTCGCGGATGATACTGTAAATATCATTTCCGTTTCCGGTCTGCCCGATCAGTTCAAGCGTGTCATCCTGTTTTATGACGTTCCCAAGCATTTCCTGCATGCGTTCGTTATCATCCGCGATGGCAATGTTGATCTTTTCCATAAAGCTCTCCTTTGCAAAAACTCATAGTCTTTCCGGAATTTCACTGCATCCGTTTTCTTCTGAACTTTTTCCAATCACACAGACATTATAATTTTATTTTTTCGCATTTTCAATATATTTCCCGTAAATTTTTGAAAATTCGATCGACATTTTCCGTAAAAATTCGGGAGTTTGTAACAATTTCAACCAAATTAACGCATATTTTTTCAGTTCCGTGCAAGCATGTTTTCCGCAAAGACACCGTAGCCTTTTTCCGGATGGTTTACGAAAACATGGGTAATGGCGCCGATCAGCCTTCCGTTCTGGAGCACCGGCGAGCCGGAATTTCCCTGTACGATGCCGCCGGTTTTCTGCAGCAGCCGTTGATCGGTAATTTCGAGCACAAAATTTTTGTTCGTATTCTCGCTTCCAAGATCGATTTCCGTAATCTCCGCCTCATACTCTTCTACCGTATTGTCCACGCACATCCGCACGGTGGCCGGGCCCGTCTCGATCTCCTGCCGATAGGCAATTTCCGTCACGGTAAGCGGCAGTGCACTGCTTTTTTCCCTGTCCAGAACGCCGTGGATACCGTAGATGGTATTCTCCGCCACTGACCCGATACGGTTCTTTTCTTCGTAATGGATCACGCCCTGCAGTTCACCCGGTACACCCGCTTTTCCCGGGATCACAGACAGAATCTGTGTCAGATACAGTTCTCCGCCGTTCAATTGGAGCATTTTTCCGGTATCGACATCACTGATTCCATGGCCGAGCGCTGCAAAGGTTCCGTCCGGTTCCACGAAAGTCAGTGTTCCGATTCCCTGCATATTGTCGCGGACCCAGGCCCCGAGGCGGCAGGTGCCGTCCTGGCTTTTCTGCGGTGTCACCTGCACTTCGATCGTTTCCCCGTCCCGAAGCAGGGAAAGACACACCGGGGAACCGTTTGATACTTTTACTGCATCAATCAGCTCCTGCTTGCTGCGGATGCTCTGTCCGTTTACTTTTGTGATATAGTCGCCTTCCCGCAGAATATTTTCTGACGGACGGCTGACGGTTCCGTCGGACGAACGGATTTCGGCTGTACGGATCACCATCACACCGTCGGTCTCCATATAGATACCGACCGGCGCGCCGCAGACGGCAACTTTCGGCCGTTCTTCCTGGATCACACGGATCTTTTTCAGCGGGATCCCGGCGGCGGAACATTCTACAACCGTTTCACCCGTTTCTCCGAATTCGGTTTTTTCTGCTTCCTTCGTATCTTCCGAAATCGTCAGAAGCGGATGTTTCGTGAGCGGCTGAAACGGGCTTTCGCTGTTCTCATCCACATACATCGTATCCGGCAGGGATTCGCGCATGGCATCGTAGCCAAGAAGAACGGCGAGGATCAGAAACAGCGCCGCCAGCGCAAGCAGGACTCTTCGGTATTTTTGTTTTCTCGTCATTTGCATTCCCATCCTTTCCGCCGCAGGGCAGAACTGCGGCATTTCTTTTGTTTTCGCGGCGGTTGTCAAGTTCTCGTGCAGGCACGGACTTTGACTCGCCGCCCGCGAAAAAGAGGGAAACCACGCTTTGTTTCGTGATTTCCCTCTTAGTATGCGGACTTCTCTTTATTTGAGTCTTGCAGATTTTTGTACCTGTGCCAATTCCTTCATCTCGCTGGCATTTGCCAGAACAGAATCCGTAATTTTCGCGCCGCCGAGCATTCTTGCCAGTTCTCTGACAGAATCTTCCTCGGATAATGGATGGATCGATGTGACGGTCTCGTTTTCTTCGACGTTTTTTTCGATTTCAAAATGAGAATCTGCCATCGCTGCGATCTGCGGCAGATGGGTGATGCAGATGACCTGATGGCGCTGCCCGATCTGTGCCATTTTTTCGGAAACTTTCTGCGCCGTCCTTCCGCTGATTCCGGTGTCGATTTCATCGAAAATCAGGGTTTCTGTCTCGTCGCGGTCGGCAAGAATCGTCTTGATTGCAAGCATGATTCGCGACAGTTCACCGCCGGAAACAACTTTCGCCAGCGGACGGATCGCTTCGCCCGGGTTTGTGGAGATTAAGAACTCCACAGCATCGGTTCCGTTTTCGGTGTAGCTTTTTGTCTTTTCAAATGAAATTTCAAATGCGACATGCAGGAAATTCAGGTCGCGCAGACCTTCGATAATCTGTGTTTCGAGCCGTTTTGCATAGTTTCTGCGGATTTTGGACAGATTATGTGCGGCCGCATCCAGTTTCTGCTCCGTTTTCTGTAACTGCTCCTGCAGTGCGGCACGGCAGCTCTCAAAGTTTTCCAGTTTTTCCAGTTTTTTCTGCTGTTCTTCGCGATATGCGGTGATCTCTTCCATCGTCTTTCCATACTTTGCTTTCAGGCGGTTGATCTCATCGAGCCGCTTTTCCGTCTCGTAATACTCTTCTTCGGAAAAGGTCAGTTCGGAAAGATATGCGGAAATTTCGCGGTTGAAATCATTCAGCAGTCCGTCAATATCGGAAAGGGTCTGCGACGGACCGGAAAGTGCATCGTCGTACACCGCGGCCTGCTGCAGCTCCCGGATTGCGCGGCCGACCTGCTCCCCGGCGCTGTTCTCTGCACCGTAGCCGGTGATCGCATATACCGTCTGCAGAGATTCCGCGATCTTTTTCGCATGGCCCATTTTCCGGTACGCAGTTTCCAACGCTTCGTCCTCGCCCTCTTTTAGCTCTGCCTGATCAATCTCGTTGATTTCAAACGTAAGAAATACTGCCTCCCGCTTTCTTGCCTCCTCGTCGAGCTCGTACGCCGAGAGCTCCTTTCGGACATTCTTCCACTCCTGGTACAGCGCCCGGACCTCTCCTTTTGCCGTGGCCGCCTCGGTTCCCGCAAACGCGTCAAGAATCGCGATCTGCCGGTCCGGATAGAGCAGCGACTGGTGCTCATGCTGGCCGTGGATGTCGAGTAGCAGGGACGCAAGGACTTTTACCTGCGAGATATTGCATGCCTCGCCGTTGATGCGGCAGACGCTGCGGGATCCGGTGATCTTTCTGGAAATAATCACCTGTCCCTCCTCCGCCTCGAGATCCATCTCTTTTAACAGCTCCAGCACATGCGGATTTTCGGTTTCAAAGACCAGTTCCACCAGCGCGCTTGTCTCTCCCGTCCGGATCATCTCGCGGGATATCTTCTTTCCAAGCGCCGCGTTGATCGAACCGATCAAGATGGATTTTCCGGCTCCGGTTTCTCCGGTCAGTATATTCAGGCCCGGACCGAACTCCACTTCCGCTTCGTCGATCAGGGCCAGATTTTTTACGTGTAAGTTTGTGAGCATTCTTTTCCTCCGGTGTCACACCTGCTGTCATCTTTTTGTCTCTTTTTGCAGAGACGTGCGTTCTTTAGAACTCTTCGCCCGTCTCCTCCATGCCGTCCACCATTTTTTTCAGTCGTTCTGCCGCCACAAGCGCCGCATCATCGTCTCTTGCCACGCAGAGAATCGTATCGTCTCCGCCGATGCAGCCGACGATCTCGCTCCAGTTCATCTCATCGAAAGCCGCTGCTGCCGCCATTGCCATGCCGGATACGGTTTTGATGACCAGAATATTTTTGGCAAGATCAACAGAAATAAACGCATCTTTCAGAACGCGCGCATAGCGGCTTCCCACCTCAGACGGTGCATTCTGCAAAACAGCATAACGGCTTCCGCCGTTCTCTTTTGGTACTTTTGTGAGCTTCAGCTGGCGGATATCCCTCGAAATCGTCGCCTGCGTTACGGCAAAGCCGCTCTCCTCCAGCTTCTTTGCCAGCTCCTCCTGTGTTTCAATGTCATATTGGTTAATTAATTTGATAATCTGTGCATGTCTCGCGATTTTCATTTCAATATCCTTCCCCAGTAACTATATCTTAAATGTTTGCCATTTTCTTTCTTAATGTCTCCAGAAAACTGATGTTGCTGATCTTCACAATCAGAGTATCCCGTCTGGCCTTTTTGATCACGATCCGGTCGCCGGTTTTCATCGGAACGCGGGTGTCGCCGTCAAAATAGGCCATGCCCTGTTCAATGCCGCCGTCTCTCGAAGGCCCGAGCTCCACCTCGATCACATCCTCTGCCGGAAAGACAATGCTTCTCGTATTCAGGGTGTGCGGGGCAAGCGGTGTCATCAGCATCAGGCTGGCTGACGGTGAGATGATCGGGCCGCCCGCGGAGAGGCTGTAGCCGGTCGAACCGGTCGGCGTTGCGACGATGATGCCATCGGCGCTGTAGGAATTTAAAAACTCCCCGTTGACGTAATTGTCGAACCGGACGACACGCAGGTTTCCCTCACGGGTGATCGTAATGTCGTTGAGTGCCGTGTCCTCCGCAATCAGCTTTCCGTCCCGGTAAATCGATCCGCAGAGCATCATGCGGTGCTCAATCGTATACTCATCCGCCATCAGATGATCCAGCGCCGGATAAAGCGTGTCACGGTCGATTTCCGCAAGATAGCCGAGCGTTCCCAGATTGATGCCGAGCAGTGGAATCTGTAAATCCACCACGTCGCCTGCTGCCTGCAGAAGCGTGCCGTCACCACCGAGCACCAGAATGCCGTCGATATCTGACGGAACCTTCGCCGGATCCGTATAATGGTATTTTTCCCCTTTTTCGCTGTTATCGCAGAGAAGACACGTTTTTCCGCGCTCCTCCAGATATTGCCTGATCTGGTCTGTCACGGTAAGGTCCGGGTCTTTTGCTCTGTTTGTGATCAGGTAAAATCGCTCCATATCATGCTCCTTAACCCTTTTATTTATCCAGTGTATCGTGTGCGCTCTTTACAACGGCGTCTACATCGACATTGGTCTCTTCCTCTGTCACGCCGTCCGGCAGCCGGACAAGGTGAACGAGATACTCGATATTTCCCTCCGGTCCTTTGATCGGAGAAAATTCCAGATGGCGCACGCCGAAGGAAATGCTTTTCGCATAGGAAATGACCATCTCAATGACTTCTTTGTGTACAGCCGGATCACGGACAACACCTTTTTTGCCGACTTTTTCGCGTCCTGCCTCAAACTGCGGCTTGATCAGAGCTGCAATTTCGCCGTTCTCTTCCATCAGATTTCGGACCGGAAGCAGCACCTTGGTCAGGGAGATAAACGATACGTCGATCGATACGAAGGACGGTCTCTCCTCGATATCCTCCGTCACGACGTAACGGATGTTCGTGCGCTCCATACAGACAACGCGCGGATCGTTCCGCAGCTTCCAGTCGAGCTGGCCGTGGCCGACATCCACGGAATATACCTTGACGGCGCCGTTCTGCAGCATACAGTCAGTAAAGCCGCCGGTGGATGCTCCGACATCCATGCAGACCTTTCCATCCAGGGTAAGGTTAAAGTTTTTCATTGCTTTCTCTAATTTTAAGCCGCCGCGGCTCACATACGGCAGTGGTTTTCCTTTTAAGACAATCTCCACTTCTTCCGGGAACATGGAACCGGCTTTGTCCTCCCGCTCATTGTCCACCAGAACTTCTCCTGCCATAATCATGGCTTTCGCTTTTTCCCGCGATGTGGCAAGGCCCCGTTCTACCAGTAATACATCTAATCGTTTTTTCATCTTTCTTCCTGCCCCCGTTTTCTGTAGTATTCCTCAATTCTGCCGCAGATATCTTCCGGCGTAAAGCCGACCTGTTTCATCTGGTATGATACACTTCCGTGCGGAATAAAGCGGTCCGGCAGTGCAATGATCTCCACGCCAAACGGAAGGTCTTCTTCCTCGGCAAAAGCAAGGACGCGCTCTCCAAAGCCGCCGTCTTTTACATTTTCCTCGAGTGTTACGACAAGCTCATACGTATCGGCAAAGCTTCGAAGAAGTTCTTCATCGATTGGTTTGACGAACCGCGCATTCACAAGCGCCGCATCCATATCCATCCGCTCTTTTAACTGTTTCTGCACTTCTTCTGCCATTTTTACCATACTGCCGACGGCAAGAAGTGCAACACGGCTTCCCTCATGGATCACTTCTGATTTTCCGAGGCAGATGGGCGCACGGAACTCTTTTAATCCCGTATACGCTTCCCCTCTCGGGTAGCGCACCGCGATCGGGCCGTCGTAATCGACCGCAAATTTGATCATATCCGAAAGCTCCCAGAGGTTCTTCGGTGCAAGAATTGTCATATTCGGCATCGAACCCAGATAGGAAAGGTCGAAAATGCCGTGGTGTGTCTCCCCGTCGTAGCCCACAAGACCGGCGCGGTCAATCGCAAAGACGACATGGAGATTCTGCATACAGACGTCATGCATGATCTGATCGTACGCCCGCTGCAGGAATGAAGAATAAATCGCAACGACAGGCGTAATGCCGCCGAGTGACAGTGCCGCTGCAAATGTCACCGCGTGCTCTTCTGCGATTCCCACATCGAAACAGCGGTCCGGGAACATGTTGGAGAAGCGTTTCAGTCCGACACCGGTCATCATCGCCGCCGTGACTGCCGCAACATCCTTTCTTCGATCTCCCATTTTCCGCATGACTGTGGAAAAGACATCCGTGTACGTCGGATTGGATTTTCCAACCGGCAATCCTGTTTTCACATCGAACGGACCCGCACCGTGGAATCTTGCCGGGTGGCGCATCGCCGGCTCATAGCCGCGGCCCTTCTGTGTCAGGACATGCACCAGAATCGGTCCTTCAAACCGTTTTGCTTCCTGGAAGGTCTTGATCAGCTGCGGAATGTTGTGGCCGTCCACAGGACCTAAATACGTAAGTCCCATATCCTCAAACAGCATGCCCGGAATGATGATCTGTTTGATGCTGCTTTTCGTCTTCCGCATCGCATCCACCATGCCAGGTCCGATGCCCGGAATGCGGTTCAATGCCTTTGTGACGTCCATCTTGAAATCCGTGTACGCCGATGCCGTCCGAAGGCCGGACAGGTACGATGACATACCGCCGACATTCTCGGTGATCGACATTTCGTTGTCATTTAAAACGATAATAAAATTCGATTTCAGGCTGGCCGCATTGTTCAGCGCCTCGTACGCCATGCCGCCGGTCAGCGCACCATCTCCGATGATCGAAACAACGGAATAATTTTCTTTTTTCAGTTCCCGTGCACGCACATAGCCGACGCCTGCAGAAATCGAGGTCGAGCTGTGGCCGGTGTCGAATACATCGCAGTCACTCTCGCTCCGCTTCGGGAATCCGCTGATGCCGCCTTCCCGGCGCAGCGTTTCAAACCCGTCTTTCCGCCCGGTCAGAATCTTGTGCGTGTAGGACTGGTGTCCCACATCCCAGATCAGCTTGTCTTTTGGAAGATCGAAGACGCGGTGCATCGCAATCGTCAGTTCCACGACACCAAGATTGGACGCCAGATGGCCGCCGGTTTTACTCAAAGACTCGATAATAAATTCCCGGATTTCCTCTGCAAGCGCCGGAAGCTGGTCCGCCGGAATCTTCTTAATATCGTTTGGTTTCTGTATTTTTTCTAACATGAAATCATCCCTTACTTTTTTCTGGAAGTCAGAGATTCAAACAGCTCTTCCAGAAATATTTTATCTCCCGGACAGGACAGATTTTTCAGTTCGTCTACGGCCTCTTTCGTGAGCCGTTTTACCTCCTGCTCCGCCCCGTCTGTGCCAAACAGCGTCACATACGTTGTTTTTTCATTCTTTTCATCACTGAAAACCGGCTTTCCAAGCTCCTCCATCGTGGATGTGACATCCAGGATGTCGTCCCGGATCTGGAACGCGATTCCGACTTTGGAGGCAATCCGGCAGAGCGCGTCAAGATCATCGTCGTTTGCTCCTGCAAGTGCCGCACCTGCCATCATGGCAGCCTCTAAAAGCGCCGAAGTCTTGTTCTCGTAAATGTAGTCCAGCATCTCACGGTCGATGGCGAAATGGCCGGCTTTTTCATTCATCACGTCAACACTCTGACCGCCCAACATGCCGGAAATTCCGGTTTTCTGACAGAGAATGCCAAAAGCACGCACTACGCGGTCGGTGTGCTCCTCCAGTGGAAAGGCTTTCCAGGCTGTCTCGTATGCATAGTTTAAAAGGGCGTCTCCTGCCAGCACGCCGACGGCCTCCCCGAAGACGACATGGGTCGTTTTTCTGCCGCGGCGGTAATCATCGTTGTCGATCGCAGGGAGATCATCGTGGATCAGGGAATGGGTGTGAATCATCTCCATGGCTGCCATAAATGGTTTTACAGCCTCCCCGGTTCCGCCGAACAGACGGAAACTCTCCTGCAAAAGCAGCGGACGAAGCCTCTTTCCGCCCGCTGTCATACTGTAATTCATGGCTTTTGCCAGTTTCTTTGCAAAGCCTTCCTCTTTCGGCAGGTAAGCGGCAATGATACTTTCCGCTTCCCGCGTTTTTTCTTCGAGTACCGCTTTAAAATTCTCTGAATGTTCCATCCTCATTCATCTGGAGCATTTTTTTCTCGACGCGGTCAATTTTCTGACTGCATTCGTTCAAAAGCTCCATTCCCTCCTTGTATAAACGAAAGGAGTCTTCCAGGCTGACATCGCTGCTCTCCAGCGTTTCGAGCATCTGATCCAGTTTTCCAAATGCTGCTTCCAGTGTCTCACCGGAAGGGGTTCCTTCTTCTTTTCTCTCTTCTGCTTCCATATTTCCCATGTTTTCTCGATTCTCTGCTTTTTCACGATTGTTCCATCCAGGATACGGCCGATGTCTTCTCTGCGCGCGCTGTGATCTTTCCGTCTGATACACAGATTTCGAGCAGATCACCTTCTTTGACATCCTGCACCGAAGTGATGGCTTTTCCTTCTTTTTCCACGTAGGAATAGCCCTGGTTCAGCTTGTCCAGCGGGGACAGACCCTTCATCGCCTGAATGTAAAGGGCAAGGCGGTGGCGCGCTTCTTTGAGCTTTTCTTCCATCGCATCTGTATACCGACGCTCCAGCTCGGCGTGGCGTGCTCTCTGGTCACGGATCTTATTTTCCGGTCCGAGATACTTCCACTTTGTCTCGTACTGCAGAAGGCGGCTTCTCGCTCTCTGCGTCTGGTTTGCCATCGCATGGTTCATGCGGCTTTTATAATTTTCCAGTGTGTTGAGTACCGCGCGGACATCAGCGACTGCCAGCTCCGCCGCTGCGGACGGGGTCGGGGCGCGCAGATCTGCCACGAAATCGATGATCGTTGTGTCGGTCTCATGGCCGACGGCGGAGATCACCGGCGTATGGCAGGAAAAAACGGCACGCGCTACTTTTTCCTCATTGAACGCCCAAAGATCCTCGATCGAACCGCCTCCGCGGCCCACGATCAGCACATCCAGATTCAGTACGTCCAGACGGCGTATGCCCTCCACGATGCTGTCCGCCGCTCCCTCTCCCTGCACCAGGGCCGGGTAGAGGATGATCTGGACAAAGGGATTCCGGCGGAGTGCAATGTTTTTGATATCCTGCACAGCAGCTCCCGTCGGTGCTGTGACAACGCCGATTTTCTTTACATACGCAGGAATCGGCTGCTTGTACTCCGGGGCAAACATGCCCATCTCTTCCAGTTCTGCTTTTAGGGCCAGATACTTTTCGTATAAAAGGCCGGCGCCCTCTTTTGTGATCTCTTTTGCATAGATCTGATACTTTCCGTCCCGCTCATAGACGCTGATGCTGCCGCCGACAATCACGTTATCGCCGTCCCGCATCGGGAAGGCAAGGCCGCGCCGCGAACCGGCGAACATGACACAGGAAATGGTTCCTTCCGCATCTTTTAAGGAAAAATAGATGTGGCCGGACGGATGGTATTTACAGTTGCTTACTTCTCCGCTGACGTAAATCCGGCGGAGCATATAGTCCTGGTCAAAGATGTTTTTGATGTATGAATTGACCTGGCCTACGGTGTAAACATTCTGATTTTTATTTCTCATCTTCTTCTCTTGCCAGTTTTCCAAGAATACCGTTGATAAAGGACGGAGACTGGTCTCTGCCGAAGCGTTTTGCCAGCTCAACGGCCTCGTTGATGGCTACACCGACCGGAACGTCCTCGTCGAATTTCATCTCGTAAACGGCAAGACGCAGGATCGCCAGGTCTACTTTTCCCATACGGGTCGTTTTCCAGCCCTCGGAAGTACGGTTCAGCATCTCGTCGATTTCCGGGATGTGCTCGGTCACATGATGGTATTTCTCTTCCATATAGGTCTGATCTTTTTCGCTTACGGTTACTTCTTCATCCTCGTCGTTGTCGTCAGAGTACGTAAAGTAAAGAGACATCTGCTGCGGCATCTCCTCTTTCTCCTGGAACTCTGCGGTATAGAGAAGTTTAAAAATATTTTCGCGAAGTTTGCTTCTGTTCATTGTCTGTTTTAATTCCTTCCTGTATAGTTAATTAACTATTTTTCTTCCATTTCATCTGGCTCTGAATAGTTAACAAGAACCGCGGGGTTGTAAGGGGTCGCCTTATTCCCTCGCGGTTCGTTGTTTTTTATTTCGTCTGTTCCATATTCACGCCTGCAATGGCTACATTGACATCGGAAACTTCCAGGCCTGTCATATTCTCGATCGCTGTTTTTACTTTTTCCTGTACGTTTTTGCAGGTTGCCGGAATCTCGTATCCATATTTGAGATTGAGGGCAAGATCCACGCAGACAACGCCGTCGAGTACATCAACTTTGACACCCTTGGAAAGATTTTTCATGCCAAGCTTGCTGACTAATTCGTTGGTAATATTTCCGGCCATGGAGGCTACCCCGTCCACTTCCGTTGCCGCAAGTCCTGCGATAATAGCTACCACCTCGTCTGCAATCTGCACGGTTCCGATTCCTTCGTCATCATATATCGTATAAGTGTTTCTTTTCTGAATTTTTGCCTCTGCCATCTTAAAGAACCTCCTCCTTGGCTGACTTTCTTTTATTATACCAAAAGTTTTCCGAAAATAAAAGTTTTTTTTATTCTTCTTCCTGTGCCGCGCACCACTCGCGTGCTGCCGGCGTGTTGGCAAGGCCGCCCTGGCCGGTTTCGCGCAGACTCGGATGCATCTGGTCGCCGACTTCCCGCATCGCATTGATCACCTGATCCGGCGGAATGCGGCTTATGATTCCCGCAAGTGCCATGTCCGCCGCAGAAAGTGCATTCACGGAACCGATCACATTCCGCTTGACGCACGGGACCTCGACAAGACCGCCGACCGGGTCACACACGAGACCGAGCAGGTTCTTTAATGCCATCGCTGCCGCATGCGTGATCTGGGACGGAGTGCCGCCGCCAAGTGCGGTCAGTGCGCCTGCCGCCATCGCGCTTGCTGTTCCGATTTCGGCCTGGCAGCCGCCGGAAGCGCCCGCAATGTAGGCCCGCGCCGCAACGACCTGGCCGATACCGGCTGCCGTGTAGAGCGCACGCACGATCTGCTCATCCGCTGTCCCCTTCTCTTTCTGGTAATTCACAAGCACAGCCGGAAGCACACCGCACGCTCCTGCGGTCGGTGCTGCAACGATCCGCCCCATTGAGGCATTCACTTCAGCAACAGCAAGAGCAGCGGCGCAGATTTGTGCCATGTCCCTGCCCATATTTGCTTTTTCGGCATAAGCCATGAGTTTTTCGGCGTTTCCGCCCGCAAGTCCCGTAACGGTCTGTTGATTTTCCTCCAACCCGAATCGAATTGATTTTTGCATTGTCAGCAGATTTTCAAACATTTCGTTTACAAGTTCGTCACGGGTTTTTTCGCTTGTCTCCGCCTCTCGACGAATCATAACCTCCGCAATCGTCAGGTTTTCTTTTTCGCAAAGGGCAATAAGTTCCCTGCCCGTTGAAAATGCATAACTCATACCGCGCAAATCTCCTTGATTTCCCCTACCATCCGGGCGATTTCTCTCAGTTCTTCGTTGGAAACAACCGCATCCGTTTCAATCACCA
>OGRJ01001998.1_pt1 | contig 15633 bp, 8 predicted proteins | sample 1553411 | NCBI WGS metagenome assembly OGRJ01 (sample SAMEA2580084, study PRJEB22360) | human gut metagenome | biome: human gut; feature: human-associated habitat; material: faeces | place: Denmark | collected 2008/2010
TAGGCTCGAATTTAACTTTACAGTGACCATACTGTCCACGACCACCAGACTGTTTAGCATACTTGCTGTCTACATCAACAGGCTTGGTGATTGTCTCTTTGTAAGCAACCTGAGGTGCACCAACGTTAGCCTCAACCTTGAACTCACGAAGAAGACGGTCAACGATGATATCCAGGTGAAGCTCACCCATACCAGCGATAATGGTCTGTCCAGTTTCCTGATCTGTATGAGCACGGAATGTCGGGTCCTCCTCAGCAAGCTTAGCAAGTGCCTCACCAAGTTTGCCCTGTCCAGCTTTTGTCTTAGGCTCGATCGCGAGCTCGATAACTGGCTCCGGGAACTCCATGGACTCAAGGATTACCGGATGCTGCTCGTCACAGATTGTATCACCTGTTGTAGTGAATTTGAATCCGATCGCTGCAGCGATATCACCGGAGTAAACCTTATCCAGCTCCATACGTTTGTTAGCGTGCATCTGAAGAATACGTCCAACACGCTCTTTTTTATCTTTTGTGGCATTCAGTACATAAGAACCGGAGTTCATTGTTCCTGAATAAACACGGAAATAAGCAAGTTTTCCTACGAATGGGTCAGTCATGATCTTGAATGCAAGAGCGGAGAACGGCTCATCATCAGATGAATGTCTCTCAACTTCGTTGCCGTCAAGGTCAACACCCTTGATAGCCGGGATATCTGTAGGAGCCGGCATATACTCAAGGATTGCATCCAGAAGTTTCTGAACACCTTTGTTTCTGTAAGCGGAACCGCAGCAAACCGGTACTGCTGTACACTCACATGTAGCTTTTCTGAGGACAGCTTTCAGCTTGTCTACAGAAGGCTCATCTCCCTCAAGATACTCCATCATGAGGTCATCATCCAGCTCGCAGATCTTCTCGATCAGCTCTGTATGATAAAGTTCTGCATCTTCCTGCATATCCTCCGGGATATCAGTAATGGAGATGTCATCACCCTTCTCATCATTGTAGATGTATGCTTTCATCTCGAAAAGATCGATGATTCCTTTGAAGTCATCCTCTTTTCCGATCGGAAGCTGAAGGCAGATAGCGTTTTTACCAAGACGAGTCTTGATCTGCTCTACTGCACCGTAGAAGTTTGCACCAAGGATATCCATCTTGTTGATGAATGCCATACGAGGTACATTGTAGGTATCAGCCTGACGCCATACGTTCTCTGACTGCGGCTCAACACCACCCTTAGCACAGAAAACGCCGACAGCACCATCAAGTACACGAAGGGAACGCTCAACCTCAACAGTGAAGTCTACGTGTCCTGGTGTATCAATGATGTTGATACGATGCTCTAAAGCACCTGCCTTTGGCTTGCAGTGATCCTGAAGTGTCCAGTGACATGTTGTAGCAGCGGAAGTAATTGTGATACCTCTTTCCTGCTCCTGAGCCATCCAGTCCATAGTAGCAGTACCTTCATGAGTATCACCAATTTTGTGGTTAACACCGGTATAGTAAAGAATACGCTCGGTTGTGGTAGTTTTACCAGCATCGATATGCGCCATAATACCGATATTTCTTGTTCTCTCTAATGGGTATTCTCTTCCAGCCATTATTGCCTCCTAATAATTTAGAAACGGTAGTGAGCAAATGCTTTGTTTGCTTCTGCCATTTTGTGCATGTCTTCTTTCTTCTTCACAGATGCGCCTGTGTTGTTTGCAGCATCCATAAGCTCGTTAGCCAGTCTTTCTTCCATTGTCTTCTCTCCTCTTTTACGAGAATACAATGTTAACCAGCGAAGTGCCAGAGCCTGTCTTCTGTCAGCTCTAACCTCGATCGGTACCTGGTATGTTGCACCACCGATACGTCTTGCCTTTACCTCAAGTACTGGCATAATGTTATTCATAGCCTCTTCGAATACTTCGATTGCAGGCTTGTCGGATTTTTCAGCGATTCTTTCAAATGCTCCATATACAATTTTCTGAGCTACGCCCTTCTTACCATCAAGCATAATGTTGTTGATAAGCTTTGTAACCACTTTGTTGTTGTATAATGGATCCGCTAATACGTCTCTTTTCTGAGTATGTCCTTTACGTGGCACGGTTCTTCCCTCCTTAATCATAATTTACTATACAGAAAAAACTTCTGCATTTACTGAGTGCGGCAGCGCCGCCATTTACAGCCTTATAACCTGACAGCATACCGCTATCCGGCAGGCTGTTTCAGTGAACTTCATTTCGATTAATTCAACGGTACTCACAATGTGTAAAATATCGGTCAAAGACCACCTATTTCGCCATAATGTTCGTGCGGAAATCTATCGTTTGTGATAATAATCCCAACACCAACCTATAGTCCATCCGGCAGAAGATGCCGGATACAACAAATGTGATACTATGGTTCGCTAAATTATCAAGCAACTTCGGTCCAATACCTAAAATTACTTAGAAGCCTTTGGTCTCTTAGCGCCGTATTTGGAACGAGCCTGCTTTCTGTTAGCGACTCCTGCTGTATCAAGTGTACCACGGATGATGTGATATCTTGTACCTGGTAAGTCCTTAACACGACCACCACGGATCAGAACAACGCTGTGCTCCTGTAAGTTGTGTCCCTCACCTGGGATGTAGCTTGTTACCTCGATTCCGTTGGAAAGACGAACTCTGGCGATCTTTCTAAGAGCTGAGTTAGGTTTTTTAGGAGTTGCTGTCTTAACAGCGGTACATACACCTCTCTTCTGCGGAGAAGAAGTATTTGTAGGTCTCTTCTGCAGGGAGTTGTAACCCTTCTGAAGTGCAGGTGCAGTAGACTTCTTAACAGATGTCTGACGTCCTTTTCTTACTAACTGGTTAAATGTTGGCATTATTTTCACCTCCTGTTATATTAAATATGCATCCCTAAATATGCATGCTAAATTATTATATAAGTGCAATTCCTGTATGTCAAGCCTTTTTTCTATTTTCAGACTTTCTTCTATAATAATCTGTTTTTTTTGCACCCTTATCTATTTTTTCCAGTTTCTTGTGAATTATACATATTTTTTCCAGCTGCCAGAAAAAAGAATCCTATGAATCAAAAAAAGAACCGTGCACCACTGACTTTTATCAGCTGGTGCGACAGTTCTTCTCATAAATATTATTTTATTCTTCCTCTACCGGAGCTTCTTCGATTTCATTTTCTTCGTCCCTCGGAATCTCTTCCTCATAATCGTCGAAGTCATCAAAATCATCAAACATCAGCTCGTCATCCTCATTGATATCAGAATCCAGTTTAATGTTGCGGTATCTCTTCATACCTGTTCCTGCAGGAATCAGTTTACCGATGATAACATTCTCTTTCATACCGATCAATGGATCGACTTTACCTTTGATTGCAGCTTCCGTAAGAACTTTTGTTGTCTCCTGGAAGGATGCTGCTGATAAGAAGGAGTTCGTTGCAAGGGAAGCCTTGGTAATACCAAGTAATACCTGTTTGCCCTCTGCCGGCTCTTTTCCTTCTTCTACCAGTTTCTCATTGGTATCTTCGAAATCAAGTGCATCTACCAATACACCCGGAAGCATCTCTGAATCACCGTTTGTCTCAACGCGTACTTTCTGTAACATCTGACGCACAATAACCTCGATATGCTTATCGTTGATTTCTACACCCTGCAGACGGTATACACGCTGTACCTCGCGGAGCATGTAATCCTGAACTGCACGGACACCTTTGATCTTTAAGATATCGTGTGGATTTACAGAACCTTCTGTCAGCTCATCACCGGCTTCAAGTACTGCGCCATCCATAACCTTAATTCTGGAACCATAAGGGATCAGATATGCCTTTGATTCTCCGGTCTCATTATTGGTAACGATGATCTCACGTTTCTTCTTGGTATCCTTAATCGTTGCTACGCCGCCAAACTCTGTGATGATAGCAAGACCCTTAGGCTTTCTTGCCTCAAAAATCTCCTCGACACGAGGAAGACCCTGTGTAATATCGTTTCCGGCAACACCACCGGTATGGAACGTACGCATGGTAAGCTGTGTACCAGGCTCACCGATAGACTGTGCTGCGATAATACCGATTGCCTCACCAACCTGTACAGCCTGGCCGGTAGCCATGTTTGCACCGTAACATTTTGCACAGACACCCATATGGGAGCGGCAGGATAATACGGTACGGATCTTAACTTTCTTAAGCGGCTCGCCATTCTCATCAACACCCTGGCTCATAACTGCAGCTGCACGCTTCGGTGTGATCATATGGTTTGCTTTTACAATGACATTTCCATCTTTGTCACAGATCGTATTGCAGGAGAAACGTCCTGTGATACGCTCCTGAAGACTCTCGATCTCTTCTTTTCCATCCATGAATGCAGTTACCCACATTCCCGGAATCTCTCTGCCTGTACCCTCACAGCAGTCAGACTCACGAACGATCATGTGCTGTGAAACATCAACAAGACGTCTGGTCAGGTAACCGGAGTCAGCCGTACGAAGTGCGGTATCGGAAAGACCTTTACGGGCACCATGTGCGGACATGAAGTATTCGAGTACGTCAAGACCTTCACGGAAGTTTGACTTGATCGGCAGCTCGATCGTACGACCGGTTGTATCTGCCATAAGTCCACGCATACCGGCAAGCTGTTTGATCTGTTTATCGGAACCACGGGCTCCGGAGTCAGCCATCATGAAGATGTTGTTGTATTTATCAAGTCCGGAAAGAAGTGCATGTGTCAGTTCCTCATCGGTCTCTTTCCAGGTTTCAACAACCTCTTTGTAACGCTCTTCCTCAGTGATAAGACCACGTTTATACTGTTTCATGATACGGTCAACAGTATCCTGTGCATCTTTGATCATCTGCGGTTTCTGAGGCGGTACGGTCATATCGGAAATGGATACGGTCATAGCTGCTCTTGTGGAATATTTGTAACCCATAGCTTTTACGGCATCAAGAACTTCTGCTGTCTTTGTTGCACCATGGATATTGATTACTTTTTCCAGAATCTGTTTATTCTGTTTCTTTGCAACGAGGAAATCTACTTCCAGTTTTAATTCATTGCCCGGAATGCTTCTGTCTACAAATCCAAGATCCTGTGGAATGATCTCATTAAAAATGAAGCGTCCCAATGTAGATTCTACATTTCCGGTAAGTGTTGTTCCATCCGGCATGGTCTTTGTCATGCGGACGGTGATTCTTGAGTGAAGTGTTACTACACCATTCTCGTATGCAAGAATTGCTTCGTTTACACTCTTGAAGAATTTACCTTCTCCTTTTGCTCCCGGTCTCTCCTGTGTCAGATAGTAGATACCAAGTACCATATCCTGTGAAGGAACGGCAACAAGACCACCATCAGACGGTTTTAACAGGTTATTCGGTGAAAGTAACATAAAACGGCACTCTGCCTGTGCTTCTACAGAAAGTGGAAGATGCACAGCCATCTGGTCACCATCGAAGTCGGCGTTGAACGCGGTACATACCAATGGATGTAACTTAATTGCCTTACCTTCTACGAGGATCGGCTCGAATGCCTGAATACCAAGACGATGCAGTGTAGGAGCACGGTTTAACATAACCGGATGCTCTTTGATAACGTCTTCGAGAACATCCCAAACCTCTGTCTGGAGTCTCTCAACCATCTTTTTCGCACTCTTGATATTGTGTGCAGTTCCGTTTGCAACAAGCTCTTTCATTACGAACGGTTTGAACAGCTCAATTGCCATCTCTTTTGGCAGACCGCACTGATAAATCTTTAACTTCGGCTCTACACAGATAACGGAACGTCCGGAGTAGTCAACACGTTTTCCAAGTAAGTTCTGACGGAAACGTCCGGATTTACCTTTTAACATATCTGAAAGAGATTTTAATGCACGGTTACCAGGACCTGTAACAGGACGGCCACGACGACCATTATCGATCAGGGCATCAACAGCTTCCTGAAGCATACGTTTCTCGTTGCGGACGATGATATCCGGTGCTCCTAACTCTAAGAGTCTTCTTAAACGATTGTTACGGTTGATGATACGTCTGTATAAATCATTCAGATCGGATGTTGCAAAACGTCCACCATCCAGCTGAACCATAGGACGTAAATCTGGCGGGATAACCGGGATCACTGTCATGATCATCCACTCCGGTTTGTTGCCGGACTCACGGAAAGCCTCTACAACTTCCAGTCTCTTGATGATTCTTGCACGTTTCTGGCCGGTTGCATCCTCAAGCTCTGCCTTTAATTCTGCGGAATCTTTCTCCAGATCGATTGCCTGTAATAATTCCTGAATAGCCTCAGCACCCATTCCAACACGGAAAGAACTGCCGTACTGCTCTCTCGCTTCCTGGTATTCGCTCTCGGAAAGTACCTGTTTGTACTGCAATGCGGTGTTGCCCGCATCCAGTACGATATAAGAAGCAAAGTAAAGAACTTTTTCAAGAGTTCTTGGGGATAAGTCAAGGATTAATCCCATACGTGACGGAATACCCTTAAAGTACCAGATATGGGATACCGGAGCAGCAAGCTCAATGTGTCCCATACGCTCTCTACGAACGCTTGCTTTTGTAATCTCAACGCCGCATCGGTCGCAGACAACGCCTTTGTAACGGATTTTCTTATATTTACCACAATGACATTCCCAGTCTTTGCTCGGTCCAAATATCTTTTCACAGAACAGACCATCTTTTTCCGGTTTTAAAGTTCTATAGTTAATGGTCTCCGGTTTCTTTACCTCGCCTCTGGACCATTCCCGGATCTTTTCCGGAGACGCCAATCCAATTTTAATGGCATCAAATGAGATAGACTGACCTGTGGTTTCTTTACTCATTGTTTCTGGCATTATGACACTCCCTTTCTATTTATTCTTCGTCAAGAGTATTTTCTTCTACATCGTCGAAAAAGTCGGAATCATCCTCATCTTCCTCCGGTTCCTCATCCACATCTACGAGTTCTTCGTTTTCTGCATTGAACTCTTTCTGTGAAAATCCCATTTTTGCAAAGGAATCGCTGTCCTCAAATGCAAAATCCTTGTCTCCGGAAATAATGGAATTCAGATCTGTATTGCCGTATTCGCTTGTCTCCATCAGCTCTACTTCGTTTCTGTCCTCATCTAAGACTTTGACATCCAGACCAAGTGACTGAAGCTCTTTTAACAGAACCTTGAATGACTCCGGAATACCCGGCTCAGGGATATTATCACCCTTGATAATTGCTTCGTAAGTCTTAACACGTCCGACAACATCATCGGATTTTACTGTTAAGATCTCCTGTAAGGTATAGGATGCACCGTATGCTTCCAGTGCCCAAACCTCCATCTCTCCGAAACGCTGACCACCGAACTGTGCTTTACCACCTAACGGCTGCTGCGTTACTAAGGAGTAAGGACCAGTAGAACGTGCATGGATCTTATCATCTACCAGATGGTGGAGTTTCAGATAATGCATGTGTCCAATGGTAACCGGTGAATCAAACGGCTCTCCGGTACGTCCGTCACGAAGCTGAACCTTTCCGTCGCGGGAGATCGGAACGCCTTTCCACAGTGCACGGTGTGCACGATTGTCAGAAAGATACTTCATAACGTCTTCTCTTAATATATCTTTATATTTTTCTTCAAAGCTCTCTGTTTTGCCTTCTTTTTCTGCTTCTGCAGCATCAAACGGCATATTTACATAGTCATTTGCAAGCTCAAGTGTATCCTGGATATCAATCTCTTTCGCACCATCGAATACCGGTGTCTCGATGTTAAATCCAAGTGCTTTTGCAGCAAGACTTAAGTGAATCTCAAGGACCTGACCAATGTTCATACGGGACGGCACACCAAGAGGATTTAATACGATATCAAGCGGACGTCCGTTTGGCAGGAATGGCATATCCTCAACAGGAAGTACACGGGAAACGACACCCTTGTTACCATGACGACCAGCCATCTTATCACCAACGGAGATTTTTCTCTTCTGTGCGATATAGATACGTACAGACTGATTAACTCCTGGAGACAGCTCATCACCATTTTCTCTTGTGAATACCTTGGCGTCTACAACGATACCATACTCACCGTGTGGTACCTTAAGGGAAGTATCACGAACCTCGCGTGCTTTCTCACCAAAGATTGCACGAAGAAGTCTCTCCTCTGCTGTAAGCTCAGTCTCTCCCTTAGGAGTAACCTTACCAACAAGGATATCACCAGCACGAACCTCTGCACCGATACGAATGATTCCGCGCTCATCAAGATCCTTGAGTGCATCATCACCTACGCCTGGAACATCACGGGTGATTTCTTCCGGTCCAAGCTTTGTATCACGGGATTCTGCTTCATATTCTTCAATGTGAACAGATGTATAAACATCGTTCTGTACAAGTTTCTCACTTAACAGTACGGCATCCTCGTAGTTATAACCTTCCCAGGTCATAAATCCGATCAGAGGGTTCTTGCCAAGAGCAAGCTCTCCCTGAGAAGTAGACGGACCATCGGCAATAACATCACCTGCTTCAACGTGCTCGCCCTGATTAACGATCGGACGCTGGTTGTAGCAGTTGCTCTGGTTACTGCGCATGAATTTGGTAAGATGATAATCATCTTTTGTTCCATCATCATTCTTGATGCTGATATCGGTAGATGTGGAGCGAAGTACAGTACCAGACTTTCTTGCAACCACACAAACACCGGAGTCAACAGCTGTCTTTGCTTCCATTCCTGTACCAACAACTGGTGCTTCTGTGGTAAGAAGCGGAACAGCCTGACGCTGCATGTTTGATCCCATCAGCGCACGGTTCGCATCGTCGTTCTGAAGGAATGGAATCAGGGCTGTAGCTACAGAGAATACCATCTTAGGAGATACGTCCATGTAATCAAACATCTGACGCTCATACTCCTGAGTCTCTTCACGATAACGACCGGAAACGTTCTTACGAACGAAATGTCCTTCTGCGTCAAGTGCCTCATTCGCCTGTGCTACATGGTAGTTATCCTCTTCATCTGCGGTCATGTAAACAACTTCGTCAGTTACACGCGGATTCATAGGATCAGTTTTATCAATCTTACGGTAAGGTGCCTCAACAAATCCGTACTGATTCAGCTTTGCATAAGATGCAAGGGAGTTGATCAGACCGATGTTCGGACCCTCAGGAGTCTCGATCGGGCACATTCTTCCGTAATGGGAATAGTGAACGTCTCGAACCTCGAATCCGGCTCTGTCTCGTGACAAACCGCCAGGTCCAAGTGCGGAAAGACGTCTCTTATGGGTCAGCTCACCAAGAGGGTTGTTCTGATCCATGAACTGTGACAGCTGGGAGGATCCAAAGAACTCTTTTACAGCAGCTGTTACAGGTTTGATATTGATCAGGGACTGCGGGGAAATGCTCTCCACATCCTGTGTTGTCATTCTCTCACGAACCACACGCTCAAGTCTGGAAAGACCGATACGGTACTGATTCTGAAGCAGTTCACCAACCGCACGGATACGACGGTTTCCTAAGTGGTCGATGTCGTCGTCATTTCCAATGCCATATTCCAGATGCATATTGTAATTAATAGAAGCAAAAATATCTTCTCTTGTAATATGCTTCGGGATCAGGTCATGGATATCTCTGCGGATAGCGGCAATTCTGTCCTCAAGTGTGTCATTTTCTTCCAGAATTTTTTCGAGTACAGGGTAATATACTAACTCTGTAACCCCAAGCTCTTCCAGGTTCTCAATTTCTGGCAGATAGTGATGCATGTCTACCATTAAGTTAGAAAGAACTTTAATTCTGCGGTCTTCTTCACCCTGGATCCATACAAATGGAACTGCAGCGTTCTGAATGGCATCAGCCAGTTCTCTGGTTACGATAGTACCAGCCTCTGCAAGAATTTCTCCTGTAGAGCCCTCAACCACATCGTCAGCCAGCTTATGACCAACAATTCGTTTATTGAAATGAAGTTTCTTATTAAATTTATAACGTCCGACCTTGGCAAGATCATATCTTCTCGGATCAAAGAACATCGCATTGATCAGGCTCTCTGCGCTCTCAACTGCAAGCGGCTCGCCTGGACGGATTTTCTTATACAGTTCAAGAAGACCTTCTTCATAATTCGTAGAAGTATCCTTTGTGAAACTTGCAAGGATCTTCGGCTCTTCGCCAAACAGATCAATGATCTCTGCATTGGAACCAACACCAAGTGCACGGATCAGTACAGTGATCGGAACCTTACGGGTTCTGTCCACACGCACATAGAATACATCGTTGGAGTCAGTCTCATATTCCAGCCATGCTCCTCTGTTAGGAATTACTGTACAGGAAAACAGTCTCTTACCGATTTTATCGTGTGCAATGGCATAATAGATTCCAGGGGAACGTACTAACTGGCTGACAATAACACGCTCAGCACCGTTAATGACGAAAGTTCCTGTCGCGGTCATAATCGGCAGGTCTCCCATGAAAATCTCGTGTTCGTTGATCTCATCTGTTTCCTTGTTAATCAGTCTCACTCGAACCTTCAAAGGTGCGGCATAAGTTACGTCACGTTCTTTACACTGCTCGATGGTGTATTTAGCCTCTTTTTCATCAAATGTGAAGCCGATGAATTCAAGACTGAGCTTTCCGCCGTAGTCTGCGATTGGAGAAATATCGTCGAATACTTCATTCAATCCTTCGTCGAGAAACCACTGGTAAGAATCCTTCTGGACCTCGATCAAGTTCGGCATTTCCAGGACTTCTTTTTGTCTCTGGTAGCTCATTCGCATGCTTTTTCCAGTTTTTACAGAACGAATTCTGTTTTTTTCCATTGACGTTTCACCCCTGTTTTATTTTATTTATTACAACATCAGCCCGCTCTGCTGCATAAGCATAGTAGGCATATCTTGCCATAATATAGCATTCTTCACTATAGCACAACAAAAAAAGCCTGTCAAGCACTTTTCTGTTGTTTTTTCATTTGTTTTTTTATTTGTAATTGCTGAATAGTTATAATTTATTTTACTTTTCTCTTACTATAAGAAAGGTTTCCATATTTATCCGATAATACAAAGAGAAGCTTCGTTCCTTTTTTCTGTTTTTTGATAGAAATATTATATTTCTTTCGGGAATTGATGCTTCCTCTGCCGATTTTTTTATTCTTGTTTCTGCTCACTGCATAAATTGTAAGCTTCTTTCCACCCGCCGCTTTGCCTGTGATCTTCACTGACTTTCTGGTAATCTTAGACGCAGTGGGCATTTTCACGGAAATGATTCCAGTGCTGTTTTCCGCATAAATTGCATAAGTACTGCCATTATTCTCCAGACGGTTCTTTTTGTTTCCGGAAATCTTTGACCTGCTTACATATAAACCGCATTTTCTGCTGCCAGTAACCGCATTTCCATAAAGTTTTCCGGTCTGACTTGCGATCACTTGGATTCCTCTGCCATTCACATTCGTAATCCTGTTAGATTTTATAACAGCATTTCCAATATTTTCCACATATATTCCGTCCAGCATACAGCCTTTCACCTGATTCGCTGTGATCTGACAGCCCTCGCTGCCCCAGAGAACAATTCCGTTCTTTTTTCCGGAGGATATACGGTTCCGGCTTACTTCACACCCGTCAGAGCCATTTTCCATAAGAATTCCATCGCCGCCGATACCTGAAATCACATTATCCAGGACTTGATTCTCTGTGGATGGAGTCCCCAGCTTTCCTCCGTCATAAGCGTAGATTCCTACATTTTTACAACCTGATACCTGATTATCTTTTATCACATTTTTAGAAGAAGCAGACAGATAAATTCCCATGTTGGAAAAGGATGCAGTTTTTTGCAGCTTCAACTGATTATCTTCCACTGTACAGCCATCAGCAAGATAAAGGCGAATTCCATTTCCAGTCCCTGTGATCATATTTCCCTTTACCGCAACACCGTTTTCCTTATAAATACCTACCGGAATTCCCTTAGCCTGTGCTTTTGAACTGTCACTTACCCAGGCTCCCTGGACTTCAATTCCATATCCTCTCCATATGTTTCCATTGATCTGGCTCACTGAAGAAATAGAAATCTGATTATTTTTCACGGAAATGCCCGCATTCTGGTGGTTTCCTTCCATTCCTGCAACAGTTCCCGGTATAAGATGGGTATTCGGGAAATACATGCAGCTCACAAGCACTCCGCCGCCTGCATTCTCTATTATATTGTCCTCCACAGCAGAATCCACGTAATTCAGGCACCAGACAGCTCTCTTTTTCACATTTCGAAAGGTATTCCCCTGAATCACAATATTCCGGTATGGCCTGTCGTAGATCATGCTGTGGCTGCCCACTCCTGCAAACACATCCTCAAAAACGTTATCCGTAATCCTGATATTCTCACAGACAGCTCCGTCAAAGGGCTGATATCCTGGAAAAATATAATCCAAACATGCATCCAGCTGAATGCATTCCTGTCCGCCGCCTTCATATTCCTGCCAATATCCCCGGAATGTACAGCCAGTCACAGTTACATCTTCCGTACCTGCCAGCTCAAGAAAATGAGATTTCAAATTGTTTAGAAATGTTACGTTCTTCACAGTTACGTGTCTGGCATGTCCAATCCTGAAGCCTACAAAACCGCCTGTGCCTTCCTTATCTTCGACAACCGGATAATTCAGATCCCAGGTTCCGCCTTCAATGGTGATATTGTGATATCCATCATAACCTCCGGCAGAAAGTATGTCATCTCCCAGTCTGAGGACCACATGCTTATCTGTACAGGTTTTCGTCAGCACAGCCCCTTCTGCATAAAGAGTAAGATTGCTGTACATATGGATAGTTCCGGAAATCAGATAGCTTCCCTGCGGGATAATTACCGTACAAGGAGTTTCATCTGTAGCTCTCTGCCCCATAAAGTGAAGCACTGTATTCAAAGTTTCGGTAATATCACTTCCATCAGCCACATCTAAAGTCACCACTGCAGCGCCTTCTGGAATAGTCGCCAGAATCTGCTGTTCATTATCAGAAGGTACAGGTGTAAGCAGAGCTTCTTCTGGCTCCTCTTCAAAATCATTATCAGACTCATCTGCTGAAAAAAATCCCACCTCAGCTGTTCCGCCATAGAAGCCAGTCTCATCCTCTTCCATTTCTGGCTCAAGATCGCAATCTGAAAAGCTGTCTTCAAAATTCTCCGTCACATTTTCTGCTGATTCAGCATATATAACAGAACTGCCTCCCAGATATAAAGATACTCCCAGTAATGTTACAGTCAAAAACATTTTTATATTCATTCAGAATCTCCTTGCACAAAAAGAATCCTGATTGCAGGAAACTCCAACAGAATTTCCTGTTACACAAAAAAATCCCCGCAGTGGCCTGCACGACAGACTTCTGCGGGGAGCATGGTTCGCTTAAATACACCTAAATTATTTAAGAGTAACTTTAGCGCCTTCAGCCTCAAGTTTAGTTTTGATATCCTCAGCCTCTGCTTTGGAAGCGCCCTCTTTAACCATTTTCGGAGCACCATCAACAACTTCTTTAGCTTCTTTAAGACCTAAGCCTGTGATCTCACGAACAACTTTGATAACTTTAACTTTGTTAGGACCTACTTCTGTAAGCTCTACGTCAAACTCATCTTTCTCCTCAGCTGCTTCACCAGCACCTGCTGCTGCTACAACAACGCCTGCTGCTGCGGATACACCGAACTCTTCCTCGCAAGCTTTTACTAAATCATTTAACTCTAATACAGATAACTCTTTGATTGCTTCGATAAACTCAGCTGTTGTTAACTTTGCCATTATAATTTTCCTCCATTTTTAAATTTTTTGTGGAATCAATGATTCGATTCAGCGACAGAAACTTAAATTATTCTGCTGCTGGTGCCTCAGTCTCTCCACCCTTCTGCTCTGCGATCTGATTAAGCACACGAGCAAAGTTGGTAATAGGAGACTGGATACTTCCAAGCAGTTTGCCAAGAAGTTCTTCTCTGGACGGGATCTGGGACAATGCCTGGATTCCTGCCTGATCGTTGTAGTTACCCTCAACAATACCAGCAACTAACTCAAGTGCCGGATACTGTTTTGCAAATTTAGCAAGGATTCTTGCAGGAGCAGTAGCGTCTGTTGCAGAAATTGCAATAGCGTTTGTTCCATGTAAGTGCTTGTCAAGATCTGCACATGGAGTACCTTCAAATGCACGACGCATTAAAGTGTTTTTGTAAACCTTGTACTGTACGCCGGACTCTCTTAACTCTTTACGTAAAATAGTATCCTGCTCAACTGTAAGACCACTGTAGTCAACAAGAACAACAGCCTGTGCGTCTTTAATATTGTTAGCGATTTCTTCTACGATTGGTTGTTTCAGTTCTACTTTTGCCATGAAATGGTACACCTCCTTATAGAATTTGATATACCGCCAAAAAAAGCCTTACTGTAAGACAGCAAGGCTTAACGTAATTCTTACGAAAGAATACTTAGTCCTCGGTAGGCGTTTTAATCCTTATGCCTTACGGCACCTACTGTCTTCGGCAGCGTTCTGTAATAAAATACCACGTTCGATTTTATTTGTCAATAGTAATTTTAATTTTTTTACATCTGTTTTCTTACTACTCTGTACTCGTCCCCCATGCGGAAATAAGGGCAATCGTGATAGGTTCCTGTAATAAAACGATACATCTCATCTTCGTCAAGGTTCATATCACAAGTATAGCACTCGTAATCATCGTCGTAAGAATAGTTTACACAATATTCGCAGTTCGCCCCCTGCTTCTTTTTCATATTACATACCCTGCCTTCCTTGCGAGTATTTAAAAACATTCCCACAATCTGCACGTTCTAGAACGTGTTTGAAAAATCATTCCCGCAATCTGCACGCCCCACTTTGCGGGAGATTTTGCCCTCTTTCAGTCGGCGTAGCCCGCTACGCCTCCCTCAATCGGACAAAATCTCCCACAAATTGTGACGCACATCTTGCAGAAAGCCTTTTTCAAACACGCTCTAATGCTTTGCCCTGAAAACTCTGACGCTCTTTCAAACGGTGGTGGAGCAGATTCAGCACTTCTCTTTTTCTGCTGGCCCATAGAGGGGCGATCAGCAGATCTTTCGGCCCATCGCCGGTAACCCGGTGGATCACAATGGATGGATCCAGATGTTCCAGGCAGTCTGCTACAAGGTCAATATATTCGGTGCGTTCCAGCACTTTAAATTTCCCGGCAAGATAATCATATGCAAGGTCAGTGCCTTTCAGAACGTGGAGCAGCTGAAGCTTGATTCCCTGAATATCCCGGGCATTTAAATAATCCATAGTAGCCAGCATATCTTCCCTGGATTCGCCGGGAAGCCCGAGAATGGTATGAACTACTACTTCCAGACCAGCTGTGCGGAGTCTCTTAAGGGAGTCTTCAAAGCAGGATAGAGGGTAACCTCGCCTGATATAAGCTGCGGTAGATTCATGAATGGTTTGAAGTCCCAGTTCTACCCAGACTGGTTTAACCATGTTTAGCCGGGAAAGAAGTTCTACTACATCGTCCTCCAGGCAATCCGGCCTTGTACCAATAGAAAGTGCCACAATCCCCGGATGGGAAATAGCTTCCTGAAAAATTTTTTCCAGATAAGGCACAGGAGCATAAGTATTGGTGTAAGCCTGAAAATAGGCGATGTATTTGTGAATAGGTCTTTTGGCGGAAAGCATGGCAATTTGGCTGTCTATCTGTTCATGGATAGAGAGGGCTGCACTGGCGGCAAAATCACCGCTGCCACCTTCGCTGCAGAAGATGCAGCCGCCG
>OGRJ01002000.1_pt1 | contig 15626 bp, 10 predicted proteins | sample 1553411 | NCBI WGS metagenome assembly OGRJ01 (sample SAMEA2580084, study PRJEB22360) | human gut metagenome | biome: human gut; feature: human-associated habitat; material: faeces | place: Denmark | collected 2008/2010
CATTAATGCAAATGCAGAAGATGAACCTACAAACCCTGTTCCGATCACTGCTACTTTTCTGCTGTTTATTCCCTTACTCATTATTGGGTCTCCTTTTACATTTTTTAGAATGACAATATTATCACCCAATTCCATTATATCAATTCATGCAAAAAGATTTTTACTATATTGTTTATTATATACTCTTATGAATACATTGTACTAATGTTTTTTCAACCTTATCAATCTGAAATGGTTTCGCTAAGTGTGCATTCATCCCTGCTGCAAAACATTTCTTTGCATCTTCTTCAAATGCATTTGCTGTCATAGCGATGATCGGTATCTGTGCTGCATCGTCTCGTTTGATGGATCGAATCTCCTTGGTCGCTGTCAATCCATCCATAACCGGCATCATAATATCCATTAATATCGCATCAAATGTTCCTTGTGGAGCATTCTTAAATTGATCCACTGCCCGTTGCCCATCTTCCACAACAGTGACATTGGCTCCATCATCCGTCAGAAGTGTCTGTATGATTTCTGCATTCAATTGATTATCCTCGGCAACTAATAAGTTTAAACCACGAATATCTGCTTGCTCCACTATCTTCTCAGCCACTGGCTGTTCTTTCTTCTGTGCGATTTCAAATGGAATCGTGATCACAAAGGTAGATCCCATTCCTTTCTCGCTTGTCACTTTGATTTCTCCATGCATCTGTTCTACCAGTCCCTTAACGATCGACATTCCAAGCCCAGTCCCCTGATATACACTTCGGGCATCCGTCTTTTCCTGTGAAAATGGCTCAAAAATATGATCGATATAATCTTTACTGATACCAATTCCCGTGTCTTTGATCGTCCAACGATACGTACAGATCTTATCATGAACATCCATTTGTTCCATCTTTGTAGAAATAGTTCCACCCGGATGATTATATTTAATACAGTTTCCATAAATATTCAATAAGATCTGACGAAGATGCAATGGGCTTGCATATACATATGAATATCTGTCATCTATGTTATCTTCTTCATAGTTCCATCGGATTCCTGCCTCTAGAACCCGCTCTCTGATCATCGTCTCAACTTCCCGCATCAGTTTCTTCACAGTAATCTCTTGGTGTGCCAGTGTGATCTGACCTTCCTCGATCTTACTCATCTGCAATACATCGTTGATCAGAGAAAGCAGATGTTTGGCAGCAATTTCCATTTTCTTATGATTCTCTAATACCAGTTTCTGATCATCGAAATGTTTTTCATTGATATTTAGAAGTCCAATGATTCCATTTAATGGTGTTCTGATATCATGGCTCATACGGCTTAAGAAATCGGTCTTCGCCTGACTTGCTGTACGCATTTCGTCAAATGCTGCCTGTAAACGTGCGTGTTCTAATTCTTCTTGTTTATGTCTTTGCGATGTATCCTGTAAGAGCATGATCGCATAAACTGTCGGAATCTCGCTCATTGTCTCTTCATCGTATACCACGATCTGTGTCATAAGAATTGTTTTTTGTACCCAGCGAATACTTCCATCATCTTCATGAAAACAATATTCCACAGAAATATTTGTGTCACCATTGTTGTATCTCTCCAGCAGTTTTTTCGTATCATTTGTCATATTATACTCTGCTTTTGTCTCCTTCGTGACTTTTTTCTCATATTCTGCGCAGTAATCCTGATAATTACATGGTAATGGATAATCAAGAAACATCTCTTTGTTCTTTTGCTCTTTTCCCTTTAGAATAATATTTCTCTCCAGAATATCTGTCTTTAGATTGACCGTATAGATCACATCGGATAATTCCAAAAGTGCATCGACATAACTGTCATTTTCAATGATTGATTGTTTTAGCTGTTCATAATAAATCTGTAACTGTTCTCTGGCCCCTGTCTGATCGTCAGCTCCTTTTCGGATGATTTCAAATGCCAGAAGAAAATGATGTAATTTCTTATCTTCATCCCAGTCAACTGGGATCAATGTCATACGCTTATAGAATCCTTCTTCCTGCATATCATATTGATATTCCTGTACATCCTGTTTCTCCTTCATCTTCTCTTGAAGTCTTGTGATCTGAAGCCTTTCCCAAATGTTCTTCTGCTCATCTTTCCCAATCTTTTCCTGTACGATCTGCTCTACTGCACTGGAATACGCACCATCTAAAGCTAAGAAAAAGTTTTCACTGGAACGGATCACACGATATGTATCCAGCTTAGCATCACAATATAAACAGTCTAAAAAGTTCTTTCCATGTTGATTCAGCAGTTTTAATAATTGATAATTCAACCGCTTCTCTTCAAGTGCTTCTTCCCGTTTCACATGGTTTTTATTGATGTACATATTTTTATCTGCATCATTGAATAATTCTCTCATTGTTTTGCCAGGATAATCACTTGCCATAGCAAAACCCGCTGCATAACTTAACGGAATCTCTCGATGTTCTTTGGATTCTGCTGCTATATCTTTGCGAAGATCTTCAAATAGCTTTCTCACCGCTTGTTTATCAAGCCCCTGCAGCACTGCGATAAATTCGTCTCCCCCAAGTCTTCCGACAAAATGTTCCGATGGTATGGAAGATCGCAGACAAACAGCAAACCGATAAATATACGCATCTCCTGCATCATGTCCCATACTATCGTTGATCCGACGGAGATTATTAAGGTCAAAACTGCATACAATAATATCCTCTGGTGGATTCAGTTCACCTAATATCTCTTCACATTTATTCTTATTCGGAAGTCCTGTTGCATTATCTAAATAAGCTTTATGCCGCAATATACGGTTCATCGCCGCAAAACGGACCGCTTTAATAAACTCATATCCGATCAGCAGCATCAATACAACGATATCTGCTGTGATGAATTTCTCAAGAGTTGCTAATGACGTTGCTTTTCTCTGTGCATATACTTCCGCAAGACCTGTTGCCTCATCACAGATCTTAAAGAATCTCTCGCTCTTTGAAATGATATCTGTATGCTCATAGCCGACCGTCCGCACACGATAAATTTCTTTGTGTAAGGAAATAAAATATTCATCCAGTTCCTTCATCTTATCCTGAAAATCATCATCCTTTAATCGTACGAGTTTTAATTGGTCATTGCCATGACGCAGCCCTTCGATAAAGGACTGCACTTCCTTGATCAGCTCATCTTCTCGCTGTCCGGAATTCTCTAGCTTAATAATCCTTTGTGTTTCTCCCCTTATTAACCCTGCATAATTTACAACGCGGGCTGTTCCCTGAATGTTCGAGACCAACTGCATCAGGATGACGATAAAGACCACTAAAAGTACCGTCAGAATACCGATGCCGATATGGATCATATTTGGTTTTTTTCTTTTTGCCGTATCAGACATAAACTTTTATTCCCCTATCACTACTTTAGAAAATTTCTTATAACATGCAATCCCGTACTTGATGAAATTTATCATTCCATCCTGCTTTAGTTTCGCTGTATAATCTTTTTCCTCAATCTGTCTTAATGCTTCATCACACGCAGCATCCAGATTCCCACCATCTTTTCTTGAGACATCCGAAAACCACTCTCTGATCTTCTTTACAAAAAAATTCCTGATCTCTCGGTTTGGAATTATCAGATGGTATTTTCCACTTTCTGTACGGCCTTTGTGTGTCAGATATCCTGTGGATCCATTGACTGATCATACTTAAGCTGATCTATATAATTTATGACATCCCATGGGCAATATATATCAGCATTACCAAAATGATATCCATCATACCATTCCTTTATTTCTTTTAAATGTGATGTCAATCCATAATCATCCAGTATTTTCTTTACCTCATGATCTGTAAAACCAAAATCCCTCGAATCATAGAAATCATTTGTTGATAATAACGCTTCACAAAGGGATTTGTTTTTAGCAATATACAGCCCTTCAAACAATAAAGCATCCGCACCTATCTCAAAAAAGGAACGCAACATACTCATATTTAATGTCTTTCCAAAACGACGAGGACGCGTAAACAGTGTTACCTCTCCACCCATTTCTACAAGTTGTTCTATCAGCTTTGTCTTGTCTATATAATAAAATCTGTTTCTTCTGATTTTTTCGAAACTATCAACACCTACTGGTAATTTCAAAGTGTCTGCCATATACACCTCCACTATGCTCGCCCATGGAAATCTTTCTTTTATGCTATAATTTACAAAACATTATAACATGATGTGTAGTGAGATACAATCAAACAAAAATCTTCCGTTTATACACGATTGGATCATCATATCCAAATGTTCTTCTTCCATTTACTTCTATGATCTCTGATACCTCCAGACTATCCTCTGAAAATCTTTCCCATAATTTAAAGATCATAACTGGTGAAAACTGGCTTGTACTGCCGCCTTCCCAGACACCATCCTTCTCGCGATAAAGTGCTGGTGTGAATTTTTTTGATTCGTTCAGTTCACTGTAATCTACTGCTTTCATAGAATCATAAGAAAATGTATTCTTATCTTCTCCATTCGGAATATCGTAGGAAGAAAGCACAATTCCTTCATTATTTTCTGAAATAAGAAAAAGATGTGGTGATGTGTGGCTTTTTCCATCTGTTTTATAGTAACTTTCTTCTACAACAAATGTACCATTGAAGTTTTCTGGGAGATTTTTGATTTTATCGTTACATGCTGTATTGATGTGTTTTGCATATGGATAGGTTTTTCCTTCTGCCTGCATTTTGTCAAATTGTTCTTTGTTGTCAAAATGACCAGTCATTAACTTTATAAAATCTGTAAGTTTGCTCATGATCTTCCTCCGTAAATTTAAATTTCTTTAATTATACTCTTGTGAAATTTTTTTGTAAAATATTTTCCTATGTATTTATTGAATATCCGCTAATTTCTTTGTAACTCTAACCTGAATTTCCGTATAGTATGATAATTCTATTTCATCACCATTATTATTTTTTGCTTCAAAATATTTTATGTCACTGTCGTCAGTTTCAATATCTGAAAATTTTGTTTTTACTTTTTCTACATATGCTTCAAATTGTCTACGACTAACCCCATATCCATTAAACGAAAAATAAGCACTAATCCTAACAATATTTTCTTCTTCATATTCATTTCTCCTTCTTTTGTTTGGTTACAATTGTACACTTCTGAATAAAAAGAAATCCCCACCATAATGGTGAGGATGTAATAAATCCGTTATTCAATTCCTTTTGATAATTTCGTCAACCTTTGATTTTCCAGTATTTCATCGATATCGCCCAGATCATATTTTCTGTAGTTCACTGCTACGATGATGCATGCATCCCGCTTGTCTTTTGCATATAATGGTTTCATCGTACGCTTTTCCATATTCAGTATCTTTTCTGCAATGTAAGATTTGCATCACAACGAGGACAGAATTCATCGCCCTCATCTGCTGCTCAAATCAGTCTCTTCTCCAAACAATAATGATAAATTCCATCCTCCGAAACATCTCCACAGATTTCATCTGCCACTGCTTTCAGATCATCGGATGCATTTGCCATTGCAATTCCATTGCCAACTGCTTTTAACATTTCGATATCGTTATTGCCATCCCCAAATGCCATAGCCTGAGATTTATCTATGCCATAATGTTTTAACATTTTCTCAATCCCTGCTCCTTTTCCTGCATTGACCGGTATGATGTCAACTGCTCGATCCCACCATGCCGTAATCTCAGCTCCCTGGACACCTTTTAAGATCTCTTGATACTCTTCTACTCTTGCACCCATCAACACTTGATAAACTTTTTCTTTTTTTATATCTTCGAAATCTTCTGCTACATCAACTTCGGCATTTCCAAATGCATAGTAATCGATCAAGTCCTGATCTTTTCCATTTGCAGCCATACGGTCTTTCGTTGCTAATGCAACTGGCTTTCCCATTTTGTCTGCATTTTTAATGATCCTTTCAATATCTTTTAATGGAATACAATTGCTATAGAGTGTTCCACTGTGATCATAGCAATAAGACCCATTGTATGTAAGAAATGCATCAAACTCAACTCCTTCAAAATGTGGGACAAGCATCGGTCCTCTTCCTGTTGCCAAACAAAGTTTGACTCCTTTTTCCTGTAGTCGCTTTAATGCTTCTAATGTTTTTTCTGAAATCGTATCTTGATCCATAGCGATCAATGTACCATCAATGTCAAAAAATATGATTTTAATATCTTTCATGTCTTTCTTTTTCCTTTTATGTTTTCTTATAATACAGCTAAATTGTTCTATTTCTGCACAATTTAAGCTAAATATCGAAATGCCTGTATGATATAAGATAAAATTCTGATCATACACTGCTTTTTGCCATCCATTGTACTTTCTGTTACATTTTTACCACTTTGATAACTTCCATCTTTGTTTACTTTCAAAGATTCATTCTTTAATCCATCAAAATCCTCTTCCAGTTGTTTTGTGATTTCTTTTCCTTGTACAACTAACATGGTTTCTGTGTCAACATAAGTACTTCTGCAGTCAAAATTATAAGATCCTACCACCGCAATATCATCATCGATCACCAGTGATTTCCCATGAGTAGAATGTTTGCCCATATATTCATATAATGAAATTCCTGTGTCTAAGATCTTTGAACGATTCTTCCGATAATCTGCAGATGCACAGATATTGTCTCCAGATGCGATTGAATTTAAGATCATAGTCGTATCTGGCACCTGCTGTTTTACCTGCGTGATTCCTTCGTACATTTCTTTGGAAAATACAGCATACGGCGTGTGAATGATAACTTGATTCTTTGCCTGTAACATCAACTGCTTCAGCGTTTCAAATACCACTGGCTCTTTTCCATAGATCGTTGTCGGATTGGTCACGAGTGTCGTCTTCTTTGTTGGAACTGTGATCTTTTGGTAATCATACTCTGGAATCTTTACTTTCTCTGCATGTGATAAGAGTCGTTTGACTGCCTTCTCTTTTTTATTCTTTGAACATGTGTTAAATTTTGTTTTACAGACTTCTAAATTCCAGACTTTTTGAAAATATCTTCTGATCTGTCCAACCGCCCCCTGGTCTTTTGATCCTTGATTTACGATCAAAATTTCTCGGTCCACACCCTTGCTTTTACCTTTGTGTGTTCCAAGAAAATAATCAAACATATTTCTGCCGCCCATCAATAAATATTTGTGATCTGCCACAATATATTTATCATGCAGGCATCCATTGATCGTCCATGGTTTTAAAAGATTTGGTGTGTTGTAAAAGCGGATTTCTACATTCGGCTCGCTGCCAACTGCTGCAAAAATATCCTTTCCAGACATATGAATCATTCCATAAAGTCCATCAACCAGAATCTTTACTTTAACACCTCGCCTGGAAGCTTTGAGTAATTCTGAAAAGATATCGTCACTGCTGTTTCCTTCTCGAATATCAAAGGTTGATAAAATAATCTCTTTCTTTGCTTTTCGTATCATATCAAGACGCAGATCCAGTGCTTCCTGATTATCACTTACGATCTTTGCTCGGTCTGATCCGTTCTTATCTGCTCTTGAATAAAATGATTCGGTGTGAATCTTGGATTTGTTAGTTTGGCTTACCGATTTCATATGTACAAATGGCACAAGCATTCCAATGATCACATACAAAATAAACAAAATCAGAACAATTCCTGCAATTTTCAATTTCTTCATTGCTATAAAATCCTATTTTAGCTTGGATAAGATCACTTCACATGCAGTGCATGCAGGACAATCACAATATTTTCCTCCAGCTGCTTTGACTTCTTTTGCATGTGCTTCTACTTCTTTTGCTTTCTCTGCTCCGAATACAGCTGCTCCCGCTTCAGATCCTGCAAATCCGATCAATCCGTCGATTGGCATGATATCTTCTTCTAACTCTGCGATATATTTCTTTGTCTCTGCTTCTTCGTTATCTGTCCCAACAGCATCAAGCCATGCGTTAGCTGCATCTTTTGCTTCCTGGCTGCAAGATGGTGCTGCAATTAATTTCTTTGTTTCTTCAATAACTTCATTTAATATCTGTTTTTCCATTTTACATAACTCCTTTTTTGTTGTATTTCTGTATTTTTATTCTAACATATCCAGTAAAGATTTTAAACTTTGGATTTCATAGTCTGGTCTTGGTTTAGGATCATCTGTCTGATCCTGTGGTCTATGAAACCAGATTGTCTTGATTCCTGCATTTTTACCTCCTTGAACTTAAGCTGTCTCCAATGATCACTGTATTTTCTTTTTTTAAATGTGGAATCTGTGCAAAACATTTTTCAAAATATTCAACACTTGGTTTATTATAGCCAATTCCTTCTGAGATAAAAACACCCTGCAGATATTTTTTGATTCCTGAACTTTTTAATCTTCCGATCTGTACAGATAACGTTCCATTTGTTACCACATATATTCTGTATTTCTTTGATAATTGTTCTAAGACCTCTTGGGCTCCTTCGATAAAGTAATGCCCTTGTCCTAGATATATCTGATAGTTACTTGCAACTTTTTCTGGTGATACTTTGATATGAAATTCTTGAAATAAGAGCTTAAATCTGCGAATTTTTACTTCGTCCCTCGTCATTTTCCCTTGTTCTAACAATTTCCATTGAGTAAGATTGATCTTATTATAACGTCTAAGCATCTCATCTGTCACTGAAATTCTTGCATCATCTAATGCTTTCGTAAGTGCATGGGCTTCTGCTTTGTCAAAGTCCAGTAATGTATTATCTAAATCAAATAGTAATGTATCGATCATAACGTTATCTCCTGTTTTTCGTTTATACTGAGATTATATCATTTTTTGACCAATTCTCCTATAAATGATCACTCGGCAGATATTTGGAGATAATTCTCTATATTCTTACCTCTGATAAGTTACATCTCTGACAACCTACTCCTCTGATGAATTACATCAGTATCCCTCTGATACTCTCCTCTGATAATTTGATGTAACAAAAAAGACTCCTGAAACTTTAGAGGTATTCCCTAAAGAGACTTTTACATCTCTTATGGTCGTTTCTCCAAAGTTCCAAGAGTCTTAATTTATGCTTGGACAGTTCACGTAAAATTTATGATATTTTTACGTGAGTTTGATATTACTTACTGGCTGAAAACTTTCTATTCTGTTGAGCATCAACTGGATAGTTTTTTTGCCCTAAAAGTGGATAGAAGTGTTCGCCCTGTAATATGAATTACAATGGATTTTATTTATCTTTTAAAACTGCCTGAGCTGCTGCTAAACGTGCAATTGGTACACGGAATGGTGAGCAAGATACATAATCTAGTCCAGCTCTGTAGCAGAATTCTACAGATGATGGATCTCCACCATGTTCTCCACAGATTCCTAAGTGGATATCTGGGCGAGTTGCTTTTCCTTTCTTAGCTGCCATCTCGATCAGCTGGCCAACACCTTTCTGGTCTAATTTAGCAAATGGATCAGATTCGTAGATCTTGTTCTCATAGTAAGACTCTAAGAATTTACCTGCATCATCACGAGAGAATCCAAATGTCATCTGTGTTAAGTCATTTGTTCCGAAGGAGAAGAATTCTGCTTCTTCAGCAATCTCATCTGCTAATAATGCTGCACGAGGAATCTCAATCATTGTACCAACTTTGTACTTAATGTCAGATTCATAGTAAGCTTTTACTTTCTCAGCTGTCTGTACAACAACCTGTTTTACAAATGCTAACTCTTTCTTCTCTCCTACTAATGGAATCATGATCTCAGGAACGATGTCATATCCCTTTTCCTGTTTTACTTCGATCGCTGCTTCCATTACAGCTCTTGTCTGCATCTTGGCAATCTCTGGATAAGTAACTGCCAGACGGCATCCACGATGTCCCATCATAGGGTTAAATTCATGAAGAGCTGCACGTCTCATATTGATCTCTTCTACTGTAACTCCCATATCTTTGGCAAGAGCTGTAATCTCTTCCATTGTGTTTGGAAGGAACTCATGAAGAGGTGGATCTAAGAAACGGATTGTGACCGGTCTTCCTTCCATAACCTCATATAAGTCTTTAAAGTCTTTCTTCTGATAAGGAATTAACTGATTTAATGCGATTTCTCTTGCTTCTTTTGTTGTAGAGAGGATCATACGACGGATCTTTGGAATTCTCTCTGCATCAAAGAACATATGCTCTGTACGGCAAAGTCCAATACCCTGTGCTCCGAATTTCACTGCATTCAATGCATCGGCAGGTGTATCTGCGTTTGTTCTTACCTGTAATGTACGGATCTCATCGGCCCATGTCATGATACGGTCGAAGTTACCACTGATACTTGCAGGTACTGTACGGATCTCACCAAGATAAATCTTACCTGTAGATCCATCTAAGGAAATATAATCCCCTTCCTGTACTGTCTTTCCACCTAATGTGAAAGATTTACCATCTTCAGCAAATTTGATATCTCCACATCCTGCAACACACGCTGTTCCCATACCACGTGCTACAACGGCTGCATGAGATGTCATACCACCACGAGCTGTTAAGATACCTTCTGCTGCATGCATTCCTTCAATATCTTCTGGTGATGTTTCTAAACGAACTAAGATAACTTTCAGTCCTGCTTCATGATGCAGTTTCGCCATCTCAGCGTCAAAATATACTTTACCAGCAGCAGCTCCTGGAGATGCTGGAAGTGCTTCTCCGATTGGAAGAGCGGCTTTCAATGCTGCCTGGTCAAAGTTTGGATGCAGTAACTGATCTAATGCTTTCGCATCGATTCTTGAAACTGCTTCTTCTTTTGTGATCTTTCCTTCATCTACTAATTCGCAGGCGATACGAAGTGCAGCTGGGGCTGTTCTCTTACCATTTCTTGTCTGTAAGAAGTACAGTTTTCCTTCCTGAATCGTAAATTCCATATCCTGCATATCACGATAATGTTCTTCCAGTGTATGAGCAATGTCCATAAACTGTTTGTAACAATCTGGTAAGTCTTCTGCCAGTTTAGTAATTGGCTGTGGTGTACGAACACCAGCTACTACGTCTTCACCCTGTGCATTGATCAGGTATTCTCCGTAGATCTGTTTCTCACCTGTAGATGGGTTTCTTGTAAATGCTACACCTGTTCCTGATGTATCTCCCATATTACCAAATACCATTGTCTGAACATTAACGGCTGTTCCCCAGTCTCCTGGAATGTCGTTCATTCGACGATAGTAGATAGCACGTGGGTTATCCCAAGAGCGGAATACCGCTTTGATTGCTTCAAATAACTGGTCCTTTGGATCCTGAGGGAATTCTTCATTCAAAGCTTTGCGATAGATACCTTTGTATCTCTTGATCACTTCCTTCAGATCATCGGCATCTAAGTCTGTATCAAACTTCACACCTTTCTCTGCTTTGATGTCATCTAAGACATCTTCGAATTTCGCTTTATCCACTTCTTTTACAACGTCTGAGAACATCTGGATAAAACGACGATAAGAATCATATGCAAAACGAGGATTGCCTGTCTTCTTCGCAAATCCTTCGACAGCTTCATCATTCAATCCTAAGTTAAGGATCGTATCCATCATACCCGGCATGGATACTCTTGCTCCTGATCTTACTGATACTAATAGAGGATCTTCAAGGTCTCCGAACTTCTTTCCCTGAATCTCTTCCAAGTCTTTCATTGCTTCGATCACCTGTGATGCTACTTCATCACTGATCTTTCCACCGCAGTCATAATAGTTTGTACACGCTTCTGTTGTAACTGTGAATCCCTGAGGAATTGGTAAGTTCAATCCTGTCATCTCTGCTAAGTTTGCACCTTTTCCTCCAAGAAGGTTACGCATCTCGGCATTTCCTTCGCTAAATTTGTAGACCCATTTTGTTGCCATGTCAATACCTCCTAAAATTAAGTTATGTCACATTCATATGTCATTGAACTTATTGTACCACAAAATTCTAATTTTGCAAAACTTTTTTGTGTATTTTTCATAATTTTTTCTTTTTTCTTATCTTTTTCTTATAAAAACTGCACATTTACACGATTTTCGATGCATTTTGCGCTGTTATTTTTGTCTTATTTTAACGATTTTTGTGTTTTATTTTTTGTATACAATATATAAAAATCCCAGAGTCTTTTCACTGAAAAGATTCTAGGATTTCATTTTTATATCAAAGTTATTCAGTTTTTTAAGAATGTTTTCTTTTTTTCTTTATCCAAAATTTCTAATTATTTACTAAGACTTCCCATACCTAAAATGGGAAATCTTAGTTATTTATTATGTTAAACAGATTCTCTCCATCCTGTTTGATCACATCTTGATACCAATAAAAACTATCTTTCTTATATCGATCTAATGTAGCGCCCTCTTCTTCTTCGCGATCTACATACACAAATCCATATCGTTTTTGATATCCATTCAGCCAGCTTAACAAATCCGTAAAAGACCATGTACAATATGCAAGCACTTCACAGCCTTCCTCGATGGCTTTTCCTAATTCTTTTAAATGTTCTCTTAGATAATCAATTCGATATTCATCATGAATCTTATTATCTTCCGTCTTCTTATCAAATGCTCCAAGTCCATTTTCCGAAATGATGATTGGCAGATCATAACGACTTGTGATCTCACGACAACAATAGCGAAGCCCAACTGGATCAATACTCCAATCCCAGTCTGTTGTCATCAAATATGGATTGGCTGGATTTTTATAAATTCCAGGAACTCCAAGTACCTGCGCAGAACCTTTCACTCCTGTTGTATTCATTGTACCATATGGTGTTACTCCATCCATCGGATTATACTCGCATACACAACTTTGATAATAATTAACTCCCATAAAATCAATCTCTGCCGCTGCTGCCTTTAAAATTTTCTGATCGTCTTTTGTGACAACTGGTGCAAAGCCTTTTTTTCTTAAATAATTCATGGCTGCTTTGGGATATCTTCCATATGCATAAACATCCATCCACCAGAAATTCTTCAGTTCATCATAATCATGTTTTGACATAACATTTTCAGGTTTACAATCAAGTGCATAAGATGGTGTATAAGCAAAGCTTGCACCAATCTTTCCTGTTCCGCCCATCTCGCGATATGCCAAAACAGCCTTTGCATGTGCCATAAAGACGTGATGGTTCACTTGATAAAATGTTTTCTGATCGTCAAACTTTCCTGGAGGATGCTGTGCTGTCAGCCATCCAAGTGATGTAAAAATATTTTGTTCATTAAATGTAATCCAGTATTTTACCTTACTTCCATATGCCTTAAATAAAGTCTTAGCATAATTTACATAATCCTCAATGATCTCCTCAGATTCCCATCCTCCATAGAGATCCACTAATGCCTGAGGAAGATCCCAATGGTAGATTGTCACCATTGGTTCAATCCCATATTTTAAACATTCATCAATAATATTTTCATAAAACTCAATTCCTTTGGGATTGACCTCTCCTCTTCCTTCCGGATAGATTCTTGCCCATGAAACAGAAAAACGATAAGTTTTTAATCCCATTTCCGCCATCAACGCGATATCTTCTTTGTAGCGATGATAATGGTCAACTGCAACATCTCCAGTTGTCGCTTTATATGTTTTTCCTGGAATCCTTACAAATTGATCCCAGTTTGTGATCCCTTTTCCATCTTCTCTCCAGCCACCTTCAATCTGATAGGCAGCTGAAGCACTTCCCCACAAAAATCCTTCTGGAAATTTTGTAACTTTCATTTCTTCCATAAATGTTACGCTTCCTTTCTGCTACTGTACACTTAATAATTTACTTTCCTTTGTTACCACTTTATCTTCACATGCTTTGACTTTTGCAAATTGTTCTGTATTGGAAATAATGATCGGTGTTGTTACATCGTATCCATTTGCTTTAATCTTGTCAATATCAAATTCTAGTAAGATATCCCCTTTTTTCATTGTATCTCCAGATTTTTTCTTTGGAGTAAAATATTTTCCTTTTAAATTTACTGTATCGATTCCTACATGTACCAAAAGTTCTACTCCATCTTCACTTACTAATCCTAATGCATGTCCTGTTTCAAAAACAGCATCTACTTTTCCGTCAAATGGTGCATAGACAACTCCTTTTTCAGGAATGATCGCTGCTCCTTTTCCTAAGATTTCTTGCGCAAATGTTGAATCTTTCACTTCTGTTAAAGGAATCACTTTCCCTTCAACTGGACTTGTAATGCTGATCTCATTATCTAATAACTGTGCATTAGATTCTTCTACAAAATCTAAATCATCATCTTCATCTACAATATCTTCAAAGCCAATAATCAGTGTTGCAACAAATGTAACAACTACTGTAACCAAAATTGTGAGTGCTGCAAATAATAATGTCTGTGGTTTTCCTTTTTCTACATACTGAACAATCGTTACGATTGCTGGTGTTGCAATTCCAAAACATTTCATTTGGAAAAATCCACCGACTAATCCACCAACAGCACCACCAATACATGCTCCTAACATTGGTCGTTTTAAACGAAGTGTTACACCATAAAGTGCAGGTTCTGTGATACCAGCAAATAATGCTGAAAACGCAGAAGATCCTGCGATCTGTTTAAAGTCTTTGTTTTTGCTTCGAAGCGCAACTGCAAGGGAGGCTGCACCCTGTGCCATATTAGAACATAATTCTCCGATACAGATAAAGTTCTCATATCCTGTTGTTGCGATCATCCCTAATTTAATCGGTGTAAATGCATGATGCATACCTGCCATAACAACGAATGGATAAACACCAGCTACAAGACCAATGGCAATAAATCCTAATTTATCATGAATTGCATAAACTACTGTTGATAATCCATTACCGCAAATAGCTCCTAAAGGTCCAAGAATGATCAATGCGATCGGTGCTTCAATTAAAACAACTAACATTGGTTTTAAGAAGTTCTTTGTGACAACTGGCGTGATTTTATCTACAAAACGTTCTACATATCTTAGAGAATATACTGCCAAAATGATTGGGATAACCGAATAAGAATAGGATGCATAAGTTACCGGAATATATTTCAAAAATTTCACAGTCTGTCCTGCATCATGTGCTGTATTCATCAGTGTGATCAAGTTTGGATGTAACATGATCAGTGCAATACTTGCTGCATAATACATATTTGTTCCAAACTTTTTGGATGCTGAAATTGCAATCAGTACTGGCATGAAGAAAAACGCACCATCTCCTATAACACTTAATAACTGATATGTTTGCCCATTTGTGCTTAACACACCGATCATAGGAAGTAATGTAAGCAATACTTTGATCATAGCTGCACCAATGATTGCTGGAATAACAGGTGCCATGATACCTGAAATCGTATCCATCAGCATTGTAAAGATATTTTTCTTTTCATTCGATTTTGCTGGTACTTCTTTTACTTCATTAGAAAAATTCCCAAGTTTATTTAATTCGTTAAATACGTTTCCAACATCATTTCCAATAATGATCTGATATTGTCCGCCCTTTTTCATGATTCCCATAACACCTTTTGTTTTCTTTACTGCTTCATCATCAACGATGGATTCATCTTTTAATGTGAAACGAAGTCTTGTCATACAATGTACCAGATTGATGACATTATCTTTTCCTCCAACTCTTTGAAGGATCTTTTTTGCTGTATTTTCATAATCCATTTTGTTTTCCTCCTTTTTATATTCAGCTCTTTACCGCACCCATGGTAATACCCGTAACGAAATATTTTTGAACACATCCACCGAGGCGTCGGCTTATTTCTCGACAGCTTCAGCCTTCCGCCCAAGAGACTGA
>OGRJ01002003.1_pt1 | contig 15610 bp, 18 predicted proteins | sample 1553411 | NCBI WGS metagenome assembly OGRJ01 (sample SAMEA2580084, study PRJEB22360) | human gut metagenome | biome: human gut; feature: human-associated habitat; material: faeces | place: Denmark | collected 2008/2010
AAAGCTTACAAAAAAAAAAAAAGCCCCCCCCCCCCCGCCGTTCCTCCTCCAAATTCAAACTGAAAGAGCAGAAACGCCAGTATCAGAAGAAAAAGTCCTGTCACTCCATAGGCTAGCAGCAATGATCGTAATATTGCTTTTCCCTTCATAAAAAAGCCCTCCCACAGTCATTATATGGGAGAGCTTTTTCTCTTATTCATTACTTCTTTCTTTTCTTAAAAAACACTGCTACACCAGCTACAACTGCCGCTGCCACAAACAAAATCACAAACGGAAGGATCTGAGTATTATCTCCGGTATTTACCTGTTTCTTGGATGTTGTTGCAGAAGACTGTTCTTCAGCCTCATTCTCCGCCGTATCACTGTTCTGAGAAGAAGACTGTTCCTGATCTGTGCTATCTGAAGTCAGATTTTGAGATGTCTCTGCCGTATTGGTGTCTGTACTGTCTGTTTCTGCAGAATCTGCAGTACCTGAAGATGCAGTATCTGAAGATGAAGCATCAGCTGCAGGTGTAACCGTTGCACCGGTATTGCTTTCAGCATCTGGCCCTACCAGAGATTTACTTCCAGCGATGCCAAATGGGCTGAATGAATGTGTACTGAAAGTCATTGTGGCACCATCCATGCTTGGAATGATGGTCTCCATTGCGCCATTATCAAGAAGGTGTTCAATCGAATATGTATAGCCGGCCTTTACAGGTACAGTCACACTGATATACTCCCCATCCGGAATTTTATACTCTGTATTATTCTGTGTATCCCAGAGTTCAAACTCATAGGATTTAAAGATTGTTGCATCTTCTTCATTGGTAAACTGATAGTCCTCACCACCAGAAACACGAAACTGTACATACCACGGAAGATCGATTCCTGATACAGTTATTCCATCACAGGTATGATTTTGAGATGCAATTTCCTCTTTTTCTGTTTCTGTCAGATCGGTAGCTGCATTCTGAGGGCGTTTATCCTCTGTATCATCTTTCCTGTCAAAAATATTATCCTCGTTTTCTTCAGTATCAGGAGTCTCCGTAATTTCCGGGATCGCGGTAATTTCAGCATCGTTATTTTTTTCATGATTCTCATCGTCTCTATTCTCAGATGCTGCATCGGGATCCATACCATCTTCTGCCGCCGGAGTTATCGTTACAGCAGGAGTTTCCACAGCTTCTGCTTCTTCCCCATCCTGAGTTTTATTATCCTCAGATGGTGCAGCTGTTACCTCCGGAGCTTCTGTTATCTCCGGATCCCTTTTTTCCTCTCCACTGGCATCTGCTGCATCTGTTGTATCTGAAGAATCTGAAGAAGACTGCTCCGTTTTTCCTGTTGTCTCCGGATCTTCTTTATTTTCCTGGGCACTGTCATCCTGCAGACCTTCGTTCTTCTCCTCATTCTCTGCAGTGCTGTCCTCTGTTTCTTTTACAGAAGTATCTGCATCACTCTCAGTGACGTCGGTTCCATTTTCCTCTTTATCATCGGTTCCATAGGATTCTCCTGAATCTGAATCAGAAGAATCGGAACTTTCCTCACTTTCGGAATTTTCCTCTGTACTGTCAATGCTGCTGACCACAACTGTCACGGAACCTGTAAGTGTTCCTGAATTACTGTCCCACCCCGGAAGGCCTGAAAGGTCAGCACCTGCAGCAGGTTTGAACACTACCCCACAGGATTGCACACGTTTGTCCGGAACATAAGAACTATCTGCCCAGGAAAGAGTTCCATACGCATTAGATGGGAGCGCAATGTTAGCAAGAGCTGTAGGGCTGTCAATAGTTATATTATCCGGGATCACAGCACCGGATTCTATACCTGAAGAGTTCTCCGCATATGCCGGAAAGGTCTGTCCTCCGATCAGTGTCATGGACAATGCCGCTGCTGCCAGTATTGAAAAGCTTCTGCTAAATGTAATCTTTGTGTTCTTTTTCATAATAATCTGCACCTCTATATTCAAAATCTAAGATTCATATTTGCCTTTTGTCAAAAAATTCAGTTATATAAAATATCGAACGCATGTAACATGCGCTCGAACCAATATTTCTCCAAAAATTAATATCTTGTTAATCTTTCGTAACAGATATTTCTTTTTTTCGTCAAATGCATTATAACACAATTCTTTTTTTTACGACACCCCTAAATTAATTTTTTTTGAGCATCAATGAAAATTGTTTAATTATTCTAGTTATTTCCCCCATTACCTCATCAATTCCATCATTTGTCATAATCCACGTATTTTTATCTATAGAATCCACACAACACGAACTCACAAAGAATTCCGTATCCGGATAAAGCAACTTGTAATACATCAACGCACGTCTTGCATGACAGGTTTTACAGCAGAGAATCGCCTTTTTGATATCCAGGTGTTCTCTGTCTGTTACCTGCCGGGAATAAATTGCGTTCTCATAAGTGTAGGTTGCCTGATCTTCTTTCAGAATTGCTTCTTCCGGTACACCATTCTGCATCAGAACATCTTTCAAAAAATCCCATTCCGTTTTGTATGTCCCACAATAACATTCTTTCTTGTCAAGAACTCCTGTAAATCTCCCTGCTGTGATACTGTATCTTCCACTGGGCAGGATCTTTGGTGCAAACCCATTCCTGTAAAGCTCCGCTGCTTTTTCCGCCATTTGAGGATATCCGTTTCCCGGAACAAAGATCACATCCGCTTTTTCCGGCTTATCTTCTATAAACATGAAATCTTCTATCTGTTTCAGAAACTCTTCGTACATTATTTTCTATATCCTTTCTTTACCATCTGCAGCTAAATCCCGGATCAAAAGATATTTATCTGACAGGTATCCCTTATCCAGCTTTCTGTATTGCCTAATCATATCACTCTTTCGTGGCAGATGCACTAACAGATCATCTGTTTTCTATTTTGTAACGATCACTGTGCTATATCCACTGTCCCTCAGCCTTTGTTCCATATTGACCGCATTTCCAAGCTGCATATATGCTCCTACCTGAACTTTGTAAAGATCATTCTCTCTCAGGATAAACGCCGGAAATCCCTGATCTGTCAGCTGATACAACATTCTGTCTGCATTTTCCCGATTTCGAAATGCTCCTGTCTGTACCCGATAATACAATGGCTCTTCCACCGTTTCCTCATTCAATGTTCCCAGAATGGCATCTGCGATGCTTCTGGCAATCTCTTCGAATTTTTTTTCAAAAAGCTGATTATCCTTTTCCGAGTTTATAAATCCGGTCTCGACCAAAAGTGCCGGCATTTTTGTGCGCCGGAGCACTACCAGCCCCGGACGTTCTTTTACGCCCAGTTCCCGAAACCCCAGTTCTCCCAATGCTCCCAGGATATTCTGTGCCATCTGATATTTAATGCCTTTCTTATCATAGACCAGTACTTCAACTCCATTGTATTGTTCCGGCTTGGAACTGCTGTTGCGATGAAAAGAAATAAAAAAATCTGCTCCAGCTTCATTTGCAGCTTTCGCTTTTTCAAAAGGAGTCTGATAAATATCTGTAGTCCTGGTATAAACCACATCCACGCCGTTCTCTTCCAGGATCTTTCCTACTGCAAGGGTCAGTTTCAGATTGTCATCCTTTTCCTTGCGATCTTTATAAACAGCACCCGGATCTTCTCCACCATGTCCGGCATCCAGAACGATTTTATATGCCATGTTCTTTCTCCTTGAGAATTTCATTCACAATATGATATGACTGTATGTTTTTTCCTGTGCCTGCATTTCATTTCATGCTTTATTTTGTTTTCCGGATCTGTTTACTCAACATATTTTCACGTTAATTCTTCTTGACTTTTAAGTGTTAAAGTGTTATATTAACACAATCAGCGTTGTATTTTTAAATAATCCAAAAATGCAGCAACATCGTGAGGAGGAAAACAATATGAAAAAGCGTATTTTAACAGCTGTACTCGCAGCAGCTCTTGTAACAGGAACCTGTGCTGCCACAGTAAGCGCCAAAGAAGAAAAGACTTACACAATAGGTATCTGCCAGCTGGTCCAGCATGACGCACTGGATGCCGCAACTAAGGGTTTTGAGGATGCCATCACTGAAAAGATGGGTGATTCCGTAAAATTTGACGAGCAAAATGCACAGGGTGATTCTAATACCTGTTCTACCATTATCAACAGCTTTGTTTCAGAAGGGGCAGACCTGATCCTTGCAAACGCAACCGCATCTCTTCAGGCTGCAGCTGCCGGAACTTCCGATATCCCGATCCTTGGAACAGCCGTTACCGAATATGGTGTCGCTCTCGGAATCGATGACTTTGACGGAACAGTAGGCGGGAACATTTCCGGTACTTCCGATCTTGCTCCTCTTGATGAGCAGGCAGATATGCTCCATGAGCTTTTCCCGGATGCAAAAAATGTCGGACTTCTCTACTGCTCAGCAGAGCCAAACTCCCAGTATCAGGTAGATACAGTAAAAGATGCTCTTGAGAAGCTTGGTTATACCTGTGAAGATTATGCATTCTCTGATTCCAACGATCTTTCATCCGTTGTTACCACAGCTGCCAATGACAGTGATGTGATCTATGCACCTACAGATAATACTGTAGCATCCAATACTGAGATCATCAACAACATCTGTCTTCCGGCAAAGGTTCCGGTAATCGCTGGTGAAGAAGGTATCTGCCAGGCATGTGGTGTTGCAACACTTTCCATCAGCTACTATGATCTTGGATACAAAACCGGCGAAATGGCAGTCAGCATCCTTCAGGATGGTAAAGATATCTCCAAAATGCCGATTGAATATGCACCAAAATTCACAAAAGAATACAACAAAGACATCTGTGACGAGCTTGGTATTAAAATTCCGGATGGATATGAAGCAATCGAAACAGATAAAACAGCTGAATAATCGGTAAAAAACCTATTATACACTGATACAGCGAGAAGGGAGTTCCCCTTCTCGCTGTTCGTGCATAAAAAAGAGGAGGATAATTTAACATGCAGATTATGAGTTTAATAACCGCACTTCCAGGAGCTGCCGCACAGGGGCTTATCTGGGGAATCATGGCGATCGGTGTGTACATTACATTCCGCATTCTTGATATTGCGGATCTTACCGTTGACGGAACTTTATGTACAGGCGGCGCTGTTTGTATCATGATGATGCTCAGCGGACACAATGTATGGGTGTCCATGCTGGCTGCAACAGGAGCCGGACTTCTGGCCGGTCTTGCCACCGGTATTTTTCATACCTTTATGGGTATCCCGGCTATCCTTGCCGGAATCCTGACACAGCTTTCCCTTTACTCTGTCAACCTGAAGATCATGGGAAAAGCAAACCAGGCGATCAATGTTGATAAATTTAATCTTCTGGTATCCCTTCGACGTGTCAAGGGTGTTGCTCTGACACAGAATACGCTTTTTATCGTAGCAATTATGATCATCATTCTGATTGCAGTCCTTTACTGGTTCTTCGGAACTGAACTCGGATGTTCCCTGCGTGCGACCGGATGTAATCCAAGCATGTCCCGTGCACAGGGTATCAACACAGACCGCAATAAGGTTCTGGGACTGATGCTTTCCAACGGACTTGTTGCTCTTTCCGGCGCTCTTCTCACACAGTACCAGGGATTTGCAGATATCAACATGGGACGTGGTTCCATCGTTATCGGTCTTGCTGCAGTAATTATCGGTGAAGCGATCTTCAGCCGTATTTTCCGCAACTTTGCACTGAAGCTGCTAAGCGTTGTATTTGGTTCTATTCTTTATTATCTGGTACTTCAGATTGTTATCTGGATGGGAATTGATACAGACCTTCTGAAAATGCTTTCCGCACTCGTCGTCGCATTGTTCCTTGCTTTCCCATACTGGAAGGGCAAATACTTTACAAAAGCCAAACAGGGAGGTAAATGATCATGCTGAAACTGATCGATATACATAAAACATTTAATCCGGGCACCATCAATGAAAAGGTTGCTTTAAACGGCGTGGATCTTCATCTGAACGAAGGTGATTTTGTTACAGTCATCGGAGGAAACGGTGCCGGAAAATCCACTATGCTGAATGCAGTTGCAGGTGCCTGGCCTGTAGATTCCGGAAAGATCATTATCGGTGGAACCGATGTCACAAAACTTTCCGAATATAAAAGAGCCGCGTATCTTGGCCGTGTATTCCAGGATCCTATGACCGGAACTGCTGCAACTATGGGAATTGAAGAAAATCTCGCTCTTGCCAAACGCCGCGGAAAATCCCGCCTTCTCCGTCCGGGCATTACCCGCCAGGAACGGGAAGAATACCACGAACTCCTGAAGATTCTCGGTCTTGGTCTTGAGGACCGGCTCACTTCCAAAGTCGGACTCCTCTCCGGTGGCCAGCGTCAGGCATTGACACTTCTGATGGCAACCTTAAAGAAGCCTCAGCTTCTTCTTCTGGATGAGCACACTGCTGCTCTTGATCCGAAGACTGCAGCCAAGGTTCTCGAGATCACAGACATGATCGTAAACCGCGATCATCTGACAACCATGATGATCACCCATAACATGCGTGATGCAATCACTCACGGCAATCGTCTGATCATGATGTGGGAGGGAAAGATCATTCTGGATATCCAGGGCGAAGAAAAGAAAAAGCTTACAGTCAAAGATCTCCTGGACAAATTCGAAGAAGCCAGCGGTGAAGAATTTTCCAACGATTCCGCACTTCTCAGCTAAACCACAAAAAAAAGAACTCTTATAATAGTTAGACAAACAGCATAACACATGGAAAGAACCTGGCCGGAATTTCATTCTTTATGATGGATTCCGGCCTTAATTTCTGTTCTAATGCCCAAATAACGATAAACTCAAAGCACTTCCATATGTCACCTCTCTTTAGCTCATTTCAATTCCACAGAGAATTCACCACTCCTTCTGCTGTATCGATAAATGGAAGATGTCAGATAATCCTCTTCCGGAGTTGCTTTCTCGAGCGTATCACTTAGAACTTCTTTCAAATCTTCCGGATAAACCACATCCGCATTATGGACCATTACTTCATGAACACTGGTAAAAACCAGATACAGGTCTGACCCCAGAAGTTCAGAAAGACGTCTGGCTACCCCGGGCAAAAAGATTGCTGCCGCTCCATTAGTACGCTTTTCTGTACTCAGGCAATTCCCGGCAATTCCTTTATTTGGATGGTATGTTCCAAGGATATCCATGAAATTATCTCCTTCATATGTCTTATCAAACAGCATTTTTTCCCAATGATAGATTCTTGGTGGACTGATAAAATATGTATTTATTAGAGCAGCTTCGAAAACAGTATCCGCATCTTTTCCCCATTTCTCCACAAAGCTTTTCTTGATCTTTGCACTCAGAACATATCCTTCTTTTTCTCCTGCAAGATAATAAACCACTAAAGCAATGTCTCCGATTTTGTGATGAACCAACTCCTTCAGTATAGTCCTGTTTTTATCTGCATTCAGAAGTCGAATAAAAAGTCTGCTTTTTACCTTCTCATAATCTTTCAGATCGTCCAAATCACATAGCACACAATTTTCACTGACTTTTTTTATCTCCCTAACACAATCATGAACGATATTTTCAAAAGAATGTTCCTGACAGTACCTTTTATAAAGCTCTTCTGTATGCAACCCGCAGACTGTTTTTGCCTTTTCCATATGACCACTCTCTACAAATAGCCTATCTCCCAAACAGCCATATTTTTCTCCATCGTTTGAAAAATAAATTTCTTCTTCCTTCAGGTCCATAGCCGCAAGAAGAAGCTTTCTCAGGTCCGTGACAAAAGTTTCATAACTTTTTTCCATATTTAATTTCCTTTCTGTGAAACAAAGCGGACGAATGTCCTGACAAAATCCTGTGCGCTCTCACAACGACGCACAAAATGATTCTGATCTGATAACATGATTAGATATTTCTGTGGAAAGAACTTCCACTGTAGAATTGCAGAGAGCAGATTTCTCTGCTGAATCTGAGTTGCCTGCTGTATGGACAAGTATAATAGAAGTTTTCAGATTTGTAAAGAAGTTTTCATCGACAGAAAAAGCAGCTTCCGCTGCCTTTTGCTGTCATACCTTTTGTATTGTTTCAGATTTGTGTCTCATTCCGAAATATCAGTAATGGATTTCTCCATGTTTCTCCAGATAATCCAGAAATCCCTCACAACCTTCCTGTATATCTTCATAAGTTTCGTCAAAATTTCCTGTATACCAAGGATCCGCAATATCCCGTCCTGATCCGGCAAAAGTCAGAAACTTATAAAGCTTCTCTTCCGGGTCATTCTTCAGCATCCTGTTAAGATTACGCATATTAGCAGAATCCATACCAATAATATAATCGGATTTTTCATAATCCGCCCACGTAATCTGCTTCGCTCTGTGCGGAACCAGTGGTATTCCCACTTCTCTCAGCTTGTTCACTGTTCCTCTGTGAGGTGGATTCCCAATCTCCTCTGTACTTGTTGCAAAACTGTCGATCAAAAACTGATCTGAAAGGCCGAGCGTTTTTACTTTGTGCGTAAAAACACTCTCGGCCATGGTTGATCTGCAGATATTGCCGTGGCAGACAAATAACACTCTTATCATTGCTTAAAACTCCTTGAAATGCTGTATTTACGCTGTTTACAGGCATTTTCCGATAATCTTCAATCCTGTCATTTTCCTGTATATCACAGCATAAATTCGTATATTTTCTTATCCAAATTTAGTAACTTCTTAGTAATAATCAGCCTGGAAAACAGGCTTTCTAAGAACCTTATAATCAGATTATTCTTAATTCTTTTTTCTATTATTTTATCATACTATGCCAGTTTTGCAATCCTATTCATCTCTTCTTTTGCATCAATTAATCCCAGATGCGTATATACATTTAACGTAACCCCTATATCAGAATGTCCCATTAAATATTGGAGTGCTTTCGGATTCATTCCAGCTTTCGCCATATTGGAACAATATGTATGCCTGCATACATGAGGCGTGATCTTTGGCATTTGTTCCTCATGAGTACGATTATACTTTCCTAACGCCCACTGAAAATGTTTTTCCCAATGGAGTGCTACCTCAGGCATATCTTTTTTATCCAGGAATAAAAATCGACTATATCCATCTATAATCGGCTCAACCCTTACTTTTTTACGGTTTTTCACAATCTGTTCAAAACATTCATAAACTTCATCTGTCATCGGCAACATTCGTGTTCCACTTGAAGTTTTGGTATCTTCAATGACGTACTGCATTCCTCTGGTTCTCTGAAGCTGATGATTCACATTGATTTTTCTCTCCTGAAGATCAATATCTTTCACTGTCAATCCACAAAACTCAGAAATACGAAGTCCAGTCTTAAACAAAATAAACATTCCATTATAGTATTTTGAGTAATGGTCATCATTTCGGATAAACTCCAGAAATAACTCTTCCTGTTCTTTTGTAATTGCCTGTCTTGTAACACTGTCATTTACGACAACTGTACATAATTGAAATTCAAAAGGATTCTTGCGCAGTAAATCATCTTCAACTGCCATCTGAAATGCAGGTCTTACAATTCCACGCACACTGTGAATGGAACTGTATCCTCTTCCATCTGCTTGCAGCTTAATAAACCATGCTTTTGCATCCGACAATTTTATTTTATCTATTCTTCTGGTTCCGAATTCTTCTTTTTTTATTATATTGATCACAAAATCATAGTTCGCCTGAGTGTTATGACGAACCCCCTTTTTTTGTCCAATGTATTTTTGAACCAAATCCAAAACTGTTAAATTTCCTCCGTAAGGTACTATACCATCATGTAAATCTCTTTGGATATTTTTTTCTTTTTCCCTTAGAGCTAAGCATGGTCTGCATCCAGTTGGCAGAGAATCTGTTGGCTCTAATTTCCAACTATACAAAAACTTCTGCTTTCCATAACAATCTGTATATACAAACGCATATCTTCCATCTTTTCTCTGACTTTCTCCGTTTCGTAAAATTCGACCTTTTTTATCCCGTCGTTTTTGGTCACGTTTTGTTTTACCCAAACGTCTTCGCCCCTTTCTACGAAGAAGCCCTAGCACGATATAGGTATTATATCATACCAGGGCTAGCATTTCCACTTTAAAGTGCTAAATTGTTCGTATATTTTTTACAAAGACGTAGTCTGATCCAGAAAGGCCTCAAATTTCTTACGGTTAATCAATGACTTACACCCCACCTGGACTGTAAAGCAACATTCTGAATTTAGATGTTCCGAAATAAGCATCCTTATTTTCTTTTCACCTATTCCAAAATATTGCACTGCTTCATCCACCGTAAGCATATATTTTTCCCAAATTGGAATCTTACCTTTTTCAATTTTAATCGCCACTCTTCTCTCCTCCTTTTCTCTTTGGACAAAACATTTTTATCTGCCCATGACAATTTACAATTTTATACACTGTCATCGGCAGATAAAATTACAATACAGGTGGCAGTTCAGTACTCTGCCCACATCGGTTTTGCACCGTCATTAAATATGACCAGATTTTTTCTGGAAGTATCATTATCACAGATATGCTTCGTCGCCCTGTGCAGCTGCTGCACATTTTGTCAAATTCTTCTCGCTCCATACCTTTACTTCAATGTTATATTTCAGCATTTCCTCGTATTTACTCCATTAACAGAGCAGATATATCATGGCGGATTTACCTAGTGGCTCTACATATCTTCACGTCCTGTATGTAAAACAATATACAATTTTCAAGGTACAAAAATTCCTGAAGGGGAAAAGGAATCTATATTAAATACTCCCTTTACTGATTACTTTTCCTTACATATGATTTCGTATCAAATCCCAAGGTCTTAGTAATCAGTTTTGCTTCCAGGCGTTGACGCAGAGTTTCATCTACACAGTAATGCACCTGTCCAAATTCGTCAAACATTTTTCTGGTAGCCAAAACTGTTATGTACCCTTCATAATGCTTCAACACTGCCTGGATTGCCTCAGTATCACCAGTTGATGCTGCCTCAATAACATGGAATGGCAGCAAATCAAATGCGCATTTCTGTTTTTTACTTTTTTTCATTTGCAGATTCCTCCATATTTTTTCTCATCAGTTCCAGTGATCGTCTACGATGCTCATTAATTGTGCTGCGTACAAGATTCATTTCTCTGGCAATGTCTGCATCACTCATATCCATAAAATATGATAATAACACAACATTCCTTTTCTTTTCAGTAAGTGTCTGCAGTGCTTCAGCAATCAATGCATCTTTGACTTCTATGTCGTAACCCAGGACCTGAAAACGATGTGTTTCCATTTCATGCTCTTCCATTATAAAAAGTCTGCTCAACTCCTTTTCTGATAATTCTGACAACATCACTTCATACTTCTGGCGATATGCCATATGCTTTTCATAATTAATAACTTCACTTTTCAATGCCAGCTTGCACAGAGAATCAAACTGATGTCTGACTGTCTGCTCATCTTGAAAAGAGGATTGCTCCATAAGAGTTCACCTCCTTCCCCGCCGGTAGGCAATAAGCAAAGTTCTTGCTTCCCCTTCACACATATCCCAAACGGATGAGTGCATTTGTCGGGGTGTGGGAAGAAATTTTTAAAAAATTTCTTAATAAATACGAGAAAATTGTTTTTCCTGTATTTTGAGGTATATAAAAAACGTCCTAATGGGTAGTTTTTAGCCCATCGGACGCTATTTATATCAAAAGATAATATTTTGCCATCATTTTTTGTGGCATATAATTCACTTTTTGAGGTAAAGAAATTTATTTGCTTTTTTGAACTATTTATCTATTTCATCCGTCACGTAATGACGGATATGATACCAGACAATAAAATTCTTAATCTTTCCTATACCTCCGGATCTGTTTTACGGAAATTCAGAATTTTATATGTCTTTTAAAAAGTGAAATATCACCCTCTTTTTTAGTGAAATATTAGTTCATTTTCTTTCAAGAAAGGGAACTATACACTAAACATGGAGGTGTATCATATGCCAAAACAAACAGATAAAGAACTGGGATTGTTTTTTAAGAACGCCCGACACGAGCAAAAATTGACTTATGAAGAATTAGCTGAAAAAGCAGAAATGTCCAGCCGATATTTAAAGGAAATTGAAAATGGGGGCCGAGTTCCCAGTTTTCATAAAATCAGAAAACTGGTACGCGCTTTAAATGTTCCTCCTGAACCATTGTTTTATCCAAACAATCATACAGATAATCTTGATTATCAACGCCTGCTCATGTACCTGTCAAAATGCAACGATGAGCAAATTACCGCTATCCTTGCCATCGTAGAAGCATACCTGCGCACATACAAAATTCCTACAGACCACGATAAACAAGATCCCTGAAATTCATTTGAATTCTATCTGAATTATTCTGAAGAAGCGGTATGGTTTCCCATACCGCCACTCTTAACGTGCATATTTTTCTATCATTCTCTTAACATTCGTGGATTTCTTTATTGCCCCTATATTAATAAGAAACTCAACTACATCCATCATTCCCTGGTAATAAGCCCGCTGCTCCTCTTCATAATGGAAATGTTCTAACTGATCCAGATATTTATTCCAGAAATTCTGCTCACGCTCTGGGATTTTTTCCAGATGTAGTGGCAGCTTCTTTTGTATTTGTTTCAAATTCTTCTCTGCTTCTTTCCATTCTTCCGGCTGTACTGTATATTCTCTTTCTCCGGAGTCACAGCGCAATTCCTCAAATAAATTCGATACTGCTTCATAAAATTCATTCATCTTCTTTCCACCTCTCATTAGAATTATTTCTCATTACAGGCAGCATTATCATTTTCTTATTTCAAAAATCAAATAAACTTTCCAAAAACTTCATCTTTAGAAGTATAGTAACAATATTTTTCCTTAAAATCAATAATAATACTTCATCTTTAGAAACTTTTGAGGATCAGAATGATTATTTATTGGGATAAAAAAACGAACAGTAAAAACAGAATAGGACAACGGGTAAAAGAATTACGAAAGGCTCATAATCTTACTCAGAAAACACTCGCTGCCAAATTACAACTTGCAGGATATGATTTTAATGATCTGGCAATCCTGCGAATTGAACAAGGCACACGTTTCGTTCCCGACTACGAAGTTGTCGCACTGGCCGAAGTATTTAATGTTTCCTGCGAATATCTTCTTGGTCTGACGGACGCTCCTGCAAAATAATTCAATTGTATTGCTGCCCATTCTATGCTAAACTATGGATAGATACTTCTGAACAACATACACTATTTATAAACCGTATGATTGGAGTGATTTCATGGAATTAACAAAAAAAGTCCCTACAACCGATAAAAACCAGGAAAACAATCATCTTCTCCGCATGTTAGACCGGGGAATTGATGATATGGAAGCTGGTCGTGAATTGCCACTGGAAGATGCTTTTCGCAAAATCACAGAATTAAGGGATGCACGAAGAAATGCAAGAATATAAAATTATTTTAACCTGGGAAGCAATTTACGATGTCACAGACATTGCAGATTATATTGAAGAAGAATTCGGCCAGCAACGTGCTGACCGTTTTCAATCTGATCTGAAAGAACAAATGCAGAATTTAAGCCAGTTCAGTACTGCCTTTCCCCGAACTCAAATTCTGTACAGAGGATATTCCATACATAAAAGATCTTTTCCGCCATCTATTATTTTTTATATTATAATGGAAGAAACAAAAGAGATTCATATTCTCCGAGTGTTGCGCCATGAACGAGATTGGGAAAATATCCTGTTGCAAAGATCAACTTATACATATCCAGAATGAATACCTGGGAGCCGATCAGAGATTTTTCTGAAAGGCTTCCTTTTTTATTACTTCCCACTGTCAATTAAATCATAACTCATATCCAGAAAATCCAGCGTCTTAGCTTCACTGACAGAATCATCCAAAAGAATCGTAATCCAGTGTTGCTTATTCATATGATACCCCGGTAAAAATCCATACGTTTGAATAATCATCCCAACCAGATCAGGATCACATTTTACATCCAGGATGTCAATGTTTCCATCTTCTTCTAATCCCAGTATTTTCTTTTCCACTGCCATAATTATAGCATACCATTTTCCATTTTTATGTCGAAGCACCGCAGAATCAGGATCTTTTTTCCATAAATATTCCGGTTCCGTTCCATATTGCTCTTTCACATATTGAAAAATTTCCTCACGTTTCAAATTTATCCCTCACTCACGATTTCTTGCTCTGATTATACGCTATCAGGATTATATTCTCAACCACTTCTCACAGTTCTATTTATGTTTTATAGCTTTTGCATAGCCTGCTTTGCAGGCTACACCCCAAAAGAAGCAAGCACTGCCAGTGTCATGACACCTGGCTCATTTTGTCAAATTCCCTTTCCGGTTCATTCTACCAAAATGTATCAGGGAGTATCCCTGGCCCTCTCATATTTTATAATTTCTTAATTTGACGCTTTCACCCAGTCCTGTTAAAATAACTTACAGATACATCTGTCCAAACCAACATAAAACCAAGTACCATAACTGTCATAACCGAACTGGTTAGACAGTTTTTTTGTACTCTTTTTTATAGAAAAAAACGAATTGGAGGATTTCAATGAGCAAACGTACCAGAATTCATCCCGTACAATTTTATTTGAATGATGACGAACAATACATTTTAGAAGAAAAATATCGTCTTTCCAGGATGAAAAGCAAATCTGCCTTTCTACGGAAAATGATCTTATATGGATTTGTATATGAAGTAGACTACTCTCATATCCGAAAAATGAATACCCTGCTGGGCAATATCAGCAGCAATTTGAATCAGATCACCCATCGTATAAACAGTACCAATACAGTTTATCCAAAGGACCTGGACGATATAAAGGAGTTAATGGAAAAAATATGGCAGTTACAAAAATCCATGGTATCAAAACAACCGTTGATAAAGCAATAGAATACATCTGCAATCCAGATAAAACTGACCAGAATCTATATATTTCTTCCTTTGCCTGCTCTCCCGAAACAGCCGTTCTTGACTTTAAATACACTTTGGATCATACACATGACTGCAGAGATCCGCACAATACAAATAAGGCATTTCATCTGATTCAGGCATTTTCCCCTGGTGAAGTTTCCTATGAAGAAGCCCATCAAATTGGCAAAGAACTTGCGGATCGCTTACTGGAGGGAAAATACTCCTATGTTCTGACAACACACACTGATAAAGGTCATGTACATAACCATTTAATTTTCTGTTCTGCAGATAACATCACTTTTTCTCATTACCATGACTGTAAAAAGAATTACTGGAAAATACGAAATCTCAGCGACACTTTATGCCAGGAACATAACCTGTCCACAATTATGCCAGATGGTAAAAAAGGAATGAAATACAATGAATGGGCTGCAAATAAATCTGAATCCAGTAAAAAAGCGCAGCTGCGAAAAGATATCAACCAGACAATCCGAATCGTTTCCACTTACTCAGAATTTCTTGCATTTATGGAAGCTAAAGGATATGAAATAAAAAACGCAGAATTTGGCGAAAACAGCAGAAAATACATTACCTTTCGTTCTCCCGATATGTCCCGTCCAGTGCGTGGAAGTGCTAAATCTTTAGGAAAAAACTTTACTAAGGAACGTATCAAAGAACGCATTAATAATAAGCTTCACAGAACTACTGTTCCTTCTGTTCGTAATAAGTTAATAGACACCAACACTCCCAATATAGCA
>OGRJ01002009.1_pt1 | contig 15575 bp, 8 predicted proteins | sample 1553411 | NCBI WGS metagenome assembly OGRJ01 (sample SAMEA2580084, study PRJEB22360) | human gut metagenome | biome: human gut; feature: human-associated habitat; material: faeces | place: Denmark | collected 2008/2010
AAATTTAATCTATGAAGGGTAAATTAAAGTTTGAGAAACCAATTGTCGTAAGTGCGGTTTGCTTATCGATGATTCTTTCAGTTGGCTCTTGTGCAGGAGATGGTTTTGATGAAGAAACCTTTTCTGGAGGTGTGACGAATACCCAGTTGGAGTCACCGGACGCTTCCAAAGTGTCTTTTGAAAAACTTGCAGGAAAGCCTAGTGTGAAAGTTGAATGGCCGGTGATAATGGGTGCTGGTGGTTATTTGTTTTCTATGTATATTGTAGATGACCCTACAAATCCTGTAGCGGTAGTGAAAGACTCTATTATAGATGGTTGTTCGGTTGCTTGTACATATTTGGATGATACTAACTATAAGGTAGAAATTAAGACATTAGGCAATGATAAATATAATAATAAGGATGCCGCTTCTGTGTCTGAGGTAACTTGGTCAACATTAGTTCCAGCTACGACTATTCCGGCTGGAACAGATTTAAATACTTATTTTGAGAATAATCCCATTACTTCCGGAAAAGATGTAGAAGTTGCGTACGAGTTAGAAGCTGGTGGCTCATATACTATTTCCGGTGATCTAAACTTGGGAGTTAACAACGTTCAATTGCGTGGAAATAAAGTGAATCATGCGAAAGTGACATTCACAGGCTCTGGTGCTATCGTTTCGAGTGGAGGTGGTATGGCATTGAAATTTATAGATTTCGATTGTGATGTGGTGTCAAAAGGTTCTTTTGTGAAGTTTGGAGATGTGCCGGAAGAAATAAAAGGTATGAATAGTTATGGGATAGTTACGAATCCGATGATTATTCAATCGTGTGAGATTCGAAATGTACGTCATTATCTTGTTAATATAAATGGTAAGAAATATGCTATTCAGAATTTTATAGTTAGAGATTGTCTCATTAAATTTTATCAAGATGCTGAAATTTTTAATTTTAATAGCAATAATTCTTTTGTAAAAGACTTTGAACTTAGTAGTTCGACTCTATATAATCTTTCAGAAGCTAGTAATGGACGTTTTATGCGTGTTGCTGGAGGAAAAGGTGCTGATGTCGGTTGGGCTGATTGCTCAATGAATTTTACGAGTAATACTTTTTATAATATATCTTGCGACCAGGAGGCGTTTAACTCTAATGTCTGGAATAGACAGAAGAATACTGTGAATTTGAGTAAGAATATATTCTACGATTCTTGTAAAGGTGAATTTAACCGTAGAATTGTCGGAGGACGTACTGATAATGCCAAAACATGTGACAATAATTGCTATTGGTATAAAGGTGGAAGTGGTCTTGAAAAAGAAGCTAATGGTAATTATGGTGATAAAAGTACTTCAGCTTATGGCGTAGATCCCGGTTTTAAAGATCCTGCTAACGGAGATTTTACAGTGAGACACTCAGAAGTTATCAGTCATGGCAGCGGTGACCCGCGTTGGTTAAAATAAATTAAGTAAAGAAACATTAATACAATAGAGATGATACATAAGAATACATTTAAACTATGTTTAGGTATACTTCTTTCGTTTATGATGCTATTGCCGACATTGGCACAGAATACCAAATCCTTTAAAGGAGTTGTGGTAGACGAAACCGGAGAACCTATAATCGGTGCTGCTGTAAAAGTGGTAGATACTACTATTGGAACTATTACAGATTTGAATGGAAAATTTGTAATAAATGTTCCTGCTGGCAAATTGGTGGAAATATCATATATCGGATATATTTCGCAAAGAATCTCAGATTTTAAGTTGACTAAAGTAGTATTGAAAGAGGATACACAGCAGTTGGACGAAGTGGTAGTTGTTGGTTACGGAACACAAAAGAAGGCGCATCTGACCGGTGCCATTGCTACTGTTCCGATGGATGATATACAAGATATCTCGAGTGGTAGCTTGGCTAATACGTTAAGTGGTCTTGTAAATGGGGTTTCCGTTAGTGGAGGTAACTCTCGTCCAGGGGAAAATGCTCGAATTACGATTCGTCAGAATGATGTATTAGCAAGTATGGGTAATAATAATTTAGAGCCTTTGTATGTGATTGATGGATATATATATCCAACGGAAGTTAAGGTTGGCTCTTCTATTGAAAATCTGGGAGCTACAGCTTTTAATAACTTAGATCCTTCTATGATTGAAGGCATCTCTGTGTTGAAAGATGCCGCTGCTGCTGTATATGGAGCACGTGCTGCAAATGGTGTTATTTTGGTTACAACCAAAAAAGGTAAGCTTGGTACACCACAAATTTCCTATAGCGGAACTTTCGGTATTGCAGACGAAGTGTCTCGTCCTAAGATGCTGAATGCTTATGAATATGGTAGATTGTGGAATGCAGTACGGGCAGCAGACCCGACGGATACTTCTATTAATTTGCTGGAAGATTTGTTTCAAGCAGACGAATTGAATGCAATGAAGGGGCTGAATTATGACTTGTTGGATAAATATTGGAAATCTGCATTGACACAACAGCATAGTGTGAATTTAAGTGGTGCAACGGAAAAAGCAAATTATTTTGCCGGTATCTCTTATTTCAATCAGGATGGAAATTTAGGCAACTTGGATTATGACAGATGGACTTACCGTGCAGGTGTAAATGTAAAAGTGAGTAAGTGGCTGAATGCAGGTGTGCAAGTATCCGGTGATTATGGAAAGAAAAATACTCCTTTGAATAAAGTGGGAGGTTCTAAAACCGAAGATTACAATACATTGTTGACGCATCCATATTATATTCCGGAAGAAATCAATGGTTTGCCGATTGCAGCTTTTGGTATTAGCAATTCACAAGTGAGCAATGTGCAGAAGTATAACTTTTCAGCGATTCAAAATAATGGAGATTATAGTAGGAATATGACTTCCAATATGAATATCAATGCTAATTTGGAATATGATTTTGGATGGAGCAAGTGGTTGAAGGGACTGAAAGTGAGATTTACTTATTCAAAAAGTATCAATTCCGCTAAAATAAACCAATACGGTTCTTCTTATGATCTTTATTATATGGCTGACCGTGCCGGTAGCGGAAAGCATTTGTACACACCGATACCAGGACAAGAGGATGCTTATGACTTTTTGCTTACTGCTGATAATTTCCTGTATGCCAATAATGGTAAACCTGTTGTGAACGGTGATACTTCTTTCTTGAGCAGAAACATGAATCGTACGGATAACTATCAGATGAACTTTACGGTAACTTACAATAGAACTTTTGGCGATCATACTTTGGGGGGATTGTTCTCTATCGAACGTTCGGAAGCTGAAAGTGAGTATGTTGAGGGTAGTATCACTTATCCTTATGAATTCACTAATGGTCAATCCAATACGATGAGTGCGGAAGGTAAAGGTAATACTTCATTCTCTCGTTCCGAATCTGGTACATTATCTTATATTGGTCGCATTAATTATGCATATGCAGATAAGTATTTGTTAGAGTTTTTGCTTCGTTCGGATGCTTCTACCAAATTTGCGCCGGAAAACTATTGGGGCTTCTTCCCGTCAGTTTCTGCTGGTTGGGTGATTTCTCAAGAAGACTGGTTTAAGAACAATGTAAAAGGGATAGATTATTTGAAACTAAGAGCTTCTTTCGGTTTGACTGGTCGCGACAATACGCTTCCATGGCAGTGGGCACAAAATTATGCGATGGATAAAGATAAAGGTTTTATCTTTGGCACAGGTACAGATCTGAATGCAGGTAGCCATATTACGATTAACAAAAATATATCTGCCGTTAATCGCAATGCACACTGGGATAAATCTTACAAAGCTAATTTTGGATTGGATTTTAATGTCTTGAATAATCGTCTTGTTTTTGCTATCGACGGTTACTATGACTGGAATCGTGAAATGTTACTTCCATATAAATCTTCTATACCCGGTACGGTTGGAACACAATCTGCCTATGTGAATTATGGAGAGATGGATGCTTATGGAGTAGAACTTTCAGTGACATGGAGAGATAAGATTGGAAAAGATTTTAAATATAAAGTACAAGTAAACACAGGTTATACTGATAATAAAGTGCTGGTAACTGATTGGGATAGTCCGATGACATTTAAGAGTTTACATAAGGGAGAACGTTCGGATATCGGCACATGGGGATTGCAATGCATCGGCATGTTCCGCAGTTATCAGGATATTGATGAATATTTTGCTAAATATAACATTACTAAATATATGGATATGACCAAAGATCAGGTTAGACCGGGTATGTTGATTTATAAAGACGTGCGCGGGGAATTGCAACCTGACGGGACGTATGCAGGACCTGACGGAGTGGTAGACAAAGAAAACGATCAAGTAAGAATGGCAAACCGCAGTAATCCGTATGGATTCACTACCAATTTGAGTGCTGAATATAAAGGGTTCTCTATTAGTGCGCAATTGAATGCAAGTTGGGGAGGATATAGCTTTGTGCCGACAAATGCGATTAAGTTAGGAAATAAAGGAGATGCTGCCGGCGGTTATCGCGATTTGGAATATGCTAATATGCCTTCATTCTGGAATGTAGACAATATGTATGTTTATCAAGATGTGTTGGACGCTGCAGGAAATGTGGTAGTAAAAGCCAATCATGATGCTAAGTATCCTAATCTACAATATGCTTCCGTAAATAGTGCGGAATCTACTTTTTGGAGAGTTAGCGGTACGCGTATCCGACTGAACCGTTTGACGTTGGCCTATAAAATTCCATCTAAGTACACCAAAATGATAGGTATTGAGAGTTGCCGTTTTAATGTGACAGGACAAAATCTGTTGAGTTTCAACAATCCTTATCCGGACAATTTCATGGATCCGATGATTTCTTACGGTACATATCCTACATTACGTAAGTTTACGATTGGTGTGAATGTAACATTCTAAAAGAAAAAACAATGAAAAGAAAACATATATTGATAGCAAGTGTTGCTCTCATGGCAACATCCTTTCTTGAATCGTGTAGTGATGAGTTTCTGCAAGATAAGAAAAATTATGATTATGCCAGTCCGCAGGATGCCTATAACAACTATAGCGGGGCTTTGGCTCGTGTGAATGATATTTATAAGTTTATAATGCCGGATGTGAAAGGAGCACCCAGCTTCCAATACAACAGTACGGGTGACTCGGATGCGCAGTCTCAGTCGACGGAAGAATACAGTGGTTTTGGGGCTTTCGTTGATCCTCGTACGCCATTGACTTATCAAACGGGTAATAATCCTGTACCGGATTATTTTCATGGTTCAAGCGGTAATATTCAGACAATGACTTATGGTATTATTCGAAACTGTAATGATGCGATAGAAGGAATTGAAGGAAGTACATTATCACAAGAACAGAAAAATGAATTATTAGGGCAATTGTATTTCCTGCGTGCATGGCGTTATTATAATCTGCTCAAATGGTATGGTGGTGTTCCTATTGTGGATAAAGTACAGGAAGTGACAGCGGAATCAGTAACTCCTCGTTCTACTACAAAAGCGTGTATTGATTTTATATGTAATGATTTGAAAAAGTCATCCGAACTGTTGGCTCCTTTCACGCAGAACGGAGGATGGACCGGTAAGGACCTGGGACGTGTGACTTCCGGTACGGCTGAAGCCTTGCTCGGGCGTGTCCGTCTGCTTTATGCCAGTCCGCTTTTCAATCGTTCTAATGATGTGAACCGCTGGCAGCAGGCTTATGATGATATTAAAGCGTCTATAGCAGTGTTGGAAAAATGTGGAAACGGGTTGCAGAATTTTGAAGCTCCGGGAAATAATGCAGCCGGATGGGCAAAACTTTTCTCAGAAGTAGAAGGTAACAAGGAAGCAGTTATGATAACTCTTTATAATACGACAGCTTCAACGAGTGCCGCGGATTATAGCAAGAACAATCCTTGGGAACGTGGTATTCGTCCGAAAAATACTTTAGGAAACGGTGGGAAGAATCCATCAGGAATGATGGTGGATTTGTTTCCGATGGCTGATGGCAAACGTCCTGCAACTTACGGAAGTTATACAAAACTGGAAACCTCTGAATATACATACGATACTAATCCGGAGTCTCCGACATGTACCCCTGTTTTTATGAATCGTGATCCCCGTTTTTACCGCACTTTCGCCTTCCCCGGTGTACATTGGCATTTTAAGGGCGATCCGAGAAATGATAAGAACAACAATCCGTATGATGGTTCGTCTTATGAGTTGTGGAATTATGTATGGTATACCTCAGAAAAAGACAGGGATGACATTGAAAGTGGAAATACTTATGGAGCAGATAATCTGCTGGATAATGTAAAAGGACTTTATATACGCAAACGTTCGGATGATCTTCAAGTAAGTTCAAATCCGAGATATCAGTATTCACAAGAGAATGGATTTACATATAATGCAAACCCGTATATTGAAATCCGCTATGCGGAAGTATTGCTCAACTATGCGGAAGCGGCATGCGGATTGGCATATGCGAAAGGTGGAGACAATGCTTTGCTGAAAGAAGCGGTAGACCGGTTAAAGTTGATTCGCCAGCGTGTTGGATATACAGGTGATTGTGGTTTGCAGGCCAATCTTGAGAGTGATCCTGCTGCATGTATGTCTGCCATATTATACGAACGTCAGATTGAACTGGCTTATGAAGGAAAGCGTTTTGACGATTGCCGTCGTTGGTTGTTGTATGATGGTGACGGAATGGGCGGAGGACTTTACACAGATGATTTGCCTGCTTCATGGAAACTGACTGGTTGGAATGGGAATACATGCAATTGGTTGGGGGTTGTTCCACTTAACGGACAACGACGTGACAATATCGAATATCGTGTAAGAAACGATTATAATAATGGCTTGGGAGGTAATTCATGGCCGGTGGGAGATGCAAGTAAGAATCCAGATCCATTGAAGGACATAAAACGTCCGAAAGCTTTAGATCTGAACGAGGATATTTCTACATCGCAGGAAACATTGAAAGAGTTTTATGATACATATTTGATTCGTAAGAAAAAGAAAGGTGATTCTTATGATTCCAATAAAGGTGAATATAAAATAACTTTCTACCCTAGATATTATTTTCTTGGTTTGAACCAAGGTGCTCAAGGCGCAAATTCGGCAGTACAGCAAACAATTGGTTGGGGAGATTACAACAATGGTGGTGCAAATGGAACATTTGATCCATTGGCAGAATAACGAAAATATTTGAAACAGTAAATTAAGTGGGTGTGTCGGAAGTTTATTATACTTTCCGGTACACTCACTATTTTTTGTATAGTATATATTTCTATTCCTCTATAGGTGTAGAAGCTAGCATATGATGCGGATATTAAAAAGTATATGTTTACTGATTACAAATCTTTTCTTCTTTCGTCTTATTATTGTATTTTTGAATTAACAACTTCACAAAACCAAATAAAAATGAAGAAGAAACAGGTACTTTTAGCAGTTTTTGCTGCAACAATGTTGACTCCGACCGTTGCATGGGCGCAATACCCACAAATATCTGGCGAAGCCAAAGAAAACTATACAAAAATGATGACTGAAGAGCGGAAACGCTCTGATGAAGCATGGGCAAAAGCGTTGCCGATAGTACAAAAAGAAGCTAGAGAAGGACGTCCATATATTCCTTGGGCTGGTCGTCCGTACGATTTGCCACAGGCTGATATCCCTTCATTCCCAGGTGCTGAAGGTGGTGGTATGTACAGTTTCGGTGGTCGTGGAGGTAAAGTGATAACTGTCACAAATCTGAATGATCGTGGACCGGGTTCTTTCCGTGAAGCATGTGAAACTGGTGGTGCACGTATTATCGTTTTTAATGTTGCTGGTATCATCCGTCTGGAATCTCCGATTATCGTCCGTGCTCCTTACGTAACTATTGCCGGACAAACAGCTCCGGGAGACGGTGTTTGTATTGCTGGAGAATCATTTTGGGTAGATACACATGATGTGGTGGTACGTCACATGCGTTTCCGTCGTGGAGAAACGAAAGTATGGCATCGTGATGACTCTTTCGGAGGTAACCCTGTTGGTAATATAATGATCGACCACTGCTCCTGTACGTGGGGATTGGATGAAAACATTTCTTTCTATCGCCACATGTACGACCCGAGTGAAGGACAATATGAAAGCAAAGACTTGAAACTTCCTACTGTAAACGTAACTATTCAAAATACTATCTCGGCAAAAGCGTTGGATACATACAATCATGCGTTTGGTAGCACGTTAGGTGGTGAGAACTGTGCATTTGCCCGTAACCTTTGGGCTAGTAACTCCGGACGTAATCCTTCTATCGGCTGGAATGGTATATTCAATTTCGTTAATAATGTAGTATTCAATTGGGTGCACCGTTCTTCCGATGGTGGTGATTATACCGCGATGTTCAATATGATTAACAACTACTACAAACCGGGACCTGCTACTCCTAAGGATTCCAATGTAGGACATCGTATCTTGAAACCGGAAGCAGGACGTAGTAAGCTGGATCATAAAGAATATGGGCGAGTATATGCCGACGGAAATATAATGGAAGGCTATCCTGAAATAACTAAAGATAACTGGAATGGCGGTATTCAGATTGAAACTCAACCAAACACTGACGGATATACTGAATACATGCGTAGCTACCAGCCGTTCGAAATGCCGTATATCAATATCATGGGAGCTAAAGATGCTTATGACTATGTATTGAAACATGTAGGTGCGAATATTCCTTGTCGTGATATTGTTGACGAACGCGTGATTGAAGAAGTAAGAACAGGTATTCCTTATTATGAAAAGAAACTTCCTAAAGACGCTTATGGTGACTTGACAGGTTTGTCTCCTAAGTCAATGGGGGAAGACGGACAGTTCAAGTATCGTCGTTTGCCGAAAGATTCTTATAAGCAGGGTATTATTACTGATGTTCGCCAGATGGGTGGTTATCCTGAATACAAAGGTACTCCTTATGTTGATACAGACAAAGATGGTATGCCGGACGAATGGGAAATTGCTAACGGATTAAATCCGAACGATCCGAGTGATGCCAATAAAGACTGTACTGGTGACGGATATACGAATATTGAAAAATATATCAACGGTATCAGCACAAAGCATAAAGTAGATTGGAGAGATATGAAGAACAACTACGATACATTGGCTGAAAAAGGAAAATTAATGTAATTATGAAAAAGATACTGATACTATCATTGCTTTTTATTTCCGGTTGGATGTCTGCGCAAGCAGTCGACTTAAATAAAGAGAACCGTGATCCTGAATATGTAAAGTCTATTGTCGGCCGATCACAAAAGATCGTTGATAAACTCGGACTTACAGATGCGAAAATAGCCGAAGATGTTCGCAATGTCATAGCCAATCGTTACTTCGAATTAAATGATATTTATGAGGTACGGGATGCGAAAGTCAAGAAAGTAAAAGAATCCGGGTTGACTGGTGAGGCTAAAAATGAAGCTTTGAAAGCTGCGGAAAATGAAAAAGATGCGGCGCTATATCGTTCACATTTCGCTTTTCCTGCCAATTTATCTCTCTTTCTTGATGAAAAGCAAATGGAAACTGTTAAAGATGGCATGACTTATGGAGTAGTAAAAGTGACTTATGACTCACATCTGGACATGATTCCTACTTTGAAAGAAGAAGAAAAAGCTCAAATCTATGCTTGGTTGATAGAGGCACGTGAATTTGCGTTGGATGCAGAAAATTCGAATAAGAAACACGCTGCTTTCGGAAAATACAAAGGACGTATCAACAACTATCTGGCTAAACGTGGATATGATCTGAAGAAAGAACGAGAGGAATGGTATAAACGTATAAAAGCCCGTGGAGGTTCTATATAATTAAAAAATAAGATACTATAAAAAGAAGTGAAATTCTTTCCCATTGTAAATGGTTAGTTTGTTTGATGGTGGAAAGGGTGGCTCGGAGGGTCGCCCTTTTATCGTATATAAATTTTGAATCTACTGATTCTTCTAGTATATTTGAGTACAAATGACGCTTTCTATCGTCTCCTCTGTATAAAAGATACAAATATAGAATATAGAAATGAAAAAGTTAAGAAATACATTAGCCGCAATAAGTCTTCTGTTTCTGGCTTCTTGTGGGGGGAACAAAGACTACTACATGTTCACTTCGTTTCATGAACCGGCTGATGAGGGGTTGAGATACTTATATAGTGAGGACGGAATGCATTGGGACAGTATTCCGGGAGTTTGGCTAAAGCCGGAACTGGGACAGCACCAGCTCATGCGGGATCCCTCGATGGTACGTACTCCGGATGGAACCTACCATTTGGTCTGGACTACAAGTTGGAAAGGTGATTTAGGATTTGGCTACGCACATTCCAAAGATCTGATCCATTGGTCGGAACAACAGATGATTCCTGTAATGGCAGACGAACCGACTACTATTAATGTATGGGCTCCGGAAATTTTCTATGACGACGAGAACGATCAGTTTATGGTCGTATGGGCTTCCTGTGTTCCCGGGCGTTTCGAAAAGGGGATAGAAGAAGAGAATAATAATCATCGTTTATACTATATCACTACAAAAGATTTTAAAACCGTCTCGAAAGCAAAACTTTTGTATGATCCGGGATTCAGTACCATTGATGCCGTTATCGTGAAACGGGCAAAGAATGACTATGTAATGGTACTCAAGGATAACACCCGACCGGAACGTAATCTGAAAATCGCTTTTTCCGATTCTATGACCGGTCCTTATTCGCCCGCATCCCAACCTTTCACTGAATCCTTTGTAGAAGGACCGTCTGTAGAGAAAGTGGGAGACGATTATCTAATCTATTTTGATGTATATAAGAAAAAAATATATGGCGCTATGCGTACGAAGGATTTCCGGAACTTTACAGATGTAACAGAAGAGGTAAGCATCCCTGTAGGGCATAAGCATGGAACCATATTTACGGCTCCGGAATCAGTCGTAAAAACATTGCTGGAAGAAAAGAAATAAACCCGGAAACAATTTTAAATCAGAATAAATCATGAACAACTCTGCTAAAATTCTTTTTGTACTGGCTGCCGGTTGGTTGACTACTACAGCCTTTGCACAAGATAGAATTCATTATACAGGAAAAGAATTATCGAACCCTGCTTGTCACGACGGACAACTGTCTCCGGTAGTCGGAGTACATAACATTCAGTTGGTACGTGCCAATCGTGAACATCCCGATGCTTCGAACGGCAATGGATGGACGTATAATCATCAGCCGATGCTGGCTTATTGGAATGGACAGTTTTTCTATCAATACCTGGCAGATCCTTCTGACGAACACGTACCGCCTTCACAGACTTTTCTGATGACATCGAAGGATGGATATCGCTGGACAAATCCGGAAATTGTGTTTCCTCCTTATCAAGTTCCCGATGGATACACCAAAGAGTCTCGTCCGGGTGTGCAGGCCAAAGATCTGATTGCCATTATGCACCAGCGTGTCGGATTCTATGTTTCTAAATCCGGCAAGCTGATTACAATGGGAAATTATGGAGTTGCTTTGGATAAAAAAGATGATCCCAATGATGGAAACGGTATTGGCCGGGTGGTTCGTGAAATAAAGAAAGACGGTTCTTACGGACCGATCTATTTCATTTATTATAATCATGGATTTAATGAAAAGAATACTGATTATCCGTATTTTAAGAAAAGCAAGGATCGGGAGTTTGTGAAGGCTTGCCAGGAAATTCTTGACAATCCGCTGTATATGATGCAGTGGGTGGAAGAAGCCGACCGTGAAGATCCTATTCTCCCGCTGAAGAAAGGATACAAAGCATTCAATTGTTATACATTGCCGGATGGACGTATTGCCAGTCTTTGGAAACATGCGCTTACCTCTATCAGTAAGGATGGCGGACATACTTGGGCAGAGCCTGTGCTTCGTGCAAAAGGTTTCGTCAATAGCAACGCGAAAATTTGGGGACAGCGTTTAAGTGATGGTACATACGCTACTGTATATAATCCGTCGGAATTTCGTTGGCCGCTGGCTATATCTTTGAGTAAAGATGGATTGGAATATACAACATTGAATTTGGTGCATGGTGAAATCACTCCTATGCGTTATGGAGGAAATTATAAATCATACGGTCCTCAATATCCGCGTGGTATTCAAGAAGGTAATGGAGTACCTGCCGATGGTGATTTGTGGGTTTCTTACAGTGTGAACAAGGAAGATATGTGGATTTCCCGTATTCCTGTCCCGGTGGAAATAAATGCTTCAGCACATGCGGATGATGATTTCTCTAAAAATAAATCAATTGCGGAACTGACTGACTGGAATATTTATTCTCCGGTTTGGGCCCCTGTTTCTTTGGAGGATCAATGGTTGAAGTTGCAGGATAAAGATCCGTTTGATTATGCCAAAGTGGAACGTAAAATTCCGGCTTCTAAAGAATTGAGAGTATCATTTGATTTGAAAGCCGGCCAGAATAATAAAGGTACACTCCACATTGAATTTCTGGATGAGAATGGAATAGCCTGTTCCCGTATAGAACTTACTGATGATGGCATTTTTCGATTGAAAGGCGGCTCCCGGTTTGCAAATATGATGAAATATGAAGCAGGAAAGATTTATCATGTAGAAGCAGTCCTTTCTACTGTTGATCGTAATATTCAAGTGTATGTAGATGGCAAGAGAGTAGGGTTGCGTATGTTCTATGCGCCCGTGGCTGCTGTGGAACGAATTGTATTCCGTACTGGCGTACCTCGTACATTCCCAACCGTAGATACTCCTGCCGACCAGACTTATGATCTGCCGAATGCAGGTGCGCAAGATCCATTGGCTGAATATGGCATTGCCAATGTAAAAACATCTTCTACAGATAAGGATGCGTCTTCTGCTTTTTTAAAGTATGCTGACTTCAGTCATTATGCAGACTATTTCAACGGTATGGAAGACGAAAATATTGTTCAGGCAATTCCCAATGAAAAGGCTTCAGAATGGATGGAGGAAAATATTCCTTTGTTCGAGTGTCCGCAACATAACTTTGAAGAAATGTATTATTATCGTTGGTGGTCATTGCGTAAGCATATCAAGGAGACTCCTGTTGGCTATGGCATGACCGAGTTTCTCGTTCAGCGTTCTTATTCAGATAAATATAATTTGATTGCTTGTGCAATTGGACATCATATTTATGAAAGCCGTTGGTTGCGTGATCCGAAATATTTGGATCAGATTATTCATACATGGTATCGTGGCAATGATGGCGGTCCGATGAAGAAAATGGATAAGTTCAGCTCATGGAACGCAGATGCTGTTTTGGCTCGTTACATGGTAGATGGTGATAAGGACTATCTGCTGGATATGAAGAAAGATCTGGAAACCGAATACCAGCGTTGGGAACGTACGAACCGTTTGAAGAACGGATTGTATTGGCAGGGTGACGTACAGGATGGTATGGAAGAATCAATCAGTGGCGGACGGAGGAAGAAATATGCCCGGCCGACAATCAATAGTTATATGTATGGCAATGCTAAAGCACTTTCATGTATAGGAATTCTTTCCGGTGATGAGGGGATGGCTATGAAATATGGCATGAGAGCAGATACTTTGAAAAATCTGGTAGAAAATGAATTGTGGAATACACGTCATCAGTTTTTTGAAACGATGCGTACGGACTCTTCTGCAAATGTGCGTGAAGCAATCGGATATATTCCCTGGTATTTCAACCTGCCGGATACCACCCAAAAGTATGAAATTGCCTGGAAAGAAATTATGGATGAAAAAGGCTTTTCTGCTCCTTATGGACTGACAACCGCAGAACGTCGTCATCCGGAATTCCGTACACGTGGAGTAGGCAAATGTGAATGGGACGGTGCTATCTGGCCGTTTGCTTCCGCACAGACATTGACAGCAATGGCTAACTTTATGAATAATTATCCGCAGACTGTATTGTCTGACAGTGTATATTTCCGTCAGATGGAATTGTATGTGGAATCACAGTATCATCGTGGTCGTCCCTATATTGGTGAATATTTGGATGAGGTGACCGGTTATTGGCTGAAAGGAGATCAGGAACGTAGCCGTTATTATAACCATTCCACTTTCAACGACCTGATAATTACAGGATTGATCGGGCTTCGTCCGCGTTTGGATAATACGATTGAAGTGAACCCCTTAATTCCTGCCGACAAGTGGGATTGGTTCTGCCTGGATAATGTATTATATCATGGTCATAATCTGACGATTCTTTGGGATAAGAATGGCGATCGTTATCATTGTGGAAAGGGATTGCGTATCTTTGTGAATGGAAAAGAAGCAGGACATGCAGATACGTTGACAAGACTTGTTTGCGAGAATGCATTAAAGTGATATATTTATAACAGATAAGAGACAGAGCAATAATGACTTTTAAGAAATATCTTCTTCTTCTACTTTGTCTGCCATGCTTCGTACAGGCAAAGAATATAACGATCAGCCGCCTTACCTGCGAAATGCAGGAAGGGCTGGTGGTCGTTGAAAGCTGTCCCCGTTTGGGATGGGCAATGGAATCACCGGAGAATGGCACGAGACAGACTGCTTATGAAATAGAGATTAGGGAGGCTTTTACCGGACGTTCCGTCTGGAATAGTGGAAAGGTTACTTCTTCACAGAGTCAGCTGGTTCCGACTGAAGGAGCGGATATATGTCTGAATAATCCATTTAATTATAGTTGGCGTGTGCGTGTCTGGGATGAGACGGATACTCCTTCCGAATGGAGTCAGGAAGCAAATTCCGTTTGGCATCCGATGACCTTTCTTCAGGGAAATGGATCGGCGCCATCACTCGTAAGGATTCTCACCTTCCCGAAGGGCGAAAGTTTCATGGTGGCGAATTGAAGAAACCGGAGGTGAAAGCTGCTTGGGAAGCGGTAGATACTTTGGCAAAGAAAAGTATTTGCTTGCGAAGAACGTTTCAGACAGGAGAGGCAAAAGGGAAGAATGCGAATCGGAAATCCGGAAAGAAAATCGTGGAAGCTACTGCGTATGTTTGTGGCCTGGGATTCTATGAGTTTTCTCTGAATGGCAAAAAAATAGGAGATAGTGAATTTGCTCCGCTTTGGAGCGATTATGATAAGAGTGTTTATTATAATACATACGATGTAACGGAGCAGTTACGGCATGGTGAGAATGTTGTAGGAATCTTATTGGGGAATGGATTCTACAATGTACAGGGAGGGCGCTATCGCAAATTGCAGATTAGTTTTGGTCCTCCCACACTTTTATTTGAATTAGTAATCAATTATGAGGATGGGACACGCGAGACGATCCGTTCGGATCAGGAGTGGAAATATGATCTGACTCCGATAATCTTTAATTGTATTTATGGAGGGGAAGATTATGACGCCCGTCGCGAACAGAAAGGATGGAATCAAGTTGGTTTCAATGATAGCCATTGGCGTCCGGTAGTGGTTCAGGAAGCGCCGAAAGGAGTGATCCGTCCGCAGATGGCACCTCCGGTGAAGATTATGGAACGGTATGATATTCAGAAAGTAACCAAGTTGAATTCAGAACAGGTGATGGCTGCTTCCAAATCTACCAAACGAACAGTAGACCCTTCTGCTGTTGTGTTGGATATGGGACAGAATCTGGCCGGTTTTCCGGAGATAACCGTACGTGGTAAACGAGGACAGAAAGTCACCTTGATAGTAGCGGAAGCATTGACGGATGAAGG
>OGRJ01002010.1_pt1 | contig 15574 bp, 15 predicted proteins | sample 1553411 | NCBI WGS metagenome assembly OGRJ01 (sample SAMEA2580084, study PRJEB22360) | human gut metagenome | biome: human gut; feature: human-associated habitat; material: faeces | place: Denmark | collected 2008/2010
ATTCCCCAGACAATTTTTTGAAAATAAATCCTATTTGGGCTTACTTGCATCTTTTTCAAGATATTCCTCTACCAAACGTATAATTTCTTCCGCTGCCTCTATTTGTTCTTCTGTATCGCTTTTTACTGCAATATAAAAAACATCATAATCATTCAGTTCACACAAGTCCCAAAGGAATACTAGTAGCATTCAAAATATAACTGTATTATTTTAAGCCGAGCATTTATCAGCTTGTAAAACTCGTCATGATCTGTTTATACTTCATGCACATATAATCATAGTTTCCTGCATAAAACTCATCAATATTCGCATTTCTTACCAGTTGATAATAATTAGCTATTTTCTTTCCTATAGCTTGTAACACTAAGTCCAGAATCGGAAATAAGAGTCTAGAATCTCTAAAGCTCACATCTCCTTTTTGAAGAAAGTTTTCGGATTGATGCATTACTTCTGAAAACAATACAAATGAAGCCTTTTTATATATTTTCAAAGAACGCTTCACTAGCAACATATTCTTCCTCATCTTCAGCGACCATACCCACTGTTACCTATGGTTCCGAGTACTTAATAATTTTACCCAGAGCATCCATTTCTTTAAGTGTTTCAATATCTGCTTTAAATTCTGTTCCTCGAACATCTCTGTTAAAGAAATGGAATCCCCAGATATGATAGTTATTATCATCAACAAAAGTTTTTACAGGAATAGCATTATCCTTCAACTGCAATAGGAAATCTTCTTTCCATTTATCATTTTCAACAAGATATGTACCTTTAGGTTCAATAAATACCTGAAGCTGCTCAAATCCATCTGTGTTATCTTTTTGTAAGAAAAGAACATAGTCTGGTTCAAAACGCTCGCCACCATCAAATGAGTAAATATGCATCTGACGTTCATTTCTCATCAAATACACCTTGCTATAGATACTTTTCAATTCATCAACATAATCACGGAAGTATGCTACAAACGCCTTTTCTTCTGAAGTCCCAAAATTATCCGTGAAAGTGAACCAATCCTCGTCTTTCAAATCAATACGCATAGAAGATGGAACAGTAGCATCATTCTGTGACATGCCTAAGCCCCCATCTTTAATGTCAGTATAATTGACGGTTTTGTTTTTAAATATATCACAAACATTGAAAGCACGAAATTCTTTTGTACCTTCATATTCTTCTTTGATAGCAGAAATAGAAGTGGCAATTTTGGTAATTACTGAAATAACTGCAGTTCCTAAAAGCTCAATAGGAGGTTCTTTATATTTACTTCGAATATCAATTTTTATATTTCCTAGATAATCAGAACTTGTTATAAATTCTCTTGTAGATTTCAAATTTGGAAATCTACTTTTTAGTGTATTAAATTTATAAATTGGAAACCTTGCAAGAGCCTTATTTACAATTGCGTAATTGATCCTTGCAATATCTCCTATAGTTGTGCTGTATAATTTTGTTTTTGTTTTATTATCATTGGAAGTTCCTTGTCCATCATCAAGGATAACATCTTCTCCAGATTGACCAGTAGCAATCATTACTGTATATATCTTGTCCCTTATAGAAGGCAATAAACCAGTAACATCTGCTCGGCTTTTTACAATTCGATCATTCATAAACACGATGCCCGTTTTATAAAGATCATCTTGTTTGAAATCGTCCTTTAAAACATATTGTCTTGTAACTGTTTTTTCTGAATTAATACCGATTTCACGCAAGGCTTGATTCAACTCAAAGATATATCTGCTGTCGTTTTGACAGTGATAGTATAGTTCTTCACAAATACGAAGTTCATTATCTACATCATTATCATATTTTCTTTGGAATTTGGACTGTTCATCCTGAACTATAAACGGACAATATCGAGCTCCACGCCCTATTAGCTGTGCCTCAGACACAGTGGCTGCTGATATTTTTTTACCACCTTGTCGTGTTTCGTAAAGACGTACAATATCAAATAAATTAAGTACATCCCAACCTTCGTCAAGTTTTTTAACTTCAAAAATAGCACGATATGGATTTGAAGTATCTTCCAATGAATTAAGTAATATCTGTTTTTCCTCAACCTCCTTATCATCATTTACAGAAACACAATGTTCTTCAGAAAACTCTTCCCTTAGTTCCTGTGCCAACATATCAAAAGATATTCCCTTAGTTTTAAAATATTTATATGCCTTATTCATAGTTGGGTTGTCAATTAAACTGGATATTCTTTCAAGCGTACTACCTGAAAGAGAACGTATATTTTCGCTGAATGCTCTCATAAAACCTTTGCTATCAGCTATCTTAGCAGATTTAAACAATACAACAGGTTTTATCGACAAGTGATTATCCTGAAAAACTTTCAATCTGTACTGGCTTAATACAAGTGCTTGAATAGCTCTATCCATAATATCTATATCAGAACGTAGTGTCTTTATTTCTTTAGAATAAAGATCAGCACGAAACTTGTGCAACGGATAATCAAAAATAATTTTATTTTCGTATTCAGCACGGATCTGAGGATTTGCTAAGTCACAGGTTGCGGTAAATTCTAATAGAATATTTTCATTATTTCTGTTAAAAATACTTTTAACCGTCTGTTCCCATGAGTGCCTACTTTCTTTTTCGTGCTTACTCAATTTCTTTGTAGTAACATTCAAGTGATGTGCTTCATCAGAAATGAGTACTGTCTTTATATCGTCAAAGTCATCAAAAGAAATACCATTCTCTCTGGTTAACCACATATCTGTATGGAGCCTCTGTGTTGTGGAAAAACAGATATTAATCGCATCCGGATCAGCTGCTTGAAAATTTTCTACTTTTTTAATTGGTACACGTTCACCATCAATTACTATTTCATCAGAAAATAAGTATTTGTTTGATGTAGCATTAAGGAAGTTATCCTCTGTCTTTTTTACAATCGTTGAGAGATTTACGAAAAACAAGAAATTTCTATAACCTTTTTTATATAAGTAGAGCATTAGTCCAGCCATAATCAAGGTCTTACCACTGCCTGTTGCCATATGAAAAAGCACCTGAGTAGGGCGTGGACATTTGGGACTTTCAAAATGGGTTATAAAATTCTCAAAAGCAGTTTTCTGGTATTGTCGCAACTCAAAATCCGAATTTAGATTTGCCGAGATATACAATGGTACATCAGATGTATATCCACTTTCACGCAAAAAATCTATTTTTTCATGTAAAAATGCCATCGACTAGACCTCCCCATAAAAACTTCTTGTGAAAGTTTTATCCTCATCACTGATACCATACTCTTCATCGTCAATGTCGCAATAATTCACATACAGTAAATTCTTATCAAGCAATTCCATTAGGAAACGTTTCTGGTCATCGAGTGAAAGAGCATCAAATTCATCTGCATTAGTATTGATTTCTTTTGGATTCACCTTGCTGTTTATAAAACCGGTTTCTATGATGCGAATGTATATATCTTTGATCTCATCTAAAGAAGAAGCAGACTGAATTTCATCTACAAACTTTTGATTAGCTTTTGCAAGTTCACAATAAATAAAAGAGCCCCCGCCTTGCCAATTTACATCTTTGGAAATACCACCTTGATCTCCGTTAATTACTTTTTTCAATCTTTCTACTGCCAAGTGTTCTACATAATCCATTTGATCAATACCTATATAACGACGTTTCATTTTATGGGCTACTGCACAAGTCGTTCCAGAACCTAAAAAGAAATCTAAAACTAAATCATTTTCTGTTGTTGCTACTTCAAAAATACTTTTTATAAGATTCTCAGGTTTAGCATAGTCAAATTCATCTCTACCAAACATTTCATCAATTTGAGAATTTCCATCCTTGTTTTTACTCTCAAACAATACAGCTTTTAGGAAGTCTTGCATCTCAAAATCAGAGATAATGGAACTTAATTTTCCGGTCTTATCGTCATCAGACTTAAATTTTCTTGCGTACGGTTTAGAAATATTCAAAAAATCATAATCGTCAGGAAAAACAATTGCTCCAGCATTGTAGTAATAATCAAATGTATCTTTGGTAATTGCCCAAGTTCTTTTTTCACTAGCAGGATACTCTTTTTTTGTTTTTGGATCAATCATTGTAAAATATGAATTAGGACGTTTGTTTGCAGGCTGTTGCGATGTTAGATCTGCTATTCTCCAAGGCCTTCCCGGATAATCTGGTGTTTCATAATACTTTCTCTCAACGCTTCTGCCAACAACCTCATTATCATCTGGAACATTTGTATAAACTAATATCCAGTCAAAATCCTGAGAAAAATTATATGGTACATCTGACTTTCCATTTCTTGTACGACGAGGAATAGTTCCAACAAAGTGTTCTGCGCCAAAAATGTCATCTGCCATTACCTTCAAATAGTGCATACCATCTTCACTAATATTTATCCATATTGTACCACCTTTTTTTAATAGCTTTTTTGCTATAGCCAATCTATCTTTCATAAAAACAAGCCAAGAAGATAAATGAAAATTAGAATTATATTTAAAGGTATCTGTTGCAGTACTCTTCTTGAAAAAATATGGTGGATCTATATAAATGCACTTAATTAATCCTGCATAGCTTTTGAGCAAGGAAGATATTGCTAGTAGATTATTTCCTTTGATAATTAAATTATCATTTACAGAAACATGGGTTGTGGATTGTACACCATCAACAGTATATTTCTTTGGATAAGACATCACTTTCGGATAAAGTAATCTATCTACTTCGTCAGGAGCAAGCGTTTCATTATAAAAAATTTCGTTTCTCTTTTGTTCTTCCTTTGTCTGGCCGCCCTCCAATATACAATCTTTGTATGGAAACACAATCTCTACATCACTTGACGTAGAAATGCAATCTCCGTTATTTTTAATAAGACCGATTTTATTTTTAAATCTTGTATAGCTATCAGGAAGGAATTCCCTGTTATTTACAACCCATCCAAAAGCAACTTTATCAAACACAAAGACACCCGCTACTTCTTTGAAAAACTTTGCCTTTGTTGTTTCATTTGCAAGCAACATGGAAATAAGATTTTCATCCATTTGCATTGCAGCCTCATATACGGCATTTCTTAATAAAACACCATCGTCTGTAAAGAAGCGATTGTCCTGTTTGAGAACATCGATTACTATTTCATAAAACCTAGTCATTTTCCATAACCTCCGTAGATTTTTTTACTTTAAAATCAAGCCATGCCTCTTCAACAACTGCATAGTCGATATCATTCTTAAAGCAGAACTCTTTTATATTTTTCATTGCAATAAAGTTAGGTTTTGCTTTGCCGCCTTCCCATCTATTAACAGTAGAAAATGCCACTTGTACTTCTTGGGCAAAATCTTGCTGTGTTAAAAAACATCTTTGTCTAATTTTTTTAATTTCTTCTGGAAATCCCATGTTGCATCTCCTTTTCTTAAATATCTCAAAATTATAGCGTTATTATACCATATAAATATGAATTCTTCTACCCCTCAGATCCTCCGATCATCATGACTTGGAGTTTTTTTCTCTAGAAGTTCTACTTACTCAATTAATTATGAAATTAGGAGACTATTTTTTTAATTATCACTTATTGATAGAAAAACATCTTTCTATACAGCTTGCTGTGGCTATTAAAAAGGAAGTCCTAAAACAGCATTACAAATATTTTCCCTACGAGAGTTAAACTGAGTCATTTTTCTTTGAATATAATTGAGAAAAATAGCAAAAGCAATTGACGAATTATTTTCTTTAATCGCTCTCCTTTTAATTTTAGGCACCACAATAAGACAGATCTAAGCCTGTCTAAAATTGGTTTTCAATTTCCAACTATTATGCTACTCTATATAGGAAACCACAAAATCCCTTTTCCGACCATTTTCGTATATGATGTCTATCCGGTCTGACGAGAATCAGATTTTTTGAAATTATGGCTTCCAATTCGGGTAATGTCGCTTTTTCACAAAAGAATAATCTGCAAACATGAACTGCCACAGAAAAGTTCGCTTTGTATGTATATAGTCTTTTCACTTTGCTAATTGACTATGTGTGAGGTAATCATTTCAGAAAAGTTATACATGATTAAATGTGCGTAGATTTCCTGACGAATGTACATCACCTTTTTTGAATAAAGACGCCACATTCCAACTGCATATTTCAAGTCTCTGAAAGATGTTTCTATTCCCCAACGCACCTCTACAGTCGTTTCAATTCTTTCGGAGAATATTCATCCACATCCAGAATTCAGAATTCAGCTCATAAAACCTTAACTGATCGGATTTTTTGGAGTGTGTAGGTAGAAAATCAAATGTCGTTGAAGTTGCAATATAATGATAATGATTTTTATCCTTAAGCAATTCCTTTGCATCATTTGTCTGTTTTTGGGTAAGCTTCAATGACACATTAAGATCAAATTCATTTTTCCTCGGAAATTCAAGCCCCATTTTATGCCATTAGTGCCATCTTTTCTGCGAATGAGAAAAAAAGCATCCTTTTTCCTGTATGTGAGCCATGTCATTGTAAGATTCATATCCTCTGTCAACAATCACAAGAACCTTCACAATTTCAGACCTGTCAACCATTTCATTTAGGACGACATGTTCGTTTTGGCTTTTGCACCCTGAATTATTGCGTCAGTGTAAACATGTTTCTCCAGGTCGTACATTGCATTTAAATGTAAAAGACTGAAAGATTTTCTGTCTTCGAAAATGGAAATGTGTGATGTCTCGTCTTTCGAATTTGTTTCGATCTGAATGTCAGAGCCATCAACTGCCAGAATTCCCATTTTATCTGTCGATCTCCGTATGCTACCCATGAATCTATCAAACACGGCCTTTAGCGCCTCCGGTTTGATTTTTGTATGCTGTTATACAAATGCCGATGCAGACTGCATTCCACCACAAGCCTGAAAAATGGCAATCAACTCATTTGTAATGCTTTTGCTTCTTATTCCTATGATGTTTTTCAGCATTGGTTCAAATGGAAGTTTGCGTTTCCTCGAAAAATCATCTTTGAGACCATTGCAGTATTTTTCATAGTCGACAGATACCTCGTGAATTTCAGATAAGAAAATTTTCTTAATTTGTTGTGAATTTATTTGTTACCTCCTTGTAATTAATTTCTTATTTAATTACAAGGGCCACACATTTTTAAATCTGTGTCAAGTATTTTTGTAAAAAAGGAACCCTATATCATTTCTAATATAGCGGTCCCTATTACATCATTTTAACTTAATGACATTGAACTCGAAATCTCTCCCCTTCCTGTAGGCTTCGCAAGTTTCTACAGAACGATCATTTCAACTATTCAATATCATTTTTAAATTGTCAATATTCCCTACTCCTCCGTCTTAATACTACTAATCACGACATCCCCCAACTGGCACCCCACTTTCCTCACCACAATATCCTCAATCTGACTCCTCTCAACCTTAGACAAATCCTTCTTATTCACCAACACATCCACCTTCCCATTCGTAATCGTAACAATACTATTCAAAAATCCCTTAGCTCCTAGCAGATTCTCCGCTGCAGTCTCCATCTCCATCTGTTCTGACAACATTGCCAGTTTATCCACTGCATCCTGTTTCGCACTATCTTTCACTGTCTGATCCTTAATAATTTCTTCCAGTGTATCCTTCGCCTTGCTATGTGTCTGCTCCCTCTCTAATTTCGCTTTCGCCACATAATTACTAACCTGTGCATTTGTAAGTACCGCTTCCCCAACATCGGTTACATCATCTGTTACTGCTGCCGCACTTTCTTTTGCCACGTTCTTTGAAACTGTCTTCGTCTTGCCATTCTTCGTCCCAGCCGGATCGTATTTCTGACTATAATTTACATACCCTGCAACAGCGATCACAACCGCTAAGGTCATGATGATCATCTGATTTTTCTGAAATACTTTTTTCATTGTTAGGAATCCTCCATTTTTAAGACTTTCACTTTATAAGATGAAATATGAAATAACACAGAAACTGCTTCAACGATCTGATTCTTTATAATATCATTCCCGCCGCCCTGGGCGACAACGACCACTCCTTCAACGACTGGTTCTACTTCTTTGATCACATATGGGACTTTCTTTCCGTCTTCTTCGACTAAGACGGTCTGTTCATCCTCTTTGACTGTTTTTTCTTTTTCACTGCTGCTTTGTTCATAGGGACTGTCTTTATTTACGACAGCTTCTTTGGATGAATTAACGGTGATCATCACTTTTACTTTTCCGACTCCTTCTACATGTTTTAATGCATTGACCAATCGTTTTTCCTGCTTTTTCACATAGAGATCAGTAGAATCTTCTTTTGCTGTGGTTTCAGTGCTTTGTGTGTTCTTCTTTGTCTTCCCGGATGGGATACTTACGATGATCAGGCTGATGCCAAGAAGTAAGATCAGGCAAAGTTTTGGAATGCCGATATTTTCGATCAGATGTTGTAGTTTTTCCCTCTCTATCATATTTCTTCTACTCACTTATATTTATATTAGATTCCTTCATATTATAGAAGTTTGAAATTGCGGTTTTTAGTTTCTTTGTATGACGAAGCTTGTTTGTTTTGATGTCAATCTTCTCGATGGTTCCTTTTTCATTTACCTTTGAGTCAACGTCTAATACTTTGAGATCGTATTGTGAAAATAACGTTGTGATCTGTTCTTTGATCTGATTTTGTTTTTCCTCTTTTGCACCATCTAAAAATGCAGGGTTATTTTCTCCTTTGACTGCTGTTGAGATTGCCTGTGTCACGATATCTTCGTTGGATAAATAATAGGATATTGGCTGCATCATCAGGGAGATGAGCATAAATCCTGTCATTAACCGAAGGTATGGACGGTAGATGCTTTTGTCGCAGAGCTGATCGATCAGTGTTGTTAAGATCAGAAAAAATATGATCATTTTCAGATAATCCATAATCCTTACCCCGCATAATAATTAACGTTGGTTGAGAATGCAATCAATGCCACGGATAGGATAAATAACAGTGCCATCGTAAAGATCATCGAAAGCATTAATTTTCCGCTTTGAATGACTGCATCCATCGCTCCGGTGATCCTTTTGTCGGATATGGGCTGGATCATGATCCCTGCCAGTAGATAGGTAAGAACAACTGCTGTGATTTCTATGACTGGTGGGACGATGATTACGATCAGTACAAGGATTCCAACGGCTCCGATGCTGTTTTTGATCACAACTGCCGAACCGATGACCATGGTCATGGCTGAATTCAAACCACTTCCGATTCCTGGAATGGCACTCATTCCTTTTTGGAGAACTGTATTTTTCATGGAATCAACGGCTGGAAGGATCATCGACTGGATCAGCTGGACTCCTAACAGGACACTTAGGAATCCTTTGAGCAAAAACTTGATCACACCTTCGAGCGTTTTGCATAGTCTTGAAAAATGTTCTTCTTTTGATATATGGTTGATGATCTTTAAGACAAATAAGATCTTGATCATCGGAAGTAATACAACATTTGTAAGGGTTGTCATTGCATAAATCAGCAGAAGATAAAATTCATAAACTGTCGTTGATGTCGTGATCCCGGAAGTTGAGACAACAGCCAGTGAATATGCCATGATCATTCCTTTCATATAATCTGCCATTAAGGTAACGAGCTGCGTCACTGTTTTGTTTAAATAAAAAAAGGAATGTACCATCACACCACAAAGGATCACATAGGTGATATAAAATGCAGCATCGGCAGTGCTTTGCTGAAAAAAGGAATCGGACAGATTTTTAAAGATGGCTGCGGTAAATGCGATCAGAAGGATTTCTCTGATCAAGTCTTTTTGGATCAACATACTGTTTAAAAAGACCTCTTTCATTTTGGCTTTGATCGTATGCAGAACACCTTTTACATTTCCGTGGATCAGCTGTTTTACTAATTGTGTATAAGATAGATCGATCTCTTTGTCTTTTAAGGTGTTTTCCACATTGGTAAACATATCTTCGTTGAGTTTTGTTTCTTTGGCTGAAATATCATTTGTTCTTGTAAGGATCAGTAAAAACAGCAAGGTTAGCAGGAATATTCTTTGTTTCATGTGCCATTTCCTAATAGTTTCTGAATCGTTCCAAGCAGCGATTCAAAGACTGGAAGTCCAACGATCAGGATCGCTAATTTTCCTGCAAACTCAATCTGCTTTGCAATCGATGCCTGTCCTGCGTCTTTGCAGATATTGGATGCAAACTCGCAGATGAAGGAGATACCGATCAGTTTTAAAAGGATCTGGAAGTAGCTTTGTGGGATTTTTGAATAGGACCGGATCATCTCAAACACGGTTAGTATTTCTTCCATTTGTTTTAGTCCATACATTGCCAGAAGAATGCTTGAGATCACTGCGATCACGACTGCGATCTCTGGACGGATCGTTTTGATCTTCATGGCGATCAGACTTGCAACGATCCCAAAGACTGCGACTTTTATCATCTTAGTATCCGCCTCCAATCTCTAGGATATCGTAAAAAGTGTCTGGACGCTTTCAAACAGATCATAGATATACGGGATCACCCAGCCAAGAACAAGGATCAGTCCGGCAAGTGTGATCAAAAATGCCTGTTCGTCTCTTCCGGAATGTTTTAAGACCTGCACAAGGATCGTTACAAGAATTCCAACGGCTGCGATCCGAAAAATGATATTGACACTCATAACCCCTCCTTGTCATAAAAATGTCTGGTAGTTGCTTTATAGTAAGATGATCACGATCAGAACGCTTAGTGATATACCGAGGCTTCGGTACATCTTGCAGTTCTTTACTACTTGATCTTTCATAAGGAAGATCTGGTCATCGAGTTGTTCGATCGTCAGCAGGATCGTTTTCTCCTGCATCTGTTGGTCAAGATATCCGATCGTTTCACCCATGTTTTTTAAGATTTCATAAAACTTTGGTTCATAGATCACTTGTTTTAATTTCTGCTCAGCGGTCTGCTGCCATATTTTAGCGAAAGATTCTTCACTATGTGTCTCTAACTGCTTTGCCACCTTTTTTAGAAATGGCTGATATTCCTTCTCTGTCTTTGTCGATATTTTTAAAACAGCTTCTGGAAGTGGGGTAAATCCATAGCGGATCTCTCCTTGCAGAAGGTATAACATTCGTTTGATCGCAATTCCCTGTTCCAGACGTTTTTGTTCTTTTGCGGCTTTGTGAAATCCAAATCCGATCCCTGCGAAAATGACGATCAGTGATCCTAATACTTTGATCAATTTAGTACCACCCCGTTTTCATCCATGATCTTTGTGATATATCCTGGTTGGTCTCGCTGTTCTAAGATCACGTAGCGTTGGAACATTTTTTTGTTGATGATTTCTCGCATATATGGATTCTTAGATAAGGATTCCTTATTCTTTCCATGAGCGGTTGCTAAAATGCTACATCCGCGGTAGGCACAGAAAAATAAGGCTTCCACATCTTCTTTGCTTCCGATCTCGTCCACAGCGATCACATCCGGGGCCATGGATCGGATCAGCATATTCATGCCCTGTCCTTTTTCACATGCATCCATGACATCTGTCTGAATCCCAAGATCATTTTGGGCAACGCCTTGGTAGCATGCTCCGATCTCACTTCGTTCATCGATAACTCCGACGGTCTGTCCTTCATCAGAGATTTTTCGGATCATATCCCGAAGCAGAGTTGTTTTTCCACAGCCGGGTGGTGAGATGATCAGCGTTGGAATGAGTTTTCCCATTCTGGTGCAGCGTGAATATAAAGTGTCCGCACATCCTTTCACTTCATGTGCGACTCGGATATTTAACCCGGAAATATGTCGGATCGTTTTGACTTTGTCATGATCCATGACAACGGTTCCGCAGATTCCAACTCGGTGTCCGCCTCGGATCGTTAAAAATCCTTGTTTTAACTGTTCGATATAAGCATACATCGAGTAGCTGCTGATATATTCCATGGCTTGTCTGATCTCTTGTGAGGTTACGATATGTAATTGTTCTTTTCTTGTTGTGATCTTTCCCTGTTCGGATAGATAACAGGTTTTTGCGTTGTATTTTAAAATGACTGGCTTTTGAATACGCAGGCGGATTTCCTGAAGTTCGTCCCAGTTGATGCCTGCCTGCTTTATGATCGTTCTGATATGTAATGGAAGGATTCCTAAGATTTCTTCCTCTTTCATAAATTTAAAAACACCTCCCCATTTTGGTATAATCCAAATATATGTGATGGAAGGTGTTTTTATGAATGTTATTTTATTTTTTCTTCTGATAATATGGTGCAATCTGGTCAAAGGATTGTCTGAGCTGATACTGGAAGTTATTTTGCTTGACGATATTTGTCTTCTGGGTGACAAACTTGTCTAACTTCTGCATATACTCTTCTTCTGTGACACTTCCTTCTGCCACGTAAGTAAGACCTTTTTCCCAGCTTGCGGTTAAGGTTGGGTTTAAGAGTGATCCAATGGATGCACTGACAACATTGACGATCATCTCTCCGGTTAAAGTCGGTGTTACGATCTGTGTCTTTTTATTTAATGCAATATATTTATTGGACACTAATTTCTTTACGATCTCTGCTCTTGTCGCACTCGTTCCGATCCCGCTTCCTTTGATCTGTTCCCTTAAATCTTCGTCTTCGATCAGCTGTCCTGCATTTTCCATCGCAAGGATCAGGGAACCTGAGTTGTATCGTTTTGGTGCGGATGTTGTTCCATCTTTGATCGTATAGTCTTTCACTGGAAGAGGCATTCCTTTCTTCAAAGATGAAATCGCATGAATCTGTTCTTCTGTTAATTGGGCTTCTTTCTTCTGTCCGCCCATTCCTGTGACTTTTAAATATCCTGGGTCTTTTAACATCTTAAAGTTTGCAAAGAATGCTTCGCCTTTGGTCTGTGTCTCTAATTTGATCTTTAAGTACACAGCTGGCGGCATAAAGATGTTTAGGAATCTTCTGGCGATCACATCGTAGACTTTCTGTCCCATCTCTGAAATTCTTGATAAACTGCCTACTGCCTGTCCGGTTGGAATGATCGCATAGTGGTCGGTGATCTTCTTGTCATCTACGTATTTCGACTTGATGATTCCCTGATACTTCTTGCTCTGCATGATCTCATTTGCAAATCCTGATAGTGGAGTGTAGTTGTTTAATCCCCCGATATTTTTATAAATCTCTTTGGCGACCGCACTGGATAAGACTCTGGCATCGGTTCTTGGATATGTAACCAGTTTCTTTTCATATAGGTCCTGGACCACTTTTAATGTCTCATCTGGACTTAGCTTGAATCGTTTGGAACATTCATTCTGAAGTTCTGCCAGATTATATAATAACGGCGGATTCTTCTTTTCCTGTCGTTTGGATGAGGATACTACGATTGTCTCATTGTTGCTTCCATCTTCTAAATATTTGATGAATTCCTGTGCATCGTTCTTGTCCAGGAATCCGTTATCCTTATATAGTTTCTTGGACTCAAAGTACTTTGATCCTTTCACTGCTTTCCATTCGGCTTCCACTTCAAATCCCTGGCAGTCAAAGTGTCCTAAGATTCTGTAAAACGGTGTTGGCACAAAGGTACGGATCTCTCGTTCTCTCTTGACGATCATTCCGAGAACACAAGTCATCACTCGTCCGACTGCTACCACTAAGCTTCGTTTCTGATTTAAATAGTTACCGAGTGTCCAGCCATATTTGAGTGTCAGGACTCTGGAGAAGTTGATTCCCATCAGATAGTCTTCTTTGGCTCGCAGGTATGCGGCGGCTGCTAGGTTGTCGTATTCACTTAAGTCTTTCGCTTCTTTTACCCCGCGGATCACTTCTTCTTTTGTCTGGGAATCAATCCAGACACGTTTTTTCTTCTTGTCTTTGCTGACATTGGCCTGCTGGTCTACCAGACGGTAGATGTATTCTCCCTCTCGTCCGGAGTCAGTGCAGACGTAGATCGTATCAATGTCTTCTCGATTAAGGAGTGAAGATACAATATTAAACTGTTTTTGTACTCCTGGGATCGTTTCATATTTAAATATATCTGGAATAAATGGAATGGTTTCTAAGTCCCATTTCTTCAGTGCAGGGTCATACTGGTCTGGATAAGACATGGTAACTAAATGTCCGACGCACCATGTGATGACTGCCTTGTCTCCTTCCATGTATCCGTCTCTGTTTTTTGCATTTATATTCAGTGCCGCTGCGAATTCTCTTGCGACACTTGGTTTCTCTGTGATAAATAGTGCTTTCAAAAAATTACCTCTTTCTAAAAGTTTTACGATATATTATAACATAACCATTGAAAACATGATATAATTAAATCTGGTTCTTATGGAATTCATATTTGTAGAATCATGATTCCACATAAAATTTATACTGAAAGGATGATGAGTATGTTTTTAAATGAAGCAACAAAACTTCGTGCACAGACAATTATCAAGGGACTTGAAAAAAGAAATATGCATGGTGTTTTCTGTGCAACCAAGGAAGACGCCCTAAAACAGGCTCTTAGTTATATCAAAGAGGGCTCTTCTGTTTCTTGGGGTGGTTCTATGAGTGTTTCTGAGATTGGGCTGATGGATGCCTTAAAGGAAGGAAACTATCAGCTGATCGATCGTTCTGTTGCAAAGAATTTTGATGAGCAGCGTGAGATCTTTTCTAAGGCTGTCTTATCTGATTATTTCCTGATGAGCTCTAACGCGATCACTTTAGACGGAGAACTGATCAATATCGATGGAACTGGTAACCGTGTTGCGTGCTTAAGTTATGGTCCTAAACATGTGATCATGATCGTTGGTATGAACAAAGTTGTCAATGATGTGGAAGATGGTATTAAGAGAGTTCGTAATTTTGCCAGCCCTCCAAACACTCTTCGTCTCGGACTGAAAACTCCTTGTTCTATGACTGGACGTTGTGGAGACTGTTATGGTGATACCTGCATCTGCAGTCAGATCGTTGTGACAAGACGTCAGAGTGCAATGATGAAAGATCGTGTCAAAGTGATCCTTGTTGGTGAATCTCTAGGTTATTAAGGCACTCGCTCTTTCTATCAAATATCACAGAACACAGACATTTTATCAGGCATTTTCACTGGATATTTTATCGCCATTCCAGTGAAAATGCCTTTTCTATTCTTGAATTTTTATAACAATCATAGTAAAATCAAACTATATTATGACACAATTCGACATTTTTTATAACAATATTGATATTATGAGGTTTTTCTATGAATTATGATATTTGCCATTCATCTATCACTTATTTTCCACTGCTTCCGCTTTCTAAAACGGCTTCCTTTGAGCGCAAGGTACTGGATATCCGACAGATGCCTGCTCAGGTTTTGTTTCCTCATTGGGATGATGAATTTGAGTTTATATATGTTCTCTCTGGCATGATGGAATTTCGTGTCCGGCAGAAGGCTTTTCTGGTTTCTTCTGGGGAAGGTTTCTTTTTAAACACTGGGGAGATTCATTCCGCTTGTACATATCAGTCTTATGACTGCCGCTTTGTTATCTACCGGATCTGCCCTTCTGTTCTTTTTCAGACAGAAGATAATCCTTTATATCAAAAATATATCAAACCTATGGTCGATCATCCTTCCTTTGGATTTTTAACGTTCGTTCCAAAAGTCCCTTGGCAGAAATATATCCTTGAAATGATCCGCAAAATGAATGATATCTGTGACCGTCCTGTTGATGGTTATGAACTGAAGATCAACC